>Ga0315543_1005100_pt1 | contig 10468 bp, 9 predicted proteins | sample SalMarSW160210MG_2_FD_203098 | JGI IMG/M metagenome (GOLD analysis project Ga0315543, IMG submission 203098) | Salt marsh sediment microbial communities from the Plum Island Ecosystem LTER, Massachusetts, United States - Salt Marsh Sediment SW1601-210 ...
CTCTCCTTCACAGACAGTACTGCTTTATCATACTAGCATAATAATCATATCCCTATCAACTGCAATGAACAGAGTGCTACCCCTGCTTCAGATGATTAGGTTGGCACTCTTGCAACGTTGGGTTCCTACCGTTGCGGTTTCGCTATCCCCTCTACTCACGCAACATAATTGTAGCGAGTCACAGGTTATGTTGACCACTTGCCATGTGAATAACTTCAGGGCTTGGTGAGTAATTGAGAAAGTGGTGTTAAGAAGGGGAGCCTATACTCAACAGTAAGTAGTGTAGGAGCTCAACATAATATGTATTGTCTTGCGTAGGGGGTAGAGCAACTGCTTACCGCTCTCCGCAGAATGTGTTCATTTTTCGGAGCATCCAGCAGATTCAGTCTTTGCGCTCCGGAAACACTCTCCCGCTACCTTACTAGATTCATGATGGTTGCAACTACTACGGAAACCACCTCTAGCAAAATGCACAACCACAAGAGTGTGCCTCCCTTAGGATTGGCAAGTTTTGCAGGGAGACACCTAGTTTCAGTCAAACTTATCCTGAGAGCCAGAAACCGTCTGGAAAGCACCGTTACCCTTCCTATCTACCTGAAGGGAGGCGCTTTGCTCTCTTGTGGTAAGAGCGAACCATTGATGATCAGAGAGGAGAGATTCCTTTTTCTGGCACTACGTCGAACTGTCTGCCCCCTAGTCCTTGTCACTCCACGGCGTGGCCTTGTGTTCGATCCTCTTCCACTGTTGGAGTGGAGCAACGACCTGCTGTATTTCCACACCGGGGCACTTCTTAGTATACTCTCTTGGGAGGTGGACTCTATTGAGTACCCTCAAGAAGCTTTTTCCAGCATCCTATGACCCCTCTTTCTATAACGTTTCGCCTCGACAGCTTGCAGGATACAGACGATGGTGCACGTTTGCGCTTGATGCGAATGTTCTTCTGGGCCTCTATACATACAGCGCGCAGACACGCAAGGATTTCCTCCAGATTCTCGAAGACCTCAAGGACAAGATTTGGCTGCCACATCAGGCTGCCTATGAGTATGAAAAGAACAGGACTAGTCGAATCGAGTTCCAGACCACTTCCAGTGAAAAGATCAGGAAGCTGCTTTCGACTATATGTGAAGAGTTCGAGCAAAAGGCGTATAAGAATGGGAAACTCCTAAGGGTCGAACAACAGATACGGCACCCATTCCTGTCCATTGATGCGATCAAGTGTCGCTTCGCTAGTGTGATAGATGAAATCAACAAGAAACTCGAAGCTGCGGAGGAGAACTACAAGGCCTCCCTGGTTAATGATCCAGTTCGAGAGCGCCTGAATTGGATCACATGTAATCGTATTGGCGATCCTTTCAGTCAGAGCGAGTTAGAGAAGATTTATGATGATGGCGCTAGAAGGTATGAGCGGTTGCAGCCTCCAGGGTATAAGGATAGCGGGGGGAAACATGCTAAAGAGGGTGTCGAGAAGTACGGGGATCTCATTCTCTGGCGTCAACTGATCAACCGTGGCAGGGAAACGGGCCGTTCAGTCTACTTCATCACGGATGACATAAAAAAGGACTGGTGGCGAATTGAACACGGACATCATCTTGGCCCAAGACAAGAGCTTGTCGAGGAGATGACCGAGCATGCATTTGTGCGCTTCCTCATAAGCGACTCTGCAGACTTCTATACGTGGGCTGGAAAATACGTTCACCGCAAAATGAGGGATGAGGCTATCGCAGAGGCTCGCCGCTCCGTAGCGCCGTCTCTACCTATCCATGATACCATCAAGAGCATATATGAGAGCCTTGCGAGCGCTGGACAGTATCTCGCAGCGATGGCTCCGAGCGCTGAACTTCTTGCAGCGATGCCTCCGAGCAGCGCTGAACTTCTTGCAGCGATGCCTCCGAGCGCTGGAGATCTCGCAAGAGCTTACCTTGCACCACTCATCACAGCCATGGAATCCTTCAGATCTTGGATTACGCTGCTCTCGCCATCAGCTTCGGTTGAGAAGGAGGGCAACGCTATAGAAGAAGATGACGCGCGCAGGGATGTCAAGAGCGATCAGGTGAACGTTGTCTCTGATGATCAGATGACAGAATACCGTAAGAAAAAAGGAAGCGATACGTGGCACTGGTGCAAGAATTGCTCAAACTGGCCCGAATCAAACTATGATGTCCAGCACGTAAAGCCAACCGATGACAAGCTGGATAATCAGTGCAAAGCAAAGGATAAAAAAGGGACTTGCGAAAAGTAGCAAAGGGATGCCCTAATCTTGGCCAAGATCTCACTTCTCGCCCAGTATCGCCACCAATATAGGCTACCTACCTGCCCGCGTACCTAATTCTAGGATTACAGAGCAATGACCAGTAAGAACAGGAAACTGTGTATGCTAATCGGTGTGGTACCAATCTTAATCCTACTGCTACTTGCGTGTCGCCCAACTTCGACGCCTACTGTAACTCGTACACCTAGTGTAGAGCATGAGGAGCCTGCCGGGCTTGTGCCCAGTTGGAGTGACATAAACGATTGGCTGTACCAATTACAGGGTCTTGATTTAGATGCTGTAAGAAAATCGAGATATGACCTGGTGGTGATGGACCACTCTTCAGACGGAACCACAGCTGGAGAGTACACCGCTGCTGAGATAGCTGCCTTGAAGAATAGCCCCGGTGGGCCCAAGCTTGTCCTGGCTTACGTGAGTATCGGCGAGGCAGAGGATTACCGCTACTATTGGCAGTCTGACTGGAAGCCAGGTAATCCAAAATGGCTAGATGCTGAGAACCCTAATTGGCCTGGCAACTATAAGGTCAAATACTGGTATCCTGAGTGGCGGAATACTATTTTTGGCTATCTCGATAAAATCATAGCCGCCGGATTTGATGGAGTGTATCTCGACCTAATCGATGCCTATGAATATTATGTGCAGACCAGAGCGACTGCTGAGCAAGAAATGGTGGATTTTGTGATAGCTATCTCGGATTATGCCCACGTAACCAAGAACAAACCGAATTTTGGCATCTTCCCCCAAAACGCCGCAGTGTTAGAGGCACATCCAGGGTATCTCACAGCAATTACCGGCATCGGTCAAGAGGAAACCTATTATGGCTATGATGGTATCGATAACGTACCCACACTCCACAAGGTAACTAGTGAAATCGAGAGTCACCTGGACAAGTTTGCAGCTGCGGGCAAGCTAGTTTTGACCGCGGAGTACACTACTCAACAAGAGCAGATCAATGATGCCTATCAGCGAGCTAAAGGCAAAGGGTATATCCCTTTCTGCACCGTTCGGGATCTAGACCAACTAATCATCAACCTGAGCCATGAACCAGATTAGGAGGAAAACCGAAAGTTACTGACCTCAGCGTCGAGAGCCGGTCGCCGTGGCCATTTCCCAAAGAGTTACTTGGCCAAGGCCTTGGCACAATTGCACAATCGTCCATAATGTCACATTCTGGCTTGTGTGATCAGAAGCGTCATTCGAGGATTCGAATGAAGTACTCTCTCACAGAAATCTTTGGATAGAACGTGAATTAATGGGGGAATATTGCTTCGCCAAGACAGAAAAGTAAAACAGAAAGGCCAATTAACACAGCTGGAAGAACGAGTATAGACCGCTCTCTATTTCTTATGACACCAATAGGCCCGATAAGAAAGGCAAACACACCAGAAGTCCTGCAAACAATATTGGGATTGTGAGCACAAGATTACTGAAAAATGGCTTGCCACCCCGCTGCCCTGAAACGGCAAGAAGCTAGGATGCATATGCGGTGGTAATTCTGTACCACTTTAGGAGCTAACTAATGCTAAGTCAAGGACCGCTTCTGGCAATCTCACCTCTTGATTGATATAGGTCCATGGCGTGAGATATCCCAACGCCGCCTGTGCGTGACCGCACGCAGACAGGCCGAATTTCTCCTCTCATCGCGTATAGAGTGGCTCTAGTATTGCAGGCTTCGGCCACTCAAAAGTTCCAAAGTTGTCCACTACTCCCATCTATTCGATTTCCTCCATTCGGCTAACGAAAAAGCTCAGACGCGGCGGTACCCCGTCGGCTGGAGCGATTGGTTAGGCATTATTGTTCACACTTCTTTGAAATTGGATAATTCAGCTATTCCTCCTTCTTCCTTTTCCAGGGTTGTTGGGTGAACAGTGCTACGCACGTTATACATCCAGTTCATTCTCTTCAATCGTTCTACCGGATTTTCCTTCATGACACATTCATCTATTGCCGTATGCACGACCTTGCCAACGAAAACGTGATTAAAATCTCCTTCTGCTAAGGCGATCCCAGGACACCTTGCATTCCAGGCAGATTGGACACTCAGCAACACGTGGGGCTCTTACAATTCTCGCGTTTTCAATCGTAAGCCCTGCATCTGGGATTTCATCCTTATCTGGACTATTACATTCGATCGTCTTCCAGCTTTGTTTTTGATGTTCTGCGGATGGTATGCAAATACACCATTCTTCTTCCCTCTTGATGTTATGGAAAGTGTGGCTACCTGAGCCAACTGCAATCATAGAAGAATAATTCCCCTCGCTTCCTAAAAACATTCCCCATGCATTCAAAGCTACATTGGGCTTGCCATTTTCTTTCCTAGTAGTAATAAGAGTTATGATATTTGGGAAAGTCACTACGTAGTCTAGCCAAGAGAAGATGGTAAACTGGCCAGGCCAGTTTTCTTTAAGTCCTTCAGGTTTTCCTACAGCTATCTCGTGTTTCATTTGTTTCTCCTCTACGCATAACGTATGGATCACAGATTTTCGACGAGCGCAGTGAGTTGAAAATCCTGTGCATCCTTTTGTTCGGCTATTTATTTTTGCTCATTGCCTTCTGCATCTTTCCAAACAGTGTCTGGGCTGACTGGTTCTTGTTGATTAGGTGTAAGATTGCTGGAGCCAATGTCTGCCATGATAAAGTTTTCCGGAGGCACAGGAGAACCATGCATTCTTCTTATCAATGATAATTGACCCACATGCGACATGGCATCCGAAAATGGTCCTTGGAGCATTCTTTCGGGTGTCATGTCGATGAGTTTAGACCCATTCTCAAAATGCCCTCTGATGCTTTCGAGCATTTCATGAAAATGAGAAATCTGTTCTTTGGGATCGTTAAACGTTGGGGCCATATAATCTCCACCGGTGAAGAACGTCCTTGCATAACCGAGGACACCGGTCATGTGGCGAATAATCTGGTGCGGCGTTTTCAGACCGGTGTGGGAACGGTAACTGAAAAATCCATCGGGTGCATTTCTAATGGCCTTTTGTGTTCGATAGGCCAAAGCCCCTAAAAAATGGCACAACAGGTGTCTTTTATCATCCATAATCTTGTGCCAAACGTCAGCCTTCAGCCGCGCCGTCCTCGGCGTCGGCTGCAAGGCTTTGTTGGGCCTCCCGTATCTTCTCGCGCAAACCGTCCTTTGGTGCTTCATACCCCCAGCCGACTTCCTTCCCGTTCACAAAGATAGCCCGCAAGATACCGTGCGTTGACCGGATGTCCGTGCCGTCGGAGCAATATTCCCGAAGCATCACCGACTCGCCGAATTCCCGTGCGACTTCGCGCACCCTTTGCGCCTCCGTATCCGTTGTCAGGCAGGATCGGCTCCAGAACAGATCAATCGCAACCTTACCTTTGGCTGGTACAAACTCGTAGTGGCAGCCGGGGAAGGTCGGAGGCTCCGGTGACGGATCGAACACCTTCCAGAGAATGGCTGCGTTATCTTTGCGTTGAACAACCTTGAATCCGCACTTCTCAAAGAACGGCGCCGGCATGAACCAAAAGTCATGGTAGAGCGCGACTACAGTGATTGCTTTCCGGCCCTGCTTCTGTGTTTCGTCCGTGGCGGCAACTAAGCGATGCCCTACTCCCTTGGACTTCGCTTCCTCCTTGATGGTGAGACATTGGATTGCCATCAAATCCCGGCCGACTGGTCCCCAAGGAGCAATCTCGATGGGCATCACGTACAGAAGCATGGACACCCTCTAGAAGCGCAACCTTGGCCCTCAGACCTCGTCTGTACTGGTCGCGCAACCAGGGGACACGTCTCTGGCAGGACGCCGTCCATTCCGTCGTCTCGCCGACATGCGTGCACGATCCGACGAACTCCTCGTCCTCCTTCTGCATATCCCGAATCATGATCTCTTGCTCCATAATCTGACAGCCTAACTTGTTATTCTACCCAAAATCTCCCTCTTACCGGGCAATCATTCTCCCAGCGTTACGCATTCTATGACTCCATCCCTCTACTGTCAAAAGGAAACCTGAAGAAGCCGCTTCATTGGAACCAGTTCGTTGGTTAACATAACATCGTAACTTGAAGTTCTGGATGGAGAATAATAGAATCAGGGTGTCGGTTGACCTAGTGTCTTGACACCCTAGAAGGGTTGGCCTTCTAGCTTAGTAGGTCGAAGACAACCGACAAGTACTTTCCCGCTTCGTTTTCAAGTGGATGTTTGACTACTGCCTACGATAACGACAGTCTGGAGAATTAGTATCGTTAATCGCGAAGCAAGAAGGTAGATAATGCAAAGACGTATTATGAGAATCGTTGTTATTCCCCTCGTAGTTATGCTCACTTTGCTGGCTGCCTGTGCCCAACCCGCCCCTCTGGATACTGATTTCAGTGCCACGCCCGTGGAGGTGGAAGTGGGTGAGAGTGTTGAGTTCGCCGATGCTACGGAGGGAGGCGCTTCTCCTTATGCCTATGAATGGGACTTTGATAATGATGGCATAGCGGACAGCGCGGAGAAAGACCCTAGCTATACTTACAGCACTGCCGGCACTTACACAGTTTCTCTTAAAGTCATCGATACGAAAGGAGATACGGATGCTGAGACCAAGGAAGAATACATAACCGTAACTTGGGCTAAGGTTTCTCTACAGGAAATGGCTGTAGCATTCGTTGACTTCCTTAGGCGAGGGCAATATGAAGAAGCAGTAGAAATGTTTGATGATACCATGTCCGAGATAATGGCGGCTCCTGTTCTGGAGCAGACATGGAATACTGTCGTTGCCCAGGTGGGAGAATTAGAAGCCATCATGGGGACCAGAACAGCCAAGTACGATATATATGACCTTGTCTTTGTTACTTGCAGTTTTGCCAATGCCGCCCTGGATGTACAATTAACTTATGACGATGAGAGGCAGGTAGCCGGCTTGTTTTTCATCCCGCCCAGTGGGGCTGGAGCCTACAACCATCCACAATATGCCAATGCCGATTCATTTACCGAGACAGACCTCGTAGTCGGAACTGGTGAGTGGCGATTGCCAGCGACCCTGACCATGCCCAAAGGGGAAGGCCCTTTCCCGGCAGTTATCCTGGTGCATGGCTCAGGCCCAAATGATAGGGATGAGACCGTAGGGTCAAATAAGCCGTTTAAGGACTTGGCCTGGGGCCTAGCCACCAGCGGCATTGCCGTGCTTCGTTATGAAAAACGGACCAAAGAGTACCCTACTGAACTGGCCGCTATGATTGGAACTCTCACTGTAAGAGAAGAGACCATTGATGATGCATTAGCAGCGATTGACCTGCTTCGTGAGGTCGAAGGCATTGACGCTGAGAGAATCTTTGTACTGGGGCATAGTCTCGGTGGAATGCTTGCCCCCAGGATAGCAGCTCAGAGTGTGGGACTTGCCGGTGTGATTATCCTTGCCGGTCCTACCAGAAGCCTCGAGGACCTGATATTAGAACAAATCGTATATCTAGCCTCTCTGGACGGTGAGATTGACGCATATGAAGCAACGCAGATTGAACAGATAAGGAGTCTGGTGAACAAAGTCAAAGAGCTTGATATGGGCCAGGACGAGGTTGTACTTGGTGCCGCTAGGGCTTACTGGCAAGACATGGTGGGATACGATCCAGCAGTGATAGCACAGGGCCTGACCATGCCTATGCTTATCCTTCAAGGTGAGCGAGATTATCAGGTTACTATGCAGGACTTTGAGGGATGGGCGAATAGTTTACAGAGGCAGGATAATGCCACTCTAAAGAGCTACGCAGATCTCAATCATCTCTTCATTAGCGGTACTGACAAATCTATACCCGATGAGTATTCAGTGCCCGGGAATGTAGCCCAGATTGTGATTGATGACATTGTGGCATGGATATCGAGCCAAGATTGAAGGGAAGAAGCTTAGTAGGCCGCACACAATCAACAATTACCTACCCGATCCGTTTCTAACCCGTTGAACCTAAGTCACGGTGTCTGTTTCAAGAATAACGTATGCTATTCTTTACCCAGTATCATAGCCTGCTTCCTATGATAAGCTCTTCGAGATCGCTCGCGCTGGGCCACTCAATAGTTCGAAGGTTGTCCACTACTCCCATGTCTTTAGCCCAAGGGAAGAAGACAAAGGTGAGAAGAAAAAAAGAGGAAAGCTAGGGCACATCAAAAGGCAAAGCTATTCCTATTGAACTTTTCGTCATAATGTACAACAAGTTAGCTAATTGTTTCAGCCTACGCGCGGGGGAATCTAAAAACAAATCGAAGAAGTGCTAATCTTCAAGAAAGGTAAGCAATATTCGACTGAATCTTTCCGGATATTGATACATCACGCCATGTCCACCCCCTTCTAACCGGATAACCCAAGATCCAGAAATACGTCTGGCAATCACAAGAGCATTTTCAGGAGGAGTAAGCACATCGTCAGTTCCTGTTATAATCAACGTAGGTTGAGTGATCTTCGGCAATCGACTATATGTACCACTCCACTTTTCCCAAGCTTCGTACTGACGCTTAATGTTCTCAGCGGGACTCGTCTCAGTCGGAATCGGGAAATATGTACCGGGATCAGGATGATCTTCCAGCCACTTTTGGGGGAAAAGCGTCTTAAGAAGTTGCTCCTCCCTGTTGCCGGTAGTATCTGATACACCAGTAAGTACAGCTAGTACTTCCGGATCGGGGTATATGGCTTCTTGTCCTCCACAATCTGCAGCATAGAGAATAAGTTTACCAACCTTTTCAGGATATTTAAGTGCAAGCTCTTGGGCGATATAACTGCCCATAGACCAACCAGCTACGTGGGCATGATTTATATTGAGGGTGTTCATGAGATCGGCAGTATCTTGTGCGAATAATTCGATGGTAAATTCCTTATCTGAAGCGGTTGTTTTTCCCATTCCACGATTATCGAATATGATGACCTTGTAATGTGAGGCAAGACCTGCTAACATTTCTGGGCACCAGAGATCCATTGTGGCGCCGTAGCCTGTTATCAATACAATTGGTTCTCCTTCACCGAACATTTTGTACCCAACATCGATGTCTCCCACCTGCACGGTTTTTGATTCTATCTCTGCTATTGCTTCTTTGCTCAATGAGGTTTTCTGTGCACAACCTCCCAGTATCGATGTCGCGATTAAACTCAATATTACCACCGGAATAGAAAATACTTTCATAGCACTGTCTCCGTTGGAACCATATCCTAGCCTTCTCATTAGGGCTATGCTAGACCTCTTGCATCCTGGCTGTCAACATTCCATCTTTATTCAGGAGCAACACATATGCCAGATTGTGCAATAAGGTAACAATTTAAGCAATTGTTCAGTGCGCTCCGCTTACAGACTAAACAATCCAAGCTACTGTATAATTAGAGATGATAGCGATGATTATCCGAGAGACAAGGGCCAGAAGTATCTTATCCCGATCTAAGGTATATGAGTACACCATCAATCCCTATGTAGGTTGCCAGCATGCCTGTACTTATTGCTATGCTCGCTTTATGAAGAGGTTCAGTGGGCATAAGGAACCCTGGGGTCCGCACTAGTATTGCGGGATCTGGAATTACTAAAAGGGTCCTCCACGGTTGAGGTTGGCATGACCGTGACCGAGTATCTCGAAACCCGGCTCTGGCAGCCGATGGGCGCCTAGTTTGGTGGGCCATCGAGTATCGACAGCACGGACTCCGGATTCGAACTTATGATCGCCGGAATCAACGCTCGCGCCATCGACTTTGCGAAGCTCGGTTGGTTGTTCCTCAACCAGGGACGAATCGGGGAACACCAGGCCGTGCCGTCTGAGTGGGTTGAGGAAGCCACTCGCCTGGATACCAAGACCGATTCAGCCGCTGAATACCAGTGCTTCTGGTGGATCGATGAAGCCCGTGATGCGTACTACGCGGAGGGCCGGTTCTGCCAGTTCATCTATGTCTATCCGCGGGCCGATCTCGTCCTAGTGCGCACTGGCCGAGACTGCGGAGGCGTTTGCTGGATTGGATTCCTCGGTGAAGTCGCTGAGTGGCTGGAATCGCTGGTGAAGCGGTAGCAACGTAGCGCTGGAACTACCCGATTGGAGCCTGGGGGACTGTATTTGGAACGCGTTCGTTAGCTGTCTCGTGGCGCTGGACGACGATGTAATCAATCGCGGGCTATCGATCCTCATTCTGTCATGCCCTGCTCCCCACGACAAGCTCCTCGAGATCGCTCGCGCTAGGGCCCCACTCAAAAGTTCCAAAGTCGTCCACTCAGGGGTACCAGCTGCC
>Ga0315543_1005102_pt1 | contig 10464 bp, 7 predicted proteins | sample SalMarSW160210MG_2_FD_203098 | JGI IMG/M metagenome (GOLD analysis project Ga0315543, IMG submission 203098) | Salt marsh sediment microbial communities from the Plum Island Ecosystem LTER, Massachusetts, United States - Salt Marsh Sediment SW1601-210 ...
AGATGAAATTATAATGCCCTCTCTGACTTGCGTACCTCCCGTATCGGCAGCTTTGCTATGCGGAGCCATGCCTGTTTTTGCAGACATAGAGACTGAAACTTACAACATTGATCCAGAAAAGGTACGTGCTGCCGTGACTGATAAGACTAAGATGATTATCCCTATAAACTATGCCGGGCACCCGGCCGCTCTTGCAGAGCTTGAAGAGATAGCAGATGAGCATAACATCATTCTTTTGAACGATATGGCCGAATCTTTAGGATCGAAAATCGGAAATAAGGATGCATCAAGGTTTGGCAAAGTTGCAATCTACAGCTTCTCTCCCAACAAGACAATAACCACAGGAGAAGGGGGAATGGTAGCTACTGATGACGATGAGTTAGCTGAAAGAACGAGACGTGCGAAAGACTATGGACAAAAGAATAGATTCAATTATGTCGAATTGGGCAACAATTACCACTTTACTGAGATGCAGGCTGCAATGGGAATAGAACAGATGAAAAAGATAGATGAGATAGTGAAGCGTAAGCGTGCTGCGGCAAAGCTCATGACGGAGAAGCTTGCTGGCATAAAACAGTTGCAACTGCCAGTGGAAAAAGAAGGTTACACTCATGTATACATGCTCTATACTGTACGGATTCTCAGTGGCTCAAGAGATGATGTGATGAGAAGATTAGAGTCAGCAGGCATCCAATCACGCGTATACTTTCCACCGCTTCATCAGTCAGAACTACTGAAGAAATTTGAATCTCGTGTGAGCAGCAAGAAAAACATAGAAGCAATTGCAGACAGCATACTATCATTGCCTTCTTCTCCAAAACTCACTGAAGAACAAATAGGATACATCGCAAAAACTATGGGAGAAATCTTTGAGGCTTAACCCCTGCATTCCTTTATGCAATCTACTATGTAATTTATTTCTTCGTCTTTCAGATTTACGCTAGACGGCAGACTTATGCCTTTTCTACTAATCTCTGACGCTACAGGAAATTTCTCATTGCTTTTATATGGTGGCATATCAGTTATCAAATAAAAGACTGGCCTGGTCTCTATTCCCTTTGCTTCCAGTGCCTTCATAAGTTCGTTTCTGTCTACGCCAAAGCCATCTTCTACTAGCACAGTGTACATCCAATAGACATTCTTTGCCCAATCCGCCTTTGGTGGAGGCGTTATACCATTGACATCCTTAAGCAAGGAGTTATACAGGTTGGCAATCTCCAGTTTTCTTTTTATGAAATTGTCCATCTTCTGCAATTGTGCAACACCGATTGCCGCTTGCATATTCGTCATCCTGTAGTTGAAACCGATTACAGTGTGCCAGTATTTCTTCTGTAGATCCATTCCATGATCCTTCAGTATCTTTAGCCTCTCTGCAAGTTCTTCATTGTTAGTCAGGCACATACCACCTTCCCCAGTTGTCAGTATCTTGTTACCGTAGAAGCTGAAGCATGATATGTCACCGAAGCTGCCAACTCGCTTTCCTTTGTACTCTGCACCATGCGACTCTGCAGCATCCTCTATTACATATATCCCTCTTTCTCGTGCAATTTCTATGATAGGGTCCATGTCAACGGGATGGCCATAAAGATGAACGGGTATTATTGCCTTGGTCTTATCCGTTATTTTCTCCTTTATTTTTTCTGGGTCGATGTTCCATGTTGCAGGATCAGAATCCACAAAAATCGGCTTTGCTCCACAGTAAGTTACAACGTTTGCACTGGCCACAAAAGTTAAAGCTGGCACTATGACTTCATCTCCAGGTCCTATACCTAGTGTAGCTAGAGCTAGGTGTAGTGCAGCAGTGCCATTTGATGTGCTAACTCCGAACTTCGCACCACAGAATTTACTAAACCCTTGTTCGAATTCTTTTATGTACTTGCCCTTGGAGGAAATCCAGCTCGACTTTATACAATCTATTATATTCTTGAGTTCTTCCTCTCCGATTGACGGCTCGCTTATAGGAATTTTTATCATAACTATATGTTGAACGTCTATTAACAAATGACTATTTTCCTTTCCAAATCGTATCCTCGGACCCAATTTTCTGCTCCCAAACCCATTTATTACCGTTTTCTTTATACCATTTGATTGTCTTTTCCAGACCAGATTTCAAATCCGTCTTTGGCTCCCACCCTGTGAGTTTTTTGAGCTTGCTCGAGTCGGCATTCAACCTTTGCACGTCCAAAGGTCTCAACCTAGCCTTTTCAATCTCTATGTCTAGAGTGTCTTGACCTGACAGCTCAGCGATTACGTGTGCAATCTGCTCTACTGTCCAATCCTTACCAGTACCTGCGTTGAACACATCGCCTACAGCTTTCTCTTCTTTCATAAGGAGTATTGTCGCTTTAACGGAATCCTCGACAAAAGTAAGGTCTCTGCTAGCCTTTATGTTTCCTAGCTTCAACTTGTTTGACTTCGATAGCTGCGTTATCAATTCCGGTATTATATAGGGATGTGTCTCCCTTGGACCGTACGTGTTGAAAGGTCTCAAAATTATTATCGGTATTTTCTGCTCATGATGTAATGTGTAGCACATGCGATCGGCAGCTAGCTTCGAGACTGAATACGTAGACAATGGAAGAGTAGGATGCTCTTCGCTCATTGGTACAGTCTTTGCTGTACCGTAGACTTCTGAAGAGGAATAATGTACGATTCTCTTCACTCCAGCATCCCTGCAAGCCAGCATGACATTCATCGTCCCATTTGCGTTCACTTCAAAGAACTTCTCCGGCCTGTCATAGCAATCTGGTATGTACGGCTCTGCTGCAAGATGAAAGACATATTCTATGTTATTGCCCGTCAGCACGTTGACGAATTTCCTGCTGAGTATATCACCGTTCAAAATTTTTATTCTGTCCTGCACTTCTACGAGATTAATCATATCCCCGCTGAAGAAGTTGTCAAACACGGTGATGTCTGCTTTTTCCTTCAGCAACGCACGCACTAGCATAGAGCCTATGAAACCGGCCCCACCTGTTACTAGAACTTTCTTGTCTTGTAGATTCATTAAATCATGTCTCCGTTTTTCTAAACCATACTCAGCTTTTATACTTTATAATATTTACCTTTGAAATAAGTTTAAATGTCTTTTGGAAGAATGAATACGTCAAAGCGGCAGATGCTGAATTAATGATTGTTTTAAATAATAAATTCCAGATATAAGTTTTATTTGAATTGTTTGTTGGTATATGTTTGTCATGGTGTCAGTTTGTCAGATAAAGAAATGGTATTGGAGATAAAGAACCCGGCCCTAATAATTCTTCTCATAATATTATCCGTGCTGTTCTTTTTCGAGCTTCAGGTAACATTAAACACACCAATTGCTTTTGGGGATGAAGGCTACCATACTAGAATGTCGCAATGGATCGGAGAAAATTTGGAATATCCTAAATGGGTACCTTTTAGGCTGATGAATCTTGCCAAGCGTGCATATACTAGACCACCTCTATGGAGCATGCTTCAAGGCAGTTTGATAATGATATTTGGGTTCCAAGAGATTTTGATAAAGTTCTTTACTCCTTTTATAGCTTTCTTGGTTGGTATAGCCTCATTTCTGTTAATCAAGAAGTTGTACAACGATAAAATTGGGCTTATGGCATCTATAATGCTTGCCACAATCCCGTCTTTTATAGTCTATGCAGTAACATTCTATACGGATGCTTTAGAGACTCTATACTTGACTATGTTCTTTTTTCTCTTTATCATAGGTCTAAAAAAAGATAAAAGGTCTTACTTGCTAGCGGCATCGTGTTTTGGTGTTCTAGGATATTTCACAAAAAAGACTGGACTTATAACCTTTGGATTCATTTTTATCGCATTCATATACGAACTCTCAAAGGGGAAATCGTTCAGCCAGTTATTCAAAAAGTATGCCGTGTTTTTTGTTATAATGCTGGCGCTCTCGTCTACTCTCATACTAAGAACGTTTGTGACGTATGGTGGGTTCTGTGACATTCCGATTTTTGATTTGCCTGTAATTAGTTCTATTGTCCCAAAGGAATGTGACCAATTTGAGTTTGAGTCAGAATACGAATACTCGGGACGTGTAGAAGAAGTTGGTTCGGAGAAGACTATACTGGGTATGGGTGTACTGAATTATCTAACTTTCACGTATGGAAATATTTGGTTTGTAATCTTTGGTGCCTTTGCTGGTGGCTTTATATTTTTCTTAAGAAGGAAGAAGAAGGATTTGCTAGTGTTATCTGTGCTGTTGCTGTACATACCGATACTCATACAATCTTATGGCAGAAGCGAGGATGCGGCTAGATTTGCACTGCCATGGGCTCCGGTGATATGTCTTCTTGCAGCCGTTTACTTTAACGAGGTTTATAAATTCATCCGAACGTATCAGAGGCATATAGCCGTTATATTATTTTTGGTTGTTATCTTTTTCAGCTACCAGAACTTTGCTGATAAAATCGGTGTGATGGACCAAGTCAAACAATTCTATCCATCGTTCTTCGTGGCATGCGACTGGATAAGTGAAAATATTCCAGAGGATGCACTAGTATCAACTTTGTGGGTACATAGGGCGAGCTATTGCACCCAGAGGAGAGTGGCCATAATCAATGCAGACATGGCGTTAAGCAATGATGTAGATTATATTCTGGATGTTGCTAGCCAGCTTGGAATAACGCACATATGGATAAACAAATTCAGCATCGATCTGCAGAATCAGCATCTCTCAGAGATGATTGACTTGAGCTATGTCCAGCTTCTAGAGAGCAACCCTGAACATTTCGAAAAAATGTATGAAACTGGTCCGCCGATGACTGAGTGTGTGCAACAGTTGTGTGACGGTAATATAATATATGAGATTGTCTACTGAACTGAGATATTTATCTAAATTTATAAAAAAATATATAGATTAACAGTGGTAGAATGTTGTTATTACTAATACTGTCTGCAACAATTTCATTTATTACGACTTTTTTTATAGCACCGTATTTCATGCAGTTCCTTTACATGGACGGTGTTGTCGGTTTAGACTTGCATAAAAAAGATAGACCAAAACTACCGACTAGTGGTGGTATATGTGTTGCGTTTGGTATATTGGCTGGTCTGTTGAGTTATATCGGGATAAACACGTTTGTTTACAATTCTCAAGGCGATATAGTCTCTTTATTGGTTTTCATCTCTACAGTGCTCATCGGTACGTTTGTTGGGTTTTTGGATGATTTGAATGTCAAACCGAAGGCTGTAATAACAAAAGAGGGATTGGATATAAGGATTGGATTTCCACAGTGGTTAAAGCCATTGCTCATGCTTCCTGCAGCCATACCGCTTATGGTAATAAATGCGGGTGAAACTGTAATGGAACTCCCGTTAATCGGGTCAATCAATTTTGGTATATTGTATCCATTAATTCTGATACCGATTGGAGTTGTTGGTGTCAGCAATGCCGTGAATCTTTTGGGTGGCTTTAATGGCTCGGAGTCTGGTATGGGTATTGTCTACCTTTTTTTCCTTGCCATACACAGCTTGATAGCTGGAAATATTGGAGTCGTAATATTTCTGACGTCTGCTGCTGCTTTGTTGGGTTTCATCAAGTATAATTGGTCCCCAGCAAAGTTTTTGCCAGGGGACAGTCTGACGTACCTTCTAGGAACCGTTGTGGCAGCTGGTGTCATAGTTGGAAATATGGAGAGGATCGGTGTGATTATAATGTCTCTATTTGCAGTGGAGTTCTTTCTAAAGCTGAGATCGAAATTCAAGGCGAGTAGTCTAGGAAGACTGCGAAAAGATGGAAAACTCGATCCACCATACAAAAAAATATACAGCATAACGCATACAATCATGAAAATAAGACATATGACTGAAAAACAGGTAACAATATGTCTTATTGGGTTACAGCTTTTAGTTGCTCTTGCTTCCCTCATCAAATTCTTTTAAATTATAATTCCGGATATTATTTCTACTAATCTAACTAATTGCTTTTTCAATATAGGTGACCGTGTAGCTATGTAATACAATGCCTTGATATCGTCTTCTCTGTAGAATTTCAAAGGAATCAAAATTAGCAAGTATACAACTCCGCATGAAAGGACTATGAATGAACCCAATATGATGTCTTGAATCAATGGTGAGAATGCCTGTATAGCTGCATATAGAACAATAGAGGCAATTAACAGTTTAGCAATATTTTTCTTAGGTAATTCTAGGGGGATGTGTTTTTTTATAAAAATGTAACCCAGAATGGCTGTAAAGAGCATGGCAATCATATAAGAAGTTGCCATCCCAAAAGATGAAAAATAGTATGTCAATGGAAATGAAACAAAAAGAAATAGTAGAGTAGTGGCTACTATGATGTTTCTATACAACTTTGTTTTACCGCTTGCGAAATATAGGCCGGAATTAAATACGTTTCCTATGGCATAAAAGATAGAAGCGAGCGCCACCGTTGGGAATAAACTATAAGCAGAAAGGTATTCTGACCTAGAGACTAAAAGTATAAGAGGCTCCGCCATACCGATAATCATAATCCCTAATGGTAATGTTAAAAATAGCGTGTACCTAAATATGGAGATTATCAAACCACTTTGCTCTCTTTTTCTCTTCTTCACAGAAAGTTGGGAAATTATTGGTGCAAGCGCTGTACTCATAATCATTGGTACTACAAGTATTGGTGAAGTGATAAGCATAGTAATAGAAAAAATTCCAGTTACTTCTGCACTCTTCAGAAATGTGAGGATTACATATTGGCCATTGTGGAGTATTGTGCCAGCCAACTGGGCGGCAAATATGGGAAGTGAATAATTCAAAATTATGCTTTTCCTATTTATCTTTGATATTTTCGATGATATTCTTGAAGGTAACTTAGATAATTTATTGAATAGTTTATATCCAGGAAAAATATAATCCAACCTTAAAATTATCATAGTTATGAATACTGCAACGAATCCGAATAAACCGCCCATATAACTGAACCCTAGAAAGATGAGAGTTGTAGCTAACAAAACTTTAACTAGGTAGCCCACGAATGATGTAATTGACAATCTTCTCATATCTTGGAAGCTCATTACTATGGAAGAAGAAATTTGACAAATTGACACTGGTAATAGAGATAATCCAACAAATTTTATTGCATCTGCCGGTATGTTCAGTAATGGTTCTAAGAAATCTGAGAAGACAATCAATGGAATTGAAGCCGCTATACTTGTAAAAGTAACAAATTTTAACACAAACTTAATTAAACTCTTAACCTTCAGTTTATTCTTTTTCTCCAAGTATTCTGGAATTAATTTGATGATTGGTAATGAAAAACCAAACGTTGTTATAGTCGTTAAAGCTAAAGCGAGGTTTGCAGATGTGGAAATTATACCGTATTTTCCTGGCAGTAACATTTTGCCTATTACAAGCCAAAAAAAGAACGAAAAGAATGTTATAGATATGTGATTGAAAAATAGGTAGATTGTATTTGAGGCTAGTTTTCGCTTAGATTTTAATGAAATTTGAATCACCATTCCAAATTAGGCTCTCCGAGTTAATACATAAAGAATACCAGCTAATATGCCTAGTCCAGTTGCGAGATTTCTAAAAATTATTATCCATGGTGAAAGAATACCCACTAACTTATCTTTAACAAAGATATTCAGGGAAAGCGGTAGGGTCAAAAGAAAGACAAGTATAAAAGAGTAAAATACAAAATCGACAGGTAATGTCCCGAGTAAACTTAGAATAGAAAAGACGATTGTAGCCGCTAATAACACTTCGCTAACAAAGACTGTTTTGGGTGTGTAAGAATGTCTGAACAGTTTGTCTGCATGTTTCTTGTATAATGGCACCCTCCAGTAACCCATCCAGAATTTTTTCCTTAACATGGTCATAAGCGTCTCTGGATGGTGGTGATACACATAAGCGTCAGGTTTGAACACTATTAATCCATTAGCCTTGCTTATCTGGAACGATAAGTCTGTATCTTCGCCAGAAGCTCGTTGGAAGTTCTCGTCAAATCCTCCAAATTCTAAAAATACTTTTCTTCTGTATGCTGCAGAAAAAGTACCGACAAAATCTATTGAATGTTGTTTAGTCATAGCATCATGTCTGGCCTTGATTTCATAGCCAATAAATCTAGATATGACATTTTTACTGTTTGCTGTCTTATACGTGCCAGCAACTGCAACAACTTTTTCATTTTTGAATGGCTCAGTCATATTTCTAATCCAATTCTTGCTAGCTATACAGTCTGCATCTGTGAAAAGCAGTATGCCACCCTCAGAATGTCTAACACCACGGTTTCTTGCAACGGCAGGACCAGCATGTTTCTGTAGAATTAGTTTGACACCTTTGCACTTCTTTACGACTTCCACTGACCCATCAGTTGAACCGTCATCTACAACTATGATATCATACTTACTCTTTGGATAGTTCTGTCCAAGCAGTGACTTTATAGTTTTACCTATAGACTTTTCAGCGTTGTACATCGGTATTACGACTGATGCCTCTGGTTTTTTCATTCCTATCAGCTCTAATCTTCTTTTTCATTAATTTGAAAAGGTAGTTGAAAAATGTCTTACCTGCTTTAACAGTTCTCTTTGCCTCATTCTTATCTGTTAATGAAAGTTTCATCCGTTTGAATATGTAACTTGGTCTGAAATAGAAGCGTATCCTAGCTTCGTCGCAAAGTCTGACCAGTTCTTCATTGTTCATCCCAGGTCTGGATACCATGCAATTATGCCAGCCCTCTGGAGTAAGCCATTTGGAATAATCTTCTGTTATCAAGTATCCTTCGCGCTTGGACCATTCATATGCTTCCGTACCTGGATAGACCATTATGGGATAGAACTGAGCCGTGTTAGGGTCTAGTTCCTTTGCAAATTCAATTGTCTGCTCTATAGTTTTCCGAGTATCGTATGGAAGTCCAAGTATAAAACAGCCGTGCACCATTATACCTGCCTTTTTCGTATCGTCTGCAAATTGTTTTATTTTTTCCAGTGTAGTACCTTTATGAACTTTATTCAGCACTTCCTGACTGCCGCTCTCATAACCTACGCAAAGCAGCCTGCATCCTGCAGATTTCATCTCCTTCAACACATCCAGTGGTATGTCTGCGCGCGCATTTGTAGACCAAGTTATATCAAGCCCGCGCTCTTTTATCAGCTTGCACAATTTGAGCATGTGTTCTCTGTTTACAGTCCCCGTATCGTCTTCAAAAAAGATTTCTCTTACTTGCGGCATCTCTTTCTTTATGTATTCCAGTTCCTCAATGATGTTCTCCGGGCTTCTCATCCTGTATTGATGGCCTGAAATGACCTGCGGCCAGACACAAAACGCACACCTGTATATGCAACCCCGGCCGCCAATAATCGTAACTACTGGGTGTAGGTTGGCGGCGTAGAAATAATCTTCTATGTTCAAATGCCTTTTGTAAACTTTACTGACAAAGGGAAGGGCATCCAAGTCTTTTATGAATGACCTGTCCGGATTGCTCATTATCTTGCTGCCTATTCTGTACGTTAGACCCTTTACTGTATTCAGTCTCTTGCCGGCTTCCAAGAACTTTGCAAGCTCAAGTATTGTGTAGTCGTATTCCCGCCTAGCTACTGCATCTATGTTTTTGCTGATTTTGAGGGTCTGTTCTGGCAGTGCCGAAACGTGCGTACCTACAAGTATGACAAATGCCGATGTAGCATCCTTCAAAGCCTCGGCGACTTTTATATCGTTGTATATGCTTGGCGTGCTTGTATCAATAACGATTAGCTGTGGTTTGAATTGCTTTGCACGCTTGAGAACATATTCTAAATCTTGCCCGCGGGCAGGCGCGTCCATCAGCTGGACTTGAAATCCTGCTTCCTCTAGCACACCTGTAGCATACGAAAGCCATATTGGATAGTAGATAGTTCCGCCTTTAGCCACGGCGGGCGAGCGTGACGTCCGCGAGAACTTTGGTAAAAATGGTGGGTTAAGCATCAAGACTTTCATTTATTCACAACCATTGCGACCTATACATGAGTATAAATCTAATATTAGATTAATAAGATAAATTTTAAACATTTAAGTTTTAAGTATTAGTTATGAAACTTGCATTAGTTTCCTTGGATAAGTTCGAGGGGGCGCCTCATCTTGGCATAGCCTACATAGCGTCATATGTCAGAAAATATGGCGGTTTTAATGATATCGTAATAATCGATAAAGAAGACTCAATCAAAGCTGTGAAAAGAGAGAAACCGGACATAGTCGGTATAACGAGTCCTACAAGAGACTTCAAGGAAGCAGTTGCGACTGCTGAAAAAATAAAATCAGACTTTGGCTTGCCGACAATAGTTGGTGGGGTGCATATCACTGAGTTGCCGTCTACATTGCCATCTAGTTTTGATATAGGTGTCCTTGGAGAAGGCGAAGAGACTATGCTCGAACTTATGCAGATGTACGACAAACATGGAGGGTTTCCAAAGGAATTGTTGAAAGGAGTCAAAGGAATTGCTTTCCACGATAATGGACATGCCTCTGTCACGGAAATGAGGC
>Ga0315543_1005106_pt1 | contig 10459 bp, 14 predicted proteins | sample SalMarSW160210MG_2_FD_203098 | JGI IMG/M metagenome (GOLD analysis project Ga0315543, IMG submission 203098) | Salt marsh sediment microbial communities from the Plum Island Ecosystem LTER, Massachusetts, United States - Salt Marsh Sediment SW1601-210 ...
TGATAAAAAAACCAATTAAAAAAGTTAACAGGGCTCCGATGATTGCGAAAACCCCCATTTGATATGCGAGTTGTGAAACTTTTTTATTGAAATGCATTTTTGGCTGGGCAATTTCCTGAATTGATTCTGCAACCTGTCCGATTTGCGTTCGGTTTCCTGTTGAAACAACCAATGCCTTTGCATAACCTGAAACAACAAGGGTGCTCATAAAAACCATATTTATTCTATCCGGAAGAGGGATTGATTTATCTAAAATTTTTAATGTTTTCTCTTCGGGAAATGATTCGCCTGTTAAAGAAGATTCCTGGGTTCTGAAATTTTTTATTTCAATTAATCTTGCGTCAGCAGGCACTTTGTCACCTTCTTCTAAAATAATTATGTCTCCTTCAACTAAATTTTGAGAAGGAATTTTTATCTCCTCGCCATTACGCAAAACTTTTGCATAAGAAACAATTAATTTTTCCAATGCCTCAATTGCACGCTCTGCTTTTCTTTCCTGAATAAAACTTATTGAAACATTAATTAAAATAACCGCTATAATTACATAAGCGTCAACCAAATGATTGAAGACAAAAGAAATTATCATTGCAATCAAAAGAATATAAGTTAAAGGGCTGTTGAATTGTTTTAACAGACGAAAAATCAGAGGGGTTTTCTTTGCTTTGGAAATCTGATTTAATCCATGCTGTTTTAATCTCTTTGATGTTTCTTCAGAATTTAATCCTTTTTCAGATGTTTGAAATTCTTTAAACAAATCTTTGATTTCTTTTGAATGGAAATGATTTGCGTCTTCCATGGATTAGAAAAGGTTTGAGTATTTATAAAATTTTCAGAGCAATCAGCAAACTAAGCAAGACCAAACCAAAAACAGTTATTTCTTTTTTGTATTTTAGTTTATAGAATTTCGACGAGAAGTAAATTATTACTGTTAATTGAATTAGTGTTCCGACGAGAATTCCGATTATCACTGGAAGGGTGTTTGGAATTGCCGAGAGGAAAACGCCGGAGTAAGCGATTGTGTCGTCAAGAATTGTTGCGAAAGCTGTTATAAAACCGAATAAAATTAATTTTAGAAAACGTTTTTTCGAAACTCTCTCGACGTGTTTAATTTGTTTTCTTATTTTCTTTTTTGGCTTTTCTGTGAATAAATTGAATTGAATTGACATTGCTAAAAGAAAAATTAAACCTGCTGAAATATAATTTATATAAGGAATTGATTTAATTAAGGATGCAAAAGTAAAAGCCACAAACATTACAATTAAAATCGCTATTAAAATTCCAAGTGCAAATGCATATCTTCCTTTTTTTGTCTTTGTCATGCTCGACATGATTGGAATTCGAGTCATTGTATCGTCAAAGCCCGCAAGAAGTTTTACAAATAATCCTGAAAGGAAGTATTTTATCACCATCTTATAAAAATAAAAGAATGAGGATTTTTATAATTATTGAAAGAAAGAAAAAGTTAAATAGTTTATTCAGAATATATTTTAATGGAAAACAAAAGAGTGAAAAAGATTAAAGTTGGTAAAACAGAAATTAATTATTTTGAGATTGGTTCTGGAAAACCTTTAGTCAGCATTGTTGCAGGAATTCATGGTGATGAAAAAAATTCACAGATAGTAATATACAAATTAATGAACAAAATTAAAAAGATAAATAAAGGCACATTGAGAATTGTTCCCTTCGCAAACCTCTTAGCTGTTGAAGAATATTATCGGGAAAATCCAGAAGATGATATAGATTTAAATAGGATTTTTCCAGGCAGCAGCGGAAAAACTTTGAGTTACAAACTAGCCCTAAGTTTGTTAAATTTAGTAAAAGATAGCGATTTAGTTATTGATATCCACAATTATTATACAAAAATTCCTTTGGTAAATGTTTATTTTAAAGTTGGAAAAGAAGTAGATAAAAAGAATAAAGAATTGCATAAACTATTAGGTTCTCAAGTTTGGGTAGTTAATATTGAAAACGAAAGGAATTTTTCAGGTTCTTTGGGAGGTGTTCTTTCCAAATTAAACATACCCAGTTTAACAGTTGAAATCCCCAAGCCGGAATTTTCGGAAAATAAAGATATAGAAAATTGTACAAACAAATTATTTAATCTTATGAAATATTTAGAAATTGTAAAAGGAAAGGCAAAAAAATATCCTACAAAATATTATGATAGAAAAGTTTGTGTTTCATCTGAATCAGGAATTTTTATTCCAAAAGTAAAACTTTTCTCAAAAGTAAAAAAAGGACAAATTATAGGGGTTGTTAGAAATTTGATATTAGAAAAAGAAAAAATATTACATTCCCCAATTTCTGGAAAAGTTTTAGAAATTTTAGAAAAATCCTTTGTTTATCCTGAAAGAGAAGTTTGTGCTGTTGGTAAAATTATAAATTAATTAGGATTATAATTACGGCAAATATTTTCAAGATGTTTATCTCTCTTACCAAGAGAAGCATCATAAATAGCATTCAAATTGTCCATCATCCTTTCATGTTCCCTATTTCTGTATTCTTGCATTTGTTTTTCAACAGCTTGCCTATTCTCTTCCTTTAGTTCACTTTCAGATCTTATAGGTTTTGTATATAGTTCCCATCCATTTTCATAATTCTCCTTTGTCCCAAGCTTCCAAGTAACTTTTCCACCATCTCCAATATCATTATCTGGCCATTCAAGATATTGAAGTTTCATTTTATTATCTGAGATTCCCAAATATTTTATAGGCTTCTGTATAGGCAAATCTACTCTTGCAATTATGTCGCCTACTTTAAACTTTCTTATATTTGAACCTTTGTTTTCCATAATAAATGAATAATTCAAAACTATATAAACTTTTCCTTTTGTTACTTTCCCATAATGATAACAGAAACACTTAAATATTCCAAATCAGTAAATTAATTGTAAGTCAGGCAGTTAACTTCGGGAATCTTGGATTAAATTCCAAAATGTCGACGAATAACGATATTGATTTCTGTGGAAGGTCCGGACACCTCCAATTTATTGGAACAAAGTTGCCAAGGAAATCTTGGGCGTTGTGAAGCGTGGCTCTGGTATAGAGACGAGCGTATTAAGTTACGATGGAACGAGCATCCCAACTGGTGCAAGGCTTAGTGCTGCTTAGTGAAATGTTAACAATTTCCGTTTCGATTACGAGGAAATACAGAATCTGGCCTATGCTTGGCTTACAACCTCTTTCATATTTTTTAAAATGTCTGACAATTTTTTGATTTTTACTTCAGAGGTTTCCAACCTCTTTACTAGTTTTTCAATACTTAATTTTTCTCTTGAAGGAATTTTTTCTTTCTCATCAAATTTCAAATCTACCCCATTTCCATAAAAATCTTCACACCATTTATAGGGAATTTCTATTAAATTAATCATCAGTTGCTGAAAAGTTTCATCTGTACCACACCAAACAGATTTGGTTATTTTAGAACGATTTTCCATTGTATTGTTATCTATCAAAGTAGCCCAATATCCTTTATGATCATACTTACTACTCATACACACATAAGATATTTCAATTTTATTTTTTTCCATAAAAAATTAATTTATTGGTACTTTTTAAGAATTTATATTATAGAAAACAACTTTGGATATGGGGCTCCTCGGGTGGCTCGTCCTTTGATTTTGATTTTTCAAATTTACTTTCAGGATATTATAAAATCAAAAAACTCGATCGAACCTACAAAATAATTTTTGAATTTAGTTAAGATGTCCCGCGCAGTTTTCAACTGCGATAAAATGGGGCTCCCGGGAATCGAACCCGGCCACCATGATCTTCAGTTTCACATTGCCAGAATCTTTTACAACTCCAAACAAACATGTGCTCTCCCACTGAGCTAGAGCCCCAAAATGTCAGTGGGATACAACCAAAGCGTTCCGAAAATGTAAATATTATCTGTTTTTTAAAACTATTGGAGATAAATTTTTGCTCTGTTTTCTTTATATTTATTAGAAAAACCGATTCCATTCAGCCATTTTTCTATATTCTTTTTTCCATACAAAGGAACCCTATATGCAGGAAGTTTGCTTGTTTTTGAAATTGACTTCCTTATATTTGCAACCCTAAAATTTTTTGATAACAAAATTTGTCTTAATTGTTCTGCTAATTTCAAACTAGTTGTTGTAATCTCCATAGTAGGATATTTTTCAATTCCAGGTTTTTTAGAAACGAAAATAGTTCCATCAGAATCCATAATTCCCCGAATTGTATATTTTGCTAAGTCCCAATTATTAAAGATAATTTGGGGAATAAATACTTTTTCACATTTTCCTTTTCCATGAGGCAAACCCAAAGCATCAATTAGAAAATTACAAATCTCTTTTGAATCAAAAACCAATCTTAATCCTCTTTCACGAAATTTTATTTTTGTTTTTTTATTCCATTCTTTTAAAATCAACTTCTGAAGATTATCGAACATTTCTTTGTCTGTAATAGGATTGCCAACAAACCCTATTTGGTATTTTCTATTTTTTCTATAAATATAACCGTCTCCGAGATAAACACCAATAATCTCTGCCAACTCTTTTGATAATCGCATTTTAATTAAACATAATTTAAGTAAATAAATTTTTGCAATAAAAACATTTATAAAATAAAAACAACTAATCAAATTATGAAAAAAAAGGGTGGTAAGAAAAAGAGCGAAGCTAAAAATATTATTTCAATTATTCTAGGTTCTATTTCAATTATTATTTCATGGTTTCTTCCGTATATAATTTTTATCACAGGAACAATTGGAATTATTCTTGCTTACACAGAAAAAGGCAAAAGTTCTAAAAAATTAAATGTCTGGGGATTTGTTCTTAATTTAATCGGACTGGCGTTGGGATTATTTTTCCTGACTTTGACTCTTCTTTTTTTAGTTTATCTTGGAAACAATCCTGAAATATTAAATTCATTGAATTCATAAAATGAGAAGCATAAAATCAAAACATGCAGCACAAGCAACTAAAGTTGCCTCACTTTTTTCAAAGAAAAAAGGTGCAATGGAAATGTCTGTTGGGACAATTGTAACAATAGTTTTGCTTATGGCTGTTTTGGTTTTGGGTTTGGTTATGGTAAAAACAATTTTCACAAGTTCTACAAGCAATATAAATGAAGTTGATAAAAAAGTCAAAGACCAAATTAATAAATTATTTTCAGAAGATGAACAAAAGAAAGTTATTATTTACCCTTCGACATATATTGAATTAGACAAAGGAAAAAGTGCGGGCTTTGGTTTGTCAATAAGAAATAATGAAAAAACTGAAGGAGAATTTTCATATACTGTTGAAGCAGCAGATGGAGAGTTTGACTGCATGAGTACAACTGCAGCAAATAATTTAATTTCTTTGGGAAAAATCGGGGAGAACATAAATCTCTTGCCTGGAACAGTCATGGATGAACCAGTTTATGTAAGGTTTGATATTCCTGATGATACGCCTCCTTGTCAAATTCGTTATAATGTTGATGTTGAAAAAGACGGAAAGCAATATGTTAATACAATAAAAATGGATGTTGAGATATTATCGAAGTAATAAAAGCCAAATAAACGAATTTTTTTAAACTCCTTTTTCTTTAACAATTAATGGTTTTGAAATTATATAATACTCTGGCAAGAAAGAAAGAAATTTTCAAACCTGTGAATAAAAAAGAAGTTAGAATTTATGTTTGCGGGCCGACAGTAAATGATGTTCCGCATTTAGGGCATGCACGTTCCCAGATTTCATTTGATGTTTTAAGAAGGTATTTGAAATTTCTTGGATATAAGGTGAAGTTTGTTTCTAATATTACAGATATTGAAGATAAAATAATTAACAAAGCAAAAGAACTGGGAATTTCAATTAAAGAACTTACAAAGAAGAATTATTCAGAACATATGGAAGATTATTCTGCTCTTGGAATTGAGAAACCAGATGTTCAGCCGTTTGCGACAAAGTATGTTAAAGAAATGATTAATTTAATTTCTAATTTGGAAAAGAAAGGCTATACTTATGTTGTGGAGAATGATGGTGTTTATTTTGATATTTCAAAGTTTAAGGATTATGGGAAGTTGAGCCATCAGAAAATTGAGAATTTAAAAACTGGTGCGAGGGTTCAGAAGAATAAGAAAAATAATGATTTTGTTTTGTGGAAATTTTCTAAAAAAGGCGAGCCGTCGTGGAAATCGCCCTGGGGTGACGGAAGACCTGGCTGGCATATTGAATGTTCTGCAATGAGTTATTCAATTTTGGGTTTACCTTTGGACATTCACGGAGGAGGGCAGGATTTAATTTTCCCGCACCACGAGGATGAAATCGCACAGTCAGAAGCAGGTTATGGAAAAAAATTTGCTAATTTTTGGGTTCATAATGGAATGGTTAATGTTGATAAAGTTAAAATGTCAAAGTCACTTGGAAATTTCAGAACAATAAAGGATTTGCTTGAGAAATATTCCGGCGAGGTGATTAGGTATTTTGTGATTTCAACACAATATCGGAAGCCAATTGATTTTTCAAATAAAAGTTTAGAAAATGCAAAAAATTCTTATGAAAGATTGAAAAATATTTGTGCAGATTTAGATGATGATAAAAAAATACGCTCTGAACAATGTTCAGGCATCGTCCGCCCAAGCGTGGTCAAACGAAACAAAAATTATTTAGAAGAATTTGAATCTGCTATGAATGATGATTTGAATACTCCAAATGCTTTGCAGGTTTTATGGAAATTGGTTCGTGATGAAAATGCCTTGGGCAAATATAAAACAATAAAAAAAATTGATGAAGTTTTTGGTTTGAAATTATTGGAAAAAGAAAAAGTTAAAATTCCTTTGGAAATTAAAAAAATGATTAAGGAAAGAGAAATTGCTCGTCGTGAAAAAGATTGGGGGAAGGCAGATGAGTTAAGAGATGAAATTAAGAGAAAAGGTTTTGTTTTAGAAGATGGAGAGAAAGGTGTGGAGGTTAAGAAGTTATGATATACTCTCTGAAACCAAAAAAAGATAAACTTGTTGAAGGAATGTATAAAAAAGCAATGAAGGAATTAAATAAATTTTATGGATTGAATTGGAAGCATCATTTGCCACAGATAATTATTTTGAAAAATCGTGATGAAATAAATAAATTTTGGGGAGATGATACTGAAGATTGGTTAATTGCATTCGCTGAAAGAAGAGCGATTTTTATGCTAGACAAAAAAAAATACAAAAAAGAAAGTTCTCATAAATATTCTAAAGAAAGCTATTATAAAACATTAAAACATGAATTAGGGCATTTATTTTTTGGTGCGATTTCACATGAGAATGATAATCCGGCGTGGCTAAACGAAGGGACACAATATTTTGTTGCAAATCAGATTGAATCTCAAAAACCTCCAAAGAGATTTTCAAATTTCATAGACCATTATGATAAATGGAGCAAAAGTGTTTACGGAGAATCTGGTTTTGCTGTTAAAGTTCTTGTTGATAAATTTGGAAAAGAAAAGTTAATTAGATTAATTAAAAGTTTAAGAAACATTAGTTCAGAAAAAAAGTTTAAAATTTCTTTTAAAAAAATTTACAAATTTGATTTGAATTATAAGGAGATGAATAAATTATTGAAATGAAACTAATAATAACCCGTCACGGAGAAACAGAAGAAAACAAACAAGGAATTATTCAAGGGCATCTTCATGGAACGCTTTCTGATTTAGGAAAAGAACAGGCACAAAAACTTGCTGAAAGATTAAAGGATGAAAAAATTGATTTTATTTTTTCAAGTGACTTGGCTCGAGCTAAAGATACAGCAGAAGAAATTGTAAAATTTCATTCTGAAATTCCATTTGAATTGAGAGAAGAATTAAGGGAAAGGAATTGGGGAAAATTTCAAGGCGGTCCGCACAGCGAGGAATTTTACAGTGTTTCAAAAGATGAAGAAAAATTAAAGGAATATAATGTTGAAACATTAGAAGAAGGAAAAATTCGTATAAACAAATTGATGAATCTTTTATTTGAGAATTATGAAGGAAAAAATGTCCTTGTTGTTTCTCATGCAGCATTAATTAGGTTATGGATTTCAACATTATTTAATAAATCTGTTGAAGAAATTGAAAGGCATGGGAATACTGGGATAACAATTATAGAATTCGATTCCGAGGGAAAACCAGAATTAAAATTATTTAATTGCACAAAACATTTGGAATAATTTATAAATTAAAATAAATTTATAATAAAAGGTGATAAAATGACAAAAGTCCATTATGAAAGTTTTATTGATTTAAAGTATAAACCTAAAAAGACAGATGTGGTTTGTCAGTTTAGAATTACACCTGCGCGAGGTTATACTTTTAAAGAGATTTGCTCAATTACTGCAGGTGAAAGTTCTGTTGGAACATGGACTGATATTTCTACTGTTGATAAAAAAATGCAGAAAAAATTGGCTCCAAAAGTTTTTTACCTGGATAAAAAAAATTTCAGATGCAGAATTGCTTATCCTATTGAATTATTTGAATTAGGAAATCTTCCAGAAGTTTTGTCGTCGATTGGAGGAAATATTTATGGAATGAAATCTGCAAAGAGTTTGTTTTGGGAAGATGTTAATATTCCAAAAAAAATGTTGAAATCGTTTAAAGGTCCGCGTTATGGAATTAAAGGTTTGAGAAAAAAGTTTAAAATTAAAAACAGGCCATTTATTGGAACAATTGTAAAACCCAAAGTTGGATTAAATCCTTCTGAACATGCGAAAGTTGCTTATGAATCCTGGGTTGGAGGTTGTGACATTGTTAAGGACGACGAAAATTTGACTTCACAGAATTTTAATGAATTTAAAAAAAGATTTTTATTGACAACTAAATTAAGGAAAAAGGCAGAAAAAGAAACAGGTATGAAAAAAGCTTATTTGATTAATTGCACTGCAGAAGTTGAAAAAATGAAAAAAAGAATTAAGTTTGTTGAGGAAAATGGAGGAAATTATATTATGCTAGATATTTTGACTTTAGGCTGGGGTGGTTTGCAAACTGCCCGGAATTTTACTAAACTTCCTATTCATGCGCATCGTGCAGGACATGCAATGCTTGACAGAAATGAAAAAGATTTTGGAATGTCAATGGAAGTTATTGCTCAGTTTGCGAGAATGATAGGAGTTGATACTCTGCACATTGGAACTGCTTATGGAAAAATGTCCGGAGATAAAGAAGAAGTTTTGCATATTGAAAAAGAAATGGAGCAGGAATTTACAAAACAAACAAAAGAGAATTTATCTCAAAAGTGGTTTGGTGTGAAAAAAGTTTTGGGTGTTGCTTCTGGGGGAGTTCATCCCGGTATCGTAGATAAAATAATTGAATTTATGGGAAATAATATTGTGCTTCAGGCAGGTGGAGGAATTCATGGACATCCCGACGGAACTATCGCAGGAGCAAAAGCAATGCGGCAGGCAGTTGATGCAACTTTGAAAAAAATTTCATTGAAAGAATATGCAAAGACACATGAAGAGTTAAGAAAAGCTTTGGGGAAGTGGGGTTAGAAAAGTATTTATATTTCATCTGCATTTATTTTATATGAGACTTTATCTTGTAATCAGCCCCAGCAAAGTTGAACAGGGTTTAGAAAATGTTATATTTTATTTAAGAGGTAAAAATAAAAAAAAGATTTTTTCTTTGAGTGATGAAAGTTTAAGTAAGATTATAAACAATGAAAATTCTGAAATGCTTTCCTTTTTGAAATCGCACAGAAGAATTGAATTAATGGGTTATGGGAAAAAAGAAGAGATGGAGGATATAGCTTCTAAATTTCCTTTTCATAGAAGAAAAATTGAAATAAATTATGGGTTGTGTTTCTGATAAATAAGATTTAAAAACAATTCATCCTTTAATATAAAATGCCCGAAACAAAAGAAGAAATTATCAAAAAAAAGAATAGAACTCAAAGAGCTAAAGAAAAGGCAAAGCGACATGCAAAAGAATTTCGTGATGAATTTAATAAAACAATAAAGACAGCGTTTATTGCAGCGTTTGGTTTTTTGATTGCACTTGTCTGGAGAGATTTAATTACTGAATATGTTAATAAAATATCTGAATCAAGTCCTGTTTCAGGAAAATTAATTAGTGCTTTAATAATTACTTTGATTTGTGTTTTAGGAATTATGATTTTGACAAAATTGTTGAGTAAGAAAGATGGTGAGAAGAAATAAATTTAAAAACACTTTCTGACTTTTCTAACAATGAAAGAAGTGAAAAGTAAATTCCGAAAAGCAATCTTCGCTGTTGCTTATAATTTTGACAAAAAAGGAAATCCAGAATATATAATCCTAAAAAGAAAAAAACATTGGAAGGGCTGGGAATTTACAAAAGGCAAAATTGAGAGATTTGAATTGCGTCGGAGAACAGCCCGACGGGAAGTTGAAGAAGAAACAGGTTTGAAAGTTTTGAAGATTAAAAGATTAAAAATTGATGGATTTTACAAATATAAAAAAGAATTAAAAGACAGGCCTGGAGTTATTGGGCAGACATATCATTTGTTTGCTGTGAAAGTC
>Ga0315543_1005113_pt1 | contig 10451 bp, 15 predicted proteins | sample SalMarSW160210MG_2_FD_203098 | JGI IMG/M metagenome (GOLD analysis project Ga0315543, IMG submission 203098) | Salt marsh sediment microbial communities from the Plum Island Ecosystem LTER, Massachusetts, United States - Salt Marsh Sediment SW1601-210 ...
GTTCAATACTGTTTCCTCTACAAAGATGGGAACGCTGAATCTAAGAGCCAAAGCTATAGCATCACTGGGACGGGAATCAATCTGTACACTCTCTTCCTTTTTCCGGATGAGAATGCGACTATAAAACATATTATTTATGAGATCACTGATAATTATTTTATCTACTTTGCCATGCAGTTTCTCAATTAATGATTTTGCCAAATCATGGGTTAAAGGTCGGGGCGGTTTTACATTCTGCAATGTTAATGCAATAGCCTGGGCCTCAAATAAACCAATCCATATGAGAAAGGTCTTTCCTCCCCCCTTTTTCCTCAAAACAATGACCGGCATCTTTGAATTCACATCTATACCTACTTTCACTACCTTTACTTCTATCATTTTTTGCCTCCTCTTATTAAGGCTATTACGGCCCTCCTTTTATTTTATAGCCTCTTCTCGTTATAATTTCAGTTACCAAAGAATGAAGTTCTTTGTATTCCGGGAAACGAAAAGCAGGTGGCGTCATTTTCCTTTCTAATTGGCAGATCTTATAAAGATCATCGTTTAACTGGTCAATGGTCTTTTGCCGCTTTTCGATTTTCTGCTCCAGAGTTTTAACTTGAAACTTGAGCATCTGATTATCTTCTTTTAACTCAGCTACTAAACTCGGTGATCCCCAACCAAAAAGCGTAAATCCAGCCAGAATGCTAGCTATTGTAATATTACTCATTAGTTTCCTTTTCACCTTCCCCATCTCTTCTCTAAAGCCTCTCTAATAATTTTTGCTATTTTCTTTTTCCGAGATAACTCTTCTTCATCCAGGTATTCGTCTGCTCTTGTCGGTTTCTCAAGCCTCTTAGCCATTTTTTTCCAAAAACTGGGCGGCATATACACTCCAGCTTCTATTCCTCCCAGGAGTAAGGCAAGGTCTCCGGCCTCAGTCCTTACCCCTTCAAACAATACTTCTGTTCTCACCTTCCTCGTCTCCCCTCTTTTAGCCCTATTTGTAACCTCATTTCTTAAAATACCTCTTCTTGAATATCGCTGACCGCAGCATATCCTCTCCATTCGCAAGACGGACACCAAACCGCAATTATTATCCTGTTCTTAATCTGCTTTTCCGGGCTTATCTTCTCTTGGTTATTTCATGCCAATCCTTCCTCATTATTTCTTCGCCTCCTGTTCCTTGAGCCACTCTATAAGCGCCATTCTCACAAGAGATATAACAGACACCTTCTTTCTTTCTGCCATCCTTTCCAGTTTCTTCATTAAATTCTCGTCTAGCTGCCATAAAGCCCTAATGAGAAAAGTTGCTTTGTTCATGGTTTCCCCCTATCCTTTCTCACCTCCTCATTTTTTTTCGATATGCTCCTTGGGAGACTGACTCCTCCGATCTTCTTTCCCCGGTGGCCGGTTTCTGTGGTGCTTCCCACCCCTGCCAGTGCATAAATGCAAATAGGCATACCCCCAGGAGTAGGACAAACAAAACGAACCCCAGCACCAGTTTTTTTTCTTCTTTCATTATCTCCCCACCCTCCTCTTTGGGGCAACACCACTGCCCGGCTCCTGCGCAAGGCAACGACTAGCGCAATCAGAGCCAAAAACAGGAGAACGCCTGCCGCTATCGCCAAAGAAGCTTGGTTTTTTGGTCATTTCCTTCCTCGTCTCCTCTCTTTTAGCCTTATTTGTAACCTCATTTCTTAAAATACCTCTTCTTGAATTTTGCCATCCTTCTCGATGCTGTTTTTCCAGCTAGTCGCTTGACGGGGCGGCCACATTGAGGACACTCATAATCTTGGATCGAAAGCTTATCGCTGAGGGCAGCATACCCTTTCCATTCGCAAGCCGGACACCAAACCGCAATTATCATCCTCTTCTTAGCTCCTTCCGGGTTTATTTTCTCTTAATAATTTTATGCCAGTCCTCCCTTATTTGCTCTTCGGCCTCCTGTTCCTTGAGCCACTCTATAAGCGCCATTCTCATAAGAGATATAACAGACACCTTCTTTCTTTCTGCCATCCTTTCCAGTTTCTTCATTAAATTCTCGTCTAGGTGCCATAAAGCCTTAAGCAGAAAGGTCGATTTATCCATGGTTTATCCTTTCAAAACTTCTTCCTTGGTAGAGAAACTAAACTATTCCACAACTTTAATTTTAAATATAAGTTCTTTACCAGCTAGAGGGTGGTTTAGATCTAAGGTTGCCCTATCTTCTCCTATCTTTATAACTTGAGCTGACCTCGTTCGTCCTTCCCGAGTTTGTACAGATATCTTTTGCCCTACTTGCAACTTCTTTCCTTCAAACACATCTTTGGGAGCCTCCATTATTAACTCTTCTTTCCTTTTTCCAAATCCCTTCTCTGCAGGAACTGTAATCTCTTTTTCCTCACCTTTCTCCATTCCTATAACTTGCTCATCAATCCCCGGTAGAATCTGGCCAGCTCCTGCTTCAAATTCTACAGGTTTCTTACCTTCGGTAGCGGCAAAGACTTTTCCATTTTTTAGTTTGCCACTAAAATGCAGTTTCACCTCATCTCCCTTTTTTACTGGCATGCCTTTTCTCCTTTCTTTTGTTTTATTAAAATCTCTCTTTAAACCAAAGCCTATTTTAAGAGCTTAGGGTGTGAGGGTTCTATAGCTAATTTCTCCTCCTCCTCTTCTTTTTCCTTGGTGACAACCTTTTCCTCTTCGGCCTCTTTCCCCAATACTTTTTGTTTCTTTTCCCAAAGCATTTTTCCTTCTAAAATAGCATCGGCTATTTTAGATGTAATAAGTCTAATGCTTTTTATGGCATCATCATTAGCTGGAATGAGATAATCCACAAGACCAGGATCACCGTTAGAGTCCACAATAGCTACAATCGGAATGGCCAGTTTCCCTGCCTCCTTAACAGCTATTTCTTCCACCCTAAGATCGGTTACGAAAAGAGCTTGAGGAAGGGTGGTCATGTTCTTGACACCGGCTAGGTTTCGTCTGAGTTTTTCTAACTCCCGGCGAAAACCCATCTCCTCCTTCTTGGAGAGAACTTCCCATTCACCCGCTTCTTCCTGTTTTTCTAAGTCACGCAGTCTATTTATTCTCTTCTTTGCGGTGGAAAAGTTAGTTAAAAAACCTCCTAACCAACGATTGTTAATGTAAGAAGCTCCGCATCTTTTTGCCTCTTCCTCGACACACTTCTTTGCTTGCTGTTTAGTTCCCACGAATAACACAGCTCCTCCCTTCGCTGCTAGACCCCTGACAAACTCACAAGCCTCCTCTATTTTTTTTACTGTTATGCTGAGATCAAGGATGTGTATCTGATTTCTTTCCTGATAAATGTAGAGTTTCATCTTAGGATTCCAAGCACTCCTTCGATGACCAAAATGAGCCCCAGCCTCTAATAGCTCCTTCATACTGACTACAGACATCTGTTTCCACCTCCCCGTAGTTAAAAGATTCCTCCAAGTTTTTCTCAGCAATTTAGTTATGTTTTATAAGACTATAAGGTTTTGGATTTACTATATAGACCTTGGGCATACGAAATAGAATGTTATGGGAAAGCAGGATCTGCCATATTCGCTGGAAAGATGCTTGAATTCCTGTATTTAGAGTCATATGCTGAGCCAGGAGCTTAAGGGTCCACTTATTAGCGGGATAGCCAAAGGCTTTTGGACTTTTTTGGATGCTTTCTAAAAGAAGCCTTCTATATTCCTCGGTTATCTTAGGTGGTCTACCACGGCGGGAACCTATAAAGAGTCCCTCAAGTTTCTTCTCCTTGTAAAAGGCAAGCCATCTGTAAACTGTACGTTCATTCATATTTGTTATCTTGGCAATTTCCGATATCCCCTTACCTAAATGCGTGAGCCAAATAACCTGGGCTTTGCGATACAGATGGGCATTGGGGGTCGTTTGCATGAGATTACGCAGTTCTCCTATCTCTAATTCTGACAACCTAATGAGAGGCATCTTAAAACTCCTTGACTGACAGCATTTTTAGAAATTATTAGAAAAAAACAAAAAAGTTCTTTTATAAATTATCATTTAATTTACACTATTATACTAAAATAAAAAAAATTTGTCAAATATGCCTTGGTCTTGTCAAAGAATAGGGAATTGATATAATCAAGTCATCTCTGACTCTCAGAGGCCAGATAAATATGGACACCGCCTTGGATACTCTTAATTATCGAAAGCTTTACGAGAGTGGGGAATTAAGAAAAAGGGTAAAAAAAGCTTATAAACTCTTGGAAAACTGTAGTCTCTGTCCCCGGGGATGTGGCGTAAATAGAAGAGCAGGAGAAACCGGATTTTGCAGATCCGGTGAGAAGTTAGAGGTCTCCAGCTTTCATTCTCACTTTGGCGAAGAGCCACCAATTTCTGGCTATCGAGGCTCGGGAACTATCTTCCTGACCCACTGTAATTTAAGATGCATCTTTTGTCAGAATTATCCTATATCCCATCTGGGGAATGGAAACAAGATCTCAACCCAACAACTTTCTCAAATGATGCTCAGTTTGCAGAAAAGGAGATGCCATAATATAAACCTGGTAACTCCTACTCATTTCATACCTCAAATTCTGTCTGGTTTCTCACAAGCTGTCGAGAGAGGCCTGAACATCCCTTTAGTTTATAACTCTAGTGGATACGAAAGCGTTGAGACTCTCAAGCTTCTGGAGGGGGTAGTTGATATTTACATGCCTGATCTAAAATATGGAACTAGAGAGGCAGGAGAAAAGTATTCCTCAGCTCCTGATTACTTTGAAATAGCAAAAAAAGCAATAAAAGAGATGTATCGGCAGGTAGGAGACCTAAGGCTTGATAAGGAAGGAGTTGCTCAGAGAGGTCTTCTAGTTAGACATCTTGTTCTACCCAATGGACAGGCAGGGACAAGAAAAGTTCTTGCTTTTTTAGCAGAAGAAATTTCCTCCCACACTTACCTTAGCATTATGAGCCAGTATTTTCCTGCTTATGAGGCGCAAGAATTCAAAGAGTTGAATAGGCGAATTACCCGCCAGGAATATGAGCAAGTTCTGGACATGGCTGAACAGTTAGGTCTAGAGACAGGATGGCGACAGAATTAATTAAACTAGTAATCAGTGGTCAGTATTCAGCGAAAATCTTGGGTGGTTGGTCAGCCACGCCTGATTTTTGGCTATGAAGCCTGATTACTAAAAGAGGGAATCGTAATTAACTATCCCAAAGTTACATCTCACCTGAATATCTTCATTACGGGGGTTGCTCTTACAGCTATCCTCTCTCTTATCCTGGAGTACGGTTTTTATCTAGGAGTGAAAACCGAAGCTCTCCTCCATCGTCTGGATCTATTTATTGTAGGGATATTTCTTGCCGAATTTTTCTTTAAGTTAGCCTTAGCGAAAGAGAAGCGAGCTTATTTGATCGCTAATAAAGTTGATGGAGTAGTTATTGGCGTCTTTTTTGTCCTAATTTTATTTATTAACAAGTTATTTACTGCGCCTGAATTGGCTCAGTTTTTAGGAAGGATTGGCATTGTTTCTCCGGCCGAGGCCTATATAGTAATATCTCAGGGGTATATTCTTGTGGCCTTGCTTCTCAAACTACCTCAACTCAACAAAGCTCTTCTCATTCTGAAGCTAAATCCCTCCTTAGTAGTTATTTTGGCCTTTCTCACTATCATCGGTATAGGGACTATGCTGCTTCTTTTACCCCGCTCTGCCGCATCAGGAAAAGAGACCACTTTCCTAGATGCTCTTTTTACTGCTACTTCGGCGACCTGTGTTACGGGACTCATTGTTGTCGATACGGGAACTCATTTTTCCTTGCTCGGACAACTAACCATCCTTTCATTAGTGCAAATAGGAGGTCTAGGATTGATGACTTTTACCTCTTTCTTTGCCCTAGTCCTAGGCAAAGGATTTGGACTCAAAGATAGGGGTCTGCTTCAAGATATACTCAATTACAGAAGGCTAGGTAGAATTGGATCTTTACTTTTATCAATTCTCACCATCACTTTCATTATAGAGGCAGCTGGGGCTCTTCTGTTGTATAGCCAATTCTTACCCAGATATGGAGCAGGGGTGTCTGGTCTCTATTTTGCTATCTTTCATTCTGTTTCAGCCTTCTGTAACGCGGGATTTTCCCTTTTTTCGGATAGTTTTATGAGTTATCGAGAGAATTTAGGAGTTAATCTTATTATGAGTAGTTTGATAATCCTGGGAGGATTGGGATTTATGGTGATAACTAACATCTTGCGCTGGGTATATGTGCGTCTTAAGGGGGAAAAGCGGTCTTTGTCTCTTCAGAGTAAGCTGGCACTTTTGGTCTCAGGCATATTAATTGCAACAGGGCTCAGTCTTATTCTTCTAGGAGGAACTATGGAGAATCTTTCCTTTAAAGAAAAAGTGCTGGGAGCCTATTTTCAATCAGTAACCGCAAGAACAGCCGGGTTTAATACCTTAAATATAAGTGGTTTGTCTGTATCTTCTGCTTTTTTGCTCATTGTCCTCATGTTTATAGGAGCCTCTCCTGGCTCCACTGGAGGAGGTGTTAAGACCAGCACTTTTGCTACACTAATTTTTACCATCAAATCTATGGCTCAGGGGAGAAACAGGGTGGAAGTTTTCCGCCGTACTATACCTCGCCTGATAGTTTATCAGGCCTTATGTGTTGTCATTCTAGCTCTGGGATGGATTGCCATTTCCACTTTCATCCTTGCTTTAACTGAAAACGCTTCCTTCATTAATATACTTTTTGAGGACCTTTCCGCCTTTGGCACGGTTGGTTTATCCAGAGGGTTGACCCCTAACCTGACCCCAGTGGGTAGAGTTGTCATCATCCTTACTATGCTGGTGGGAAGAATTGGTCCTCTAACCCTGGCATTAGCTATAGGGGGAAGAAGAATTAGTGAGCTTTATGAATACCCTGAAGAAAGAATAATGATAGGGTAGGAGGAAAAAAATGCGTAAGTTTGCCGTCATCGGGCTAGGGCGATTTGGTGGAACGGTAGCCCAGAGTTTGGCTGAAAGAGGAGCTGAGGTAATCGCTGTTGATAAAGATGGTAAGTTGGTTGACAAATTTGCCGAAATTGTGGATCTAGCCGTTAGGTTGGATTCTACAGATGAGGAAGCTTTGAAATCTCAAGGGATAAATCAGGTAGATGTGGCCATCGTGAGTATAGGAGATTTTGAGGCTTCTGTTCTTACTACGGCTCTTCTGAAGCGACTAGGTGTTCCCATGGTCATTACTCGGGCCTCCCAGACCGCATCAGATATTCAAGATCGAATACTGAGTCTTGTAGGAGCGGATAGGGTAGTTTTACCTGAGATGGAGATGGGCAAGAGATTAGCCAGGAATCTTTTGGTTTCCAGTGTCCTCGATTACGTCCCAATTTCTGATAAGTACAGCGCAGCGGAGATCCGATCTCCTAAATCTTTCTGGGGTAAAAGGATAGGTGATCTTAAGATCCGACAGAAATACAAAGTAAACATTTTAGAGATGAAGAAAGTATCCGGGGAGGGGGAAGACGAGCGGGTGGAGAGAATAAACTATCTTCCTCAGTCCGATGACGTTATCGAAAAGGGAGATATTTTGCTGGTGATAGGCGAAGAAGAAGATATTGAGCGTCTCTCAAAGGAAGAGTAATGATTGGCTAGCTGTTTACATTCTTTGAGAGTTTGCTATGCTTAAGCCGTAGCAAGCCGGGATGGCGGAAGTGGTAGACGCGCATGGTTGAGGGCCATGTGGACGTTTTGTCCATGGGGGTTCAAATCCCCCTCCCGGCACCAGGCAGAAGCAGGATTAGAAGGATAGAGGATTAGGGAACATTTCCCCTTTTTGGCAGTCTAACACAATGTATCAAGAATAACTTTTGAGAAGCTGGGATCAAAAAGAGGGAGGTGATTTGTAGGGTAAGAAACAAGAGGTATCTTTGTGATTAAGACTCAAAGGAGGATTTAGATGTTGAGAAAGAAAAAAAGTTTGATACTAGCCGGTCTATTTCTGATTTTACTGGCTGGTGGTTTATTTATCCCTCAGCAAGATGCGGCCGCACAAAAGATCCGCATCGCGGTGATGCCCTTTAAGCTAGGCCAGATACAACGCTGGTGGGGATGGGATTGGGACCCTGGCGAGGGGATCTCAGACATGTTGGTCACCGAACTGGTAAACAGTGGTAGGTTCAGTGTGGTGGAGCGAGAACGCCTGGACGAGGTACTTCAGGAGCAGAATCTGGCCAGGGAAGGAGTAGTGGATGCAGCTACGGCAGCCAGGATAGGAAGGATCCTGGGGGTACAGCTCTTTGTTTTCGGAACGGTCACCCAATTTAGCCTGGACTCCAAAATTATAAAGCTTCCCGTGGTGGGAGAACTTGCTGAATGGCGGGCACGATGTACCCTCAATGCAAGATTAGTAAATGTGGAGACCTCCGAGATCATGGCAGCGGTAACCGGACAAGGGGCTGAGAGCCAGAGTAACGTTGCCCTCAGTGAAAAGTGGGGTGATCTATCCGGTTTTACTTTCGGAAGCTCAAGATTCGCGGAACATATTCTCGGTAAAGCCACCACCAAAGCAGTTGAAGACGTAGCCGAGGGAATTGAGGAAAAGACGGCCGGTTTGACTGCTGCTCCCGTCACGCCTACGGTAACACCCGAAGTTACGGTAACTCCCACAGTTACTCAGGCGAAGATCCGCATCGCGGTGATGCCCTTCAAGCTAGGCCAGATACAACGCTGGTGGGGATGGGATTGGGACCCTGGCGAAGGGATCTCAGATATGTTGGTCACCGAACTGGTAAACAGTGGTAGGTTCAGTGTGGTGGAGCGAGAACGCCTGGACGAGGTACTTCAGGAGCAGAATCTGGCCAGAGAAGGAGTAGTGGATGCAGCTACGGCAGCCAGGATAGGAAGGATCCTGGGGGTACAGCTCTTTGTTTTCGGAACGGTCACCCAATTTAGCCTGGACTCCAAAATTATAAAGCTTCCCGTGGTGGGAGAACTTGCTGAATGGCGGGCACGATGTACCCTCAATGCAAGACTAGTTAATGTGGAGACCTCCGAGATCATGGCCGCCGTAACTGGACAAGGAGCTAAGAGCCAGAGTAATATCAAGCTGAGTGAAAAATGGGGTGATCTATCCGGTTTTACTTTCGGAAGCTCAAGATTCGCGGAACATATTCTCGGTAAAGCCACCACCAAAGCAGTTGAAGACGTAGCCGAGGGAATTGAGGAAAAGACGGCCGGTTTGACACCCGTGGTGGTAACTCCCGAGGTAACACCTACTGTTACCCCTGAAGTTGAGCCTGAGGTCATTGAAGGGCTAGTGGCTAAGGTAAGTGACGATGAGGTCGTTGTCAATGTAGGAAGTCAAGAAGGAGTCAAAATTAATGATATCTTTAATGTGGAAAGGATAATTGAGAGAATAACTGATCCTGAAACGGGAAAAGTTATCCTGGAGAGAAAGGAAAAAATAGCCGAGATCAAAATTTCCGAAGTTTACGAGTTGGCAGCCATTGGTAAAATCACTCTTTTGGGGGTAGGAAAAGAGATTGAGGTTGGTGATTTGGTCGATTTACAAAAGTAAGTCAGAAGAAAAAGGAGGTGAGGAAAGCTTCATCCAGAGACTAAAAATAATAAAGGCACCGAAAAAGCATTCGTTTGCAACGAGAAAAGGAGGATCTGAATGAGTCTAAATAATAGATGTAAGAAGTTGACAGTAATGTTATTGATAGTGGGGTTAGTCTTGGGTTTGACGGGTCTTGTTCAGGCTCAGCCAAAATCAGGATTTGCGCCAAAAGTGGGCTATTTTATGCCCGGTGATGAGGATGTGGAGGATATTTGGGGAAGCGACTTCACTTTTGGAATAGATTACCTTTATGCTTTCCCACCTTATGGAATTGAGTTTGGGGCAGAATATTTCTCCAAAGAGAAAAAGGAAGCTTTCCTTGGAGCAACAGCCAAACAGAAATGGACAGTTATCCCTCTTACTGCGACTTTCCTCTACTTCCTCCCTGGAAAAGAAGGTTTTTCCCCTTATATAGGGGGAGGTATAGGGTATTATCTGGCGAAGTACGATCTTGACGTAGGGTGGATGGGCATACCCTTATTTGCTGAAAGTGCAGAGGAATCAAGTGTTGGATTTCATGCTCAGGGAGGACTTACTCTGGGGGAGAACTTCTTTGTTGAAGCTAAGTACAGCACGGCAGACATAACAGGTGATATAGAGGCAAACGCAGGTGGATTCACGATTCTTGTTGGATATAGATTTTAAAAAAGACCGCGGGAAACTGGTAGAATAATTGTGGGCACGGCAAGAAGAGTTTTTTAAAATGTAAGGGGGCAGGTACATATCAGCCAAGGTATTTCCTGGAAATGAAGATAGTAAGTATAGTAGCCCAGATTATGACAATTGTTTTGGCAGGAGGTACAATCCTGGCCTTTCTTGGATTTTCCTTAAAGCAAACAACCGAAGCAGCAAACAAAATCAAGACCATAAAGCTGCCTCCGCCCATAGTGAAGGGAAAA
>Ga0315543_1005116_pt1 | contig 10448 bp, 7 predicted proteins | sample SalMarSW160210MG_2_FD_203098 | JGI IMG/M metagenome (GOLD analysis project Ga0315543, IMG submission 203098) | Salt marsh sediment microbial communities from the Plum Island Ecosystem LTER, Massachusetts, United States - Salt Marsh Sediment SW1601-210 ...
GTCAGGTCAGCATTCTTGAGCAGTGTGCCGATCTTCTCGGCCGGATACAGCACCCCCTTCTGCTCCATGCGATGGGCGATGCCTCGCACCAATGCCGTCACGCCGGTCATTACCAATACAGTCATCCGCTCTGTGTCACGGTTGGTAAGGATTCCTCCTTGGGCAAGCAGGGCTGCGGCCAGAGTGTCTGCTTCCTTGCCCTGTGCGCCGACCATCACTGCCAGTGGATAAGTCTCTACGTCAAGCCGTTTGTCGAGCACGCTTGCTCCATCCAAGGTCAGCACCTTCCAGCGTGGCTCAAGTTCGTCGAACGGGACTATTGCCCAGGAGTGAGGGCGAGCGGCCCATGCTTCGTCAAGCAGTTCAGCGGGCTCGGCTACGGTGACGGGAGCGTTATCATCAGGGGGCCCGAGGAGCCCCTGGAGGACGGCCAGCGCGTCTGGTGCGATGAACAGGGTGGGAGTAGTTGTGTCACCGGAAATCTCGGCCAACCCATCTGCCTCGCCTGCCCAGAAGCGACGCACGTCGGCCCACTGCACGCCGTCGGCGAGCGTCGGGAAGGGGGCGACAAGGGCGTAGAACCAGCGGGCCAATGCTACCGGCAGGCCCGGGCCCACGAGCAGATCGGCGCGGCCGGGAGAGGGGGCCTGGACGGTGGCGTGCTCCGCCAGTGTAGCGGTGACCAAGTTACGTATGGCGGAGGGCGCAGCGGGATCGAGCCAGACACGAAGTGGGGCCGGCGTGGCGGTGGGTGGAATGGGCGTGCTCGTTGCAGTCGGCGGGGGCGGCGTCGGCGTTACGGTCGGCGAGGGAGTCACGGTGGGGAGCGCGCAGGCGGATACGAGCGTTGCAATGAGTAATAGAACAGCAGCAGTTCTGGACATGGAAGCGCCTTTCAGTTACTCTCTTTTTCGCGGAGGTGCTTCTTCAACAAAGCCACTACGTCAGGATAGTCAATACCCAGGCGTTCAACTATCTCTAGAGTAGGAATGCCTTCAGGCGTCCAGCCCCGGCGTTTGTATACAGCATCAATCAGAGACTCGTAACGTCGCTCCCGATAGGCGCGCAGGGCGTCCATCTTCTCTTTGGTGCTCTTACCCTCAGGGTCAAAGCCCACGAAGTCTAGCAGTTGTTTGTCGTAGCGTTCTGCGCGGGATTCGTACTCTTCGACAGTCACAGGCCCCGCAGATCGGTAGGGGATAGCGTCGTGCTTCCGAGTGCCGTAGCCCATTTTGAGGTTGAAGATGCGTTGGAAGTTGTACACTGCCTCCGACATGCGGATGAGGTCTTCTGGTTCTTTGACATCATGGCGACCTGTTACAGCGGTGAACAGGCGGATGTAGTTGCGCACGTGCTCCGGAACGCGGGCAGCCAGCCATGGCTCGTACTTTGTCTTGTTATCGGCTGGTTCGACGTCGTTCCAGGGCAGCTTGCAAAGGCCGTTTAAGCTGAACCAGGTGCGGAACATGGGGAAGTAGTGCAGCGCCTCGGCCTTGTCTTCAAATGTCGGAATCTGTTTGGCGACGGCGTCCATGAAGATCAGCCAGGCCTCATCATGTTGGGGGCCTTTGTTGGCCAGGCCGTAGCCGCCCTGTTGTGCCACGGATTCTTTCGTTACATACTCAGAGTATTCCAGTCCCTTGCACTCCATACCAATGTCCTGAAGGAACTGGGAGTCGGCACCGTACTGCTCAGTGAAGATGTGCTTCATGCGGCGAATGCCCTGTCCCATGACTGTACCAAAGCCCTCACCTCGTCCCATCTGGTGCAGGACTTCCAGCATGGCCAATGTGTTGCCAAAGTGCAGTTCCAGGCCACCGGTCCTCTCCTTGTTGAGGATGCCCTCCTCGTAGCATTCCATGGCAAAGGCCAGTGCCGTACCGAACGAAATTGTATCAATGCCATAGGTGTCGCAGTAAAAGTTGGCCTCCAACACGGCGTGCGCATCAAAGATGCCGCAACTGGAGCCGATGCCGGCGATTGTCTCGTATTCTGGCCCGTCCACGTGCACCGATTGGTCTTTGTAAGGTCCGGTATGGGGCTGGAAGCGCTCCACGCATTTGGAGCAGGCCAATGTGCAACCGTACCAGCATCCGTCGGGGATGCCCAGGCTGAAGTATTTCTTGAACTCGGTGCTGTAGAGCTTGGCTGCCTGGGGGTGTGAGCCGTAGCGGAAATTGTGTACGGGCAGCAGGTCAAAGTCGTTCATAATGCTCACCAGGTAGGAAGTACCGTTACCGCGCATGTCGTTCATGATTGGATCCTGCTCGCATATCTCGCGGTGCATTTTGCTGCCCACTTTTATCAATTCTTCCCAATTGTCTGGGGCATTGGAATCCGCTTTCACGCCCAGATACTTGACTACGAGGGCCTTGACCTTCTTGTGGCGAAGCACTGTGCCTATGCCGCCACGCCCTGCCTGCTTCAAGCGGGCGAACTCGCGTCTCACATCATAGAAGCTCACGTTCAGACAGCCCATAAGTGTGTGCTCGGCTCCTGATCCTGTGGAAACGGACGAGATGCCCACTTTCTCGTTCGGGAACTCGGCGAAGAGCTCCAGGATCTGTTCGGGCAAGACGTAGCTGTCATTTGCTTCCTCTGGGGTATCGATGATTTGCACCAGGCCCTTGTTGCCGTCCACAAAGACAATGACTTCTTTGTTGGCTTTGCCTTGGATCTCAATGGCGTCCCAGCCAGCGAACTTGAGCAGGGGACCAAAATGCCCACCCACGTTGCTGTCAATAACTGTGCCAGTGAGCGGTGAGATGCTCACAGCAATTGATTTGCCAGCGCCAGGGTAGACTGTCGTGCCCCCAATGGGGCCAGAGGAGAGGATGACTTCATTCTCAACGTCATTCCAGCGGGTACTGCTGCTGACTGCGTTCCAGAGCAGCCATAATCCAAAGCCCCGGCCTCCAATGAAGGTGCTTTTCATTTTCTCGTCAACGGGCTTGCTGACAATAGCATTGTCCGATACGTTGACATAGAGCGTCTGACCAGCGTAGCCACGCTGTACCTTTGGAGGCTCATAGTGAAACTCTGCCAGGATCTTGTGTGCTGCGCGTATCTTCTCTATGGATTCCATTATGCCACCACCTTGATGCGTTTTTCTGTCTCGGTCGGCTTTGCATCTGGCAGATCTTCCACAGAAAGTGCGCCCGTGGGACACGCTTCTGCGCATTTGCCGCACGTCACACACTTGAAAGGCACCACGTAATCGGCGTGGATACACATGGCCAGGGTAGGACAGAAGCCAACACAGGACAGGCAGCCCACACACAACCTCTTTCTAATGCGCACGATGCCGCGCTTGTCGCGCCAGATGGCCATCGTTGGGCAGATGTCAATGCACTCACCGCACTGGTTGCAGATTAACGCCTCGTAATGGCCTGGCTGACCCGCTATCTCGGAGATACGGATGGCCGATTTCTCGGCGTTCGCTTCCTTGAACAAGGTTTGGGAACAAACCTCTTCGCAGATGCGGCAGCCATTGCACAGCTCGGGTTTGAAGATGAGCACTCTCATGGTTCGAGGTTTCCTCCTGCGATGTCGAGTTTATGCCGTACAGCAAGTGCCTCTTGCGAGGCAAACAGCCGTCCCGTCGGGCGCCGTTCGCCGCGCAGGGGGGCGAAGATGCTGCGCGAGGATGAACGATGCTTCACGGGTCGATTGATTGACACAGGGCAGTTACCTGATCCTATTGTACTACGTTGCACCTTGCGTGGCAAATGGCTATCAGAAACTTGCCGGAGCACGTACCTGGAGCCGTAGAACTACTCGACTTTCTCCACCACGATGGTGCACTCGGTGACGAGGGCTGCGAGTGCGCCGACGGCGGCCAGCGTGGGCGCCAGCACGATGCCAGCCACGCCAAGCGTCAGTGGGATTTCGAGCAGCGTCCGATCATCCTGCTTGACGCTGATTCGCCGGACGTTGCCCTCGTGAACGAGCTCCTTCACCTTCTGCAGCAGTTGTTCGCCTGTGATCTTGAATTCTTCGTGTACGGTCTTTTCCTCGCTCATGCTGCCTCCTGCGTTGTATCTGCGGTCAACTCCTGCCAAATTGGCCAGCCGAGCAATCGTTGACGGTGAATGAATATCCCTTGGCGATGCAGTGCTGCATCACCTCGTAGGTCATGCGCCTGCTTCCATAGAGAAAGAGTTTCTTGGCGAATAGTATGCCCGACTGGTATCCTTCTCCATCCAAACGCTGTATGTTGGCGCTCGTCACCAATAGCTCCTGCAGGTTCAGTTGATTTATCCCTATACGATCCAGTTCTCCAAGGCACCTTATCAACGCATCCTTCTGCTTCGGATACGACGGTACTTCTACGGCTACATACTCGAACATGTGTCTGGCCTGAGCTAGGTACCTCAGCGCTTTCTCGCTGTACCCAGTTGCCGCGAGGTTGAAGCGAATCTCATTGATACCCAGCTCCTGGAGTATGCGCAGGCGTTCGTTGTCGGCGAGGATGCCGTTGGTGTAGACCCAAAAGTGCAATGCAGGGTTTGTGGCTCGCAATTCAGACACACAGGCCTCCAACTCAGGGAGGTACAACAGGGGTTCGCCTCCCGTCAGGGCAACGCCTTCCAGTTCGTGCTTGCGGCGGTGGAACTGGTTTAGAAGAGCCCGCCGGTGGTACTTTTCGTCCTCGTCAGGCGTGTCCGCATCGTGGGTCTCTACGAAGCAGAAAGGGCATTTGGCGTTGCAGGCGAAACCGAGCTGCAAGGACATGTATCCCTTACGTATGCATATCTCGCAGCCAGGGATGAGAGGCCCAGTACTTACGGCCTGGTGAGGCTCGTGGAAACATAGGCCGGGGAGGCCAGATTGAAGGCGCTTTATGTCGGCCAAGACATCGGACTGCTTGCGGCTGAAATCCATGAATAATACCTTACTGGCGTTCTACGGCGGTCTGGCGCGTTGCATACTATACTAATAGAAGAGTCGAAAAGCAAACGACTTTGATAGCCCTGCCTGTCCTGACTAGGCCAAGCTGGGAGCAGGGAACATAAGAAGCCATAACCGCAAGTAAAGGCGCTGCCGACAGGCAGTGCCTTTACATATCCAAGGTGGTCTTGAGGTGTGCCTCAGTAGGGCGGGAGGGAGTCGAACCCTTCTGGAGTTCTGCTCCAGCGGGTCAAGTCACCAGCAGTACGCCGATCCGCGTCATACAATATGTAGCATCCGACTCGAAGCGGTACGCTATGTCTAATAGGTCTGCGTCCGTCGCAAGCCTTGTTTCTTGCCGAGTCCGCAGGACTCCGAGTCGACAATTCTTGCAGCCGCCCGTCGTGTCGCGGTCGCACGTGTGCGCCGTTTACCCGTGATGCTGCTTCTGAACCAGATTCCCCGGGTTTGCTGACGCTGGCTTCAGCGCTGCCCACATGCTCGGTGTACCCATGCGCCAAGACCTGCACAGTAAGTCATGGACACCCTACACACCGTGCATAACAGCATTGCGAAAATGGGCAAGATGTGCTAGAATTTGGCTGCAAAAGCCGTCAGGATGGCACAGGAAGTTTGATTTGCGCGGCTGCCAAGGAAGGCGAAGGTGCCCACGCCACTCCTGGCGACCAAAGTGTATGTCCCTCCCGTCCAGCCTGATCCTTCGACTACGCTCAGGACAAGGATGGTGTCGCGGCCGCGACTCACCGAGCGCTTGAATACTGGCCTACTTCGTCGCCGCTCTGCAGACAGCCCAGCGAGACATTGGGGAAGCAGCGCTCACGCTGCTCCAAGCTCGACATCCAGACCATCTTCGACAACCTGCCTCCCGATGACACTCGCGGCGTGGTCGTGCTCTCGGACCGAGCCACAACTACAGAGTGTAGGTGCCGACCATCAGATGGCTTGCTTGTCCGTCTAAACCAACAAGGGATATGCCGACAGGGCACGGCCATTCAGTTCTCTGTGCAACTAGCCAAAGGAGGCACAACCGCAATGAAACTCGACGATGTCCTCAGCATTCTCAACGACGTTCCCGACTATCAGGTCTTTCTCACGGTGGACGAACTGAAAGCCAGTACCCACCAACTGGCGAACAGGCATCCCAACACCGTGGAGATCCTGCCCATCGGCCATTCGCGACAGGGCGACCCGATCGAGGCCATCAAAATAGGCACTGGGCCCAGGCAGGCGTTGTTCTTTGCCATGCCCCACCCCAATGAGCCCATCGGCAGTATGATGTTAGAGTATCTGTCGCTTCGGCTGGTAGAGGACGATGCGCTGCGTGAGTCCTTGGGCTACACCTGGTATCTAATCAAGTGCATTGACCCCGACGGCACACGTCTCAACGAGGGTTGGTTCAAGGGGCCATTCTCGATAGAGAACTATGCTCGTCACTATTATCGCCCGCCTGCTTATCAGCAGGTGGCGTGGACCTTTCCCATAGATTACAAGACCCTCCACTTTCACGACCCGCTGCCCGAGACGCAGGCGCTGATGTCCCTGATCGAGCAGGTGCGGCCCGATTTCATGTATTCGCTGCATAACTCGGACTTTGGCGGGGTGTACTTCTACATCTGGGAAGAAGCGCCCCCGTTGTACGCACCGTTCCACAAGCTGGTCGAAAGCCAGGGCCTGCCCCTGCACCTGGGTGAGCCAGAGAGGCCCTATGAAGTAGAGTACGCCAGCGCGATCTACAAGGATTCATCGATTACTGCTGAGTATGATTACCTCGGAGAGCAGACCGGCACCGATCCGGCCGAGATCATCACGGGGGGCACGCTCAGCTTTGAGTATGCCCGGGCGTTCTGCGATCCTTTCACCCTCATATGCGAAATGCCCTACTTTCATCACCCGGCGATCAGCGACACCTCGGAGTCGGACATGGTGCGCAGAGATGCGATTCTGCAAGGGATAGAAGAGAGCAAAGATGATGTCAACTTTTTGAAAGGGCTGTACGACGCTGTGAAGAGCGAATTGACTGTGCACCTGTCCCGTACCGGCACAGGTACGGGGCCTTCGCCCTTCCATGACGCGGTCGAGGAGACCTTGAGGTCCTTTCCGGCGGAACTCGCCGCCGAGGAGAAGTGGGCGCAAACAAACCGCAAGACCGGCGAGATGGCGACAGTGGCGGAAAAGTTCGATAGTCTGGTGATCGGCAGATTCTACCGGCTGCCTGGCCTGGGTATGTTTGTCCGCATGCTCGACGCCCAGACAGCGGCGACGGGCGAATCACCGTCGCTGTCCTCCGCGCGCGAGGCAGCCAAGGCGACCTTCCAGGCGCGCGCTGCTGGCGGCAGATTATGCTGCCGGGCGGCAAGCACAGCGTCAGGCGGCAGAATGAGAAGGCTGCAAGGCAAGCCCGCGGGCCTTCGGCTCCGCTCAGGACAGGCCCCGCGTTTTTCGTCCACCGGCACCGGTCGTGGCGGGGAAAGCGGGGCGGCGCGTTCGTTTGTGTGGGGGCTAGCGTTAGGTTATGATGGAGGTAGAGCCTGCCAACGAGGGCAAAAGGAGCCATGGAGATGGTACTACCTTGCAAACACGAAGAACGAGTAACGAAACAGGTGCAGCCCACGATTGATTTGCTGACTGATATGGATGTACTACACCCAGATGTGTTGCTTCAACACGCCATTCAACCAGCCGACTACAAGAGTGGGTTGGTCTTTCGTTCAGCAATCGAGAGCATTCGTGGTACGTTCATCGCCTCCTCGACCACGGGACGTGAGGGTCTGGTAAGGGATGTTCTGGAGAACCTGCTGCAACGCAACTGTATCGCTGATTACGCACAAAGCGGCAGCAGAGCGCGGCACGATTTCACAGTGAGCATTGAACGCGATCCTGACTACTTCGGGGCGCTCGAAGTCAAGGGGGGCGAGGGGAACAGCATCAACATCTCTGAACGTCCCTTGTGGGCCAGGGAATTTGGTGTATGGTGCCACCTCGACGGCGCTATCGTCAACCAGCCAGCGCACGGCGCGCATTCGATCATCAACCGCCTGACCAACGAACTGGTCAGACAGCACAAGTTGGTAGATATCTTGTTCTTCAAGGACCTACTGTGCGGCACGCGCACGCGGCCCTGCCCCAAGTATCCGGAGCGCGAGGACAAGATTGGACTCGAGGCAGCGCCGGACGTGTTTCTGTTTCCTCAGCGTATTCCTTCGCTTGATGATCCTGAGCCGCCTGTTCACACATTGGATGGGCTGAGGCTGCCGGCGCTGATTTTGGAGCTGTTCGGCGTAGATGCCACCGCGCAAGACAGACATATCTGGGAAGTTCACGTCAAGATCGTTGAGCGCCCCAATGGGATGCTCCGAAGAATGGTTCAAGTCTGGCACCAAGGGAAAGTAGTTGACGAAAGCACATCTCGCTCATGGCGACCACAGGAGTGAGCACCTTGTCTGAAGACGCGAAGGAAGCACGGCAACTATACCTGTTCGACGATACGAAGGTGATCACCGCGCTTGATGCACGGCTGTGGCACGGATCGTTCAACAGCCGAGAAAGCACGTTACAGCAGTTGGCTCCCTACGTGGGCAAAATGAAATCAGGGATGGCCAAGGTGCTCATCAATCTGTATTCGAAGCCGGGAGATACGGTGTTGGACCCCTTCTCCGGCTCCGGTGTGGTCCCTCTGGAGGCTGCCCTGACCGGGCGGCGTGCCTGGGCCAATGACCTCAGCCCCTACGCTTATGTGCTGACGCAAGGGAAACTGGAAACGCCCGGCAGTGAATGGGTAGCGATCCAGAGGGCTAAAGAACTGATTGACGCCGTCGAACAGGAGGCACCGTCCGTAGACCTGGCCGTTGTTCCCGAATGGGTGCGTGGGTTCTTTCACCCTGACACGTTGCGCGAAGTCCTGACAGCCTTCCGTATATTGCGCCAGCAGGAAGATTACTTCTTGACCGCCTGCCTGCTGGGGATTTTACACCATGTACGTCCCGGCTTCCTTTCTTACCCCGCCAGCCACCTTGTGCCCTACTTACGCGAGAACAAGTACCCGCCTGACGATTTCCCAGATATGTACGCTTACCGCGATTTGCGCTCTCGGTTGCTGGCAAAGGTCAAGCGGGCTTACCGCCGTCATATGCTGCCCGTCGCTTGGGAGCAGCGCCAGTACCAGGTATGGCAAGTGAACGCTATGAACTTGCCTATCGAAGATGAAACCGTGGACGCCATCATTTCAAGCCCTCCCTATTTCGGGGCACTTGACTATGCCCGCGACAATCGCTTGCGGTTATGGTTCCTGGGGTGCAAAGATTGGAAGGAACTCGATGCTTTGCTGACCACCAATCGGAAAGTATACTTGCCTCAAATGAGGATTTGCCTGCAAGAGGTTTATCGTGTGCTGAAATCGGAGAGCTATTGCGTGCTCGTGCTAGGTGATGTTGATCGCGATGGGAAGATACGACGCACTGCGGAAATCCTGGCTGAGCTCGCTATGGATGCAACCAGCGGTGGCTTTGTGATCGAAACGATCTATGATGATCGAATACCGGATGAGAGGCGTTCGAGGCGAAAGACCAGAACGACTAAGTTTGAGCGCATTCTTGTGATGCAGAAGTAGTTGTCTGTTCACCTCGCCGCAAGACATGGCCTTGGCCCTTCGACTTTACTCGGGACAGGATCTGCCCTTTTCACCCACCAGCACCCGTCGTGGGGGATAGCCTGCTCATACGAACTGTTCGCCAAAATTCTCGAAAGCCAGGGCCTGCCCCTGCACCTGGGTCAGCCGGAGATGCCCTAATCGCTATCCAAAAGCTTGTGCACGTGCAGTTGGGTGGCGCGCTGCTGACGACAGGAAAGGCATGGAACATGCTAGACATCCTGATCAAGAGCGGTGTCGTGGTAGATGGCACAGGGAGACAGGCTTGCAAAGCCGACGTGGGGATCGCGGCGGGCCGCATTGCCGTGGTGGGTGAGGACATCGAGCAAGAGGCGAAGCGCACCATCCAGGCACAGGGGTTGCACGTGGCTCCGGGCTTCATTGACGCTCACACCCACTCAGATCTTACCCTGCTGGTTAACCCCCGGGCCGAGAGCAAAATCCACCAGGGGGTCACCACGGAGGTCATGGGCAACTGCGGCAGCTCGCCGGCCCCGCTGTTGGGCGCGGCTGTGGAGGAGGTGCGGGCTGAGGCCAAGAGCGTTGGCCTGGACGTCACGTGGGCGAGCATGGCTGAGTATTTGGAACGTTTGCGGGACCCAGGGCCTGCTGTGAACGTAGTGCCCCTGGTCGGTCACAACACGGTGCGGGCTGCGGTATTGGGCCTTGACGACGTGCAGCCTACACCGGAGCAGCAGGCCGAGATGGAGCGGCTGGTGGCAGAGACCATGGAACAGGGAGCGCGTGGCCTCTCCACCGGCCTGTTTTACCCGCCGGGCTTTTACGCGCGGACGGAGGAGGTGATCAGCCTGGCGCGGGTGGCAGCGCGCCATGGCGGCATCTATGCTACCCACGTCCGCAGCGAGACAGATCGCCTGTTCGAAGCGGTGGC
>Ga0315543_1005118_pt1 | contig 10447 bp, 8 predicted proteins | sample SalMarSW160210MG_2_FD_203098 | JGI IMG/M metagenome (GOLD analysis project Ga0315543, IMG submission 203098) | Salt marsh sediment microbial communities from the Plum Island Ecosystem LTER, Massachusetts, United States - Salt Marsh Sediment SW1601-210 ...
CTATATCGATCTCTTTGACAAGAGGTATGATCTGTCCGGGTTTAGCATTATGTATTACTTCTCTATAATCTTCCATTTTTCGTATCTCGTATTGCGTAGTGTAGATTGCGTATGGCGCAAGACGCGCTATAAACTATAAACATTATTTCTTAATCGCAAATACACTAAAATACAAATAAAAAAAGCAGCCTGCCGTTCCGACAGGCTGCATATTTGGCAAATTTAACAAATTGTTTATAGCAAATTACCGCTCACCTGCCGGATTTATCCTGCAGGCCACCACCAACAACCGATACTATTGCGGTTAATCTGCCTCATAACAAAGATATTAAAGCAATTTCGTACAATTTTGTCAAGAAAAATCCAAAAAATAATGGGATGTTCCTTGGACATCCCATTGCCAATATAAAAAGTATTTGACTCTGTCAAAAAGTGGCTTTATGCTTTCAGAGCTTTTATGGTCCACGATTGTTATCGAGTTCGAGTAAAAAGGAAATACCCTTTCAATAAGGAGACTATCAATGGCAGAGACTCCTTCTTCCAGGCCTGCCCTGAGCGATGTCGAAGGGAACGAAGGCTCGATGCGCTCAACACAGTTAGTTCCACTTAACATCCTCTGGCCTTTTATTCTCTTGACCAGTCTGTTTGCCTGGTGGGGGCTGGCCAACAATATGACAGACACACTTTTGGCGGCTTTCAAACGAATCATGAGCATGTCCGATGCCAAGACGGCCTTGATTCAGGTAGTCTGCTATGGTTTAGGATATGGTCTGCTTGCGATCCCCGCTGCTATCTACATCAAGAAATTCACCTACAAATCGGGTGTGCTTCTTGGGCTCGGGCTTTACACAGTAGGTGCTATACTATTTTTCCCTGCGAAACTGACGGCTAATTACTATTGCTTTCTGGGCGCTATATGGATTCTGTTCGGCGGACTTTCGATTCTGGAGACGGCGGCCAATCCCTATATTATCGCAATGGGCCCTGAGGAAACAGCGACACGGCGGCTTAATCTGGCCCAGTCATTCAATCCAATCGGGTCTATTATGGGTATCATTCTCAGCAAATTGTTTATTCTCTCCAAATTGAACACAGCAAGCGCCGAAGAACGTGCGGCAATGAGCCCGGAACAATTGCAGACTATGCAAGCCGGCGAACTCAACGCTGTGACCATGACGTACGTTACCGTTGGGCTCATTCTTGTCGTGACATGGATTCTGATCGCTACCTGCAAGTCTATGCCCCGCTCGGCTGAAGCCGGTGGGCCTCTCAATCTCGGACCGACCTTCAAGCGGCTGATTCGCAACCGTCACTACATGTGGGGTGTTGTTGCTCAGTTTTTCTACGTGGGAGCACAGATCGGTGTTTGGTCGTTTACAATTCGCTATGTCATGCAGGAGCTGAGGCTCGAGGAAATGGTGGTTCCGGGAGGCAAGACAGCCGAGGATATGGCTGCCACATACTATATGGCGGCGATTATATTATTTACAATCTCACGCTTCGTTTGCACCTGGCTGATGCGGTATATGACGCCGGCTAATCTGCTCACGTTGTTGTCATCTATCGGTATTGTACTGACCGCGATGGTCATTTATGTCGGTGGGCGTGTGGGTGTATATGCTTTGGTTGGCATTTCTGGCTGTATGTCGTTGATGTTCCCAACTATCTTCGGATTGGCCTGCCGCGGCCTTGGCGAGGACACCAAGCTTGGTGGTTCTGGATTGATTATGGCGATTCTCGGCGGTGCCGTTCTCACTCAGATTCAGGGCTTTGTCTCAGATACGTTTAAGAGTATCAATCTTGCTTACTGGGTGCCGCTGATTGCCTTCGCAGTCATTGTGTATTACGGTGCTGTTGCATGCCGTAAAGACCTGCCTTCGCCGAAGCTTTGATTTGAAGAAGGAATAACTCGCCGAAAATTAATGCGCAAAAAGGCGTATATACGCAGTCAGGAGGCTACGCGCAGGCAGGCCTGCCGGCATCTGTCGCGGGTAAGTGATTCCTTGAGTAACCGAGTTTAAAGAGCATTTTTTTAATCCCCGATAAAAATCGGGAGCTAAATCTGTCTTTGCCGGATAAATATTTAGTCACACCTTATTGACAAGAGATTCCATTTGCCCTAATATACTCTGGCAGTGGTTTTTTATAAATTCTACTGCTTGCCCCTGCGTCTGCCGACGCAAGTTGGGGCAGCGGGCCGGGAAGGGTAAATGTGAAAGTTTTAGCTTGTATACCCGCTCGTTACGGTTCAACCAGATTCGCCGCTAAAGTTCTCGCCAAAGATACCGGCAAATTTCTTATCCAGCACACATACGAGCAGTCCTGCCTTGCCAAACTGCCCCAGAAGGTAATCGTAGCAGCCGATGACCAGAGAGTTGTCGATGCCGCCAGGACCTTCGGGGCTGAATGTGTTCTAACCTCACCGGAGCACACGAGCGGCACCGACCGCATCGCCGAGGCAGTCGCTGATATTGATGTCGAGATTGTGGTAAATCTCCAGGCTGACGAGCCGGAGATCGATCCTAAGAATATTGATTACTTGGCTGAGCTTTTAATCGAGAATCCGGATTATCCGATGGCCACGCTCGCAGCCGATTTCCAAAGCACTGAGCAAATCGCCAACCCGAACATTGTTAAGGTGATAATAACGTCGTGCGTCGTGCGTCGTGCGTCGTGCGGAGAAAATACGCAATACGCAATACGCAATACGCAATACGAGGCCGGTCGTGCAATTTACTTTTCCCGCTCACCCATTCCTTACGACCGAGAAACCGGCGGAATTGGAGATGTGGGACAATATCTACGGCACATTGGGATTTACGCTTATCGCAAAGAATTTTTGTTGAAGATTACCGCTTTGCCGCAAACGCCCCTGGAGAAAATCGAAATGCTTGAGCAGTTGCGTGCGGTTGAAAACGGCTTCGATATTTTAGTCGGCAAAGTTAAACACACCTGCGATGGCATAGATACTCCAGAGCAATACGCAGAATTTGTTAAAAGATATAGAAATAAATAACCAAAGAGAACACAGAGGATGATAGACAAAAGAACAGTTTTTGTTTTGGGCGCAGGAGCCAGTTGTCCGTATGGTTATCCTTCTGGTTCTCTTCTGCGAAAAAATATTTGCTTGTCTGATAACTTTAAAACAACAGAACTATATGCAAATATAAATCGAGAAGCAAAAGATCGATTGTCCCAAGATATCAAAACCTTTATAAGTGCTTTCAATAGGTCACACAACCAATCAATAGACTTCTTTATTAACAACAATCCGAAGTTTGCACCGACTGGGAAGTACATCATTGCTTTTGAGATGCTTAAGTCCGAGCAGAATAGCCATTTTGGAGAACATGCCGAAGTCAAGCAAGAAGAAAGTCGTACACCTTCTCCTTACCTTTCGGTGAAAGATAATATCCTGAGAAGGGAAACTTTCCAGGGCGGCGATTGGTATTTTTATCTGTTCAACCAACTCCTTAGGGAGTTACCTAAAAAAGGTGGCCTCCCAGATTTCTCCGACCATAGAATTTTCTTCATCACATTCAATTACGATAGGTCGCTGGAGCATTTTATCTACGATAGTCTCCGCAATTCATTTACCGAAGTTTCGGAAGACAAAATCGTTCAGTCCTTAAGGAAGTTAAAAATCCTGCACGTTTATGGTCAGATTCTACCCTTTAAATGGCAGGGTCAAGAGCAAGGTGTGGATTATCAACCGCCAGTTGACGGACCACTTTTGCAAAGAGCATCATCAAACATAAGAACGATATATGAGGAAAAACAAAATCCAGATTTGATAGAAGCGCAAAACTTTTTAAAACAAGCAGACGAGATATTATTTCTTGGTTTTGGGTATGCGCCGGAAAATATGGAAGTCCTTGGGCTACCTAAGTTGATACCTCCAAGATGCAAAGTTTATGGCACAGCATTCAACATGATAGATGAGGAAGTAAAACGTTTGTATGTTAGACTGCATGGTGGTAGGACACGTGATAAAAATATTTATTTAGCACCTACTGATACTCAGATTTACGCCTTAGATTGCCTAATGCTATTAAAAAAATGCTTAAATTAAATTCTCTGTGTTTTCTGTGACCTCTGTGACTAAAAGGAAAATATATGACGAAAGAAAATATTAGGTCCCTCGACTCCGCTCGGGACGACCAAAAACAGGTCAATTTATTAGCATCTGTTAGTGACGTTTCAACCGAGAGCGAATTTTTCTCGCCCATGCCGGTCGGCTACAAAAAGGGAAAAACCCGTTACGTCTTCGTAATGGGCACCGTGATGAGCGGCTTAGGCAAAGGGATTTTCTCATCCTGCCTTGCTAAGCTGCTGCAGGATAAAGGCCTTAAAGTCGTACCGATAAAGCTCGAAGGTTATCTGAACATAGACTCCGGGACGCTAAATCCCTTCCGCCACGGCGAGGTCTTCGTGCTCGATGTCGGCATGGAATGCGACATGGACCTCGGCACATACGAACGGATGCTCGATCAGGATTTAACGAGGGCGAATTTCGCTACGAGCGGCCAAATATTCAGCTCGGTCCTGGATAAGGAACGCCACGGCGATTATCTCGGCAGAGACGTCCAGATGATTCCCCACGTTACCGGCGAGGTCAAACTAAGGCTTCGCCAATTGGCAGCCGAAACCAAAGCCGATGTCGTCTTCGTCGAGATTGGCGGCACGGTGGGTGATTTGGAAAACGCCTACTTTATCGAAGCTACGCGTGAGCTGGCCTACGAGGAAGGACCTAGTAGTAGCTGCTTCGTGGCTCTTACTTATATATTAGAGCCACCTACCCTCGGCGAGCAAAAATCGAAAGCTGCACAATTAGGAATCAAGCAGCTCATGCAATGTGGCATCCAGCCGAACATCATCGCCTGCAGAGCAAGCAGTCCCGTTAATCCGAAAGCACGAGAAAAGATAAGCATATACAGCAATGTCCCCCTCGAAAGGGTCATTTCTCTGCCGGATTCAGCCAGTATCTATATGATTCCTGCAATGCTCAGAGAAGCCGGCCTGGATTTTAAAGTTGCCAGACTATTAAAAATCGAAGACAGAATAAATCTGCGGCATGAAAGAAAGGCCTGGGCACAATGGTGCGATTTTACCGACAAAATAGACACATTGGCTCACCAGATAAACATCGGCATCACAGGAAAATATACAGCCGTCCGTGACAGCTATGCCTCGATAATCAATGCACTCGAACATGCCGGCATCGCCTTGGGCTGTGATGTAAAAATAAAGTGGATAGAAACAACCCGCATTACAGATGAAACTGTAGCGGATAATCTTGCCGACGTTGATGGCATTATAGTCCCCGGCGGCTTCGGTACCCGCGGCTCAGAGGGAAAAATAGCCTGCATAAAATACGCCAGAGAAAATAATCTGCCATTTCTGGGAATATGTTTCGGCTTTCAGATGGCTGTTATAGAGTTTGCACGAAATGTTTGTGGATTAGCCAAGGCCAATAGTGCCGAGATTGAGCCGGATTGTCAGGAGCCGGTCATTGATATACTGCCGGAGCAGAAAAAAATCGACAGTCTCGGCGGAAATATGCGCCTCGGCGGACACGATATAGAACTAAAACCCAATACATCGGCCTGGAAACTCTTCGGCAAAGCTGACTCAGTAAGAATGCGGTTCAGACATCGCTATGAGGCTGCTCCCGCCTACATTGAAACATTAGAAAAAGCCGGTCTGGTATTTTCCGGAAAGGCCCCAAGTAAGCCTATTATGCAGATATTAGAGATTCCCTCCCATCCATTCTTTATTGGTACTCAGGCACATCCGTGTTTGACTTCGCGACCGCTAAGGTCTCAGCCGATGTTCGTTGGGCTTGTGGCGGCGGCAATGCAAAGGCACTATCCGCAGGAGGAGTTGCCAGATTGCATAGAGGCTGCTGAAAAACATGCGATGGTATAGGTAGGGAGGGTATCAGTAAAGCAGGTAATCAGGGAATTAAGTTTTCTTCTGCAAAAGCAGTGCAATTTCAATAACTACGACGATTGAGTGAGTGACCTGCCCATCGACTGGCACGTGCTCGTCGCCTTAGTGGCTCCCCGTCCGGTTTGTATAGTCACCGCCGAGCAGGACTATTGGGGCGACACGCGCGGCTCGTTCCTCGCCGCAAGGTATGTTGAAAAATGATCGCACTTACTTAAATAAGAATTGGATGATAATATGAATATCTTAGGTATTTCGGGCAGTCCTCGTGCGGAAGGTAATACAGCATACGCGGTTCAATATGCTCTGGAAGTATTAAAAAAAGAGGGCTTTAGAACTAAATATATAACCCTGTCAAAAAAAGATATTAAACCGTGCGTAGGCTGCTTCAAATGTGAAAAAACTCACTCATGCTATCAGGAAGATGATATGCCGCAAATTCTGGATGCCATGAAATGGTGTCACGGCTTGCTTATAGGCTCTCCGGTATATTTTGGCATGGTTTCGGGACAGTTAAAAACAGTGATGGACAGATGTGTAGTGATGCGTCCCAGTTATGGAGAGCCGCTGCCGATGAGCGGCAAGATTGGCGGAGCGATAGCGTGTGCTAATTCGAGAAATGGAGGCCAGGAGATTACTCTTCAAAATATTCACACCTTTTTGCTCCAGATGAATATGCAGGTAATCGGCGATGGTCCTGATTACTCACATTTTGGTGCAACAATCGCAGGAGAGGCAAAAGATGATTCATGGGGCCTGGAAACGGTCAAGAACTTAGCCCTGAACATGGCCGGAATGTTAAAGAATTAAACTCCAGCCGCGAGCGGCGACGACGAACCAAACCCCAGCCACAAGCGGCGGCGACGAACCAAACCCCAGCCGCAAGCGGCGGCGACGAACCAAACCCCAGCCGCAAGCGGCAGGGCTAAACGAAGTGGATATATTATTTTTCAATTATGGCAAAGTTAGTCGGATATATGCTCACCTGGACGACCTACGGCAGTTGGTTGCAGGGAGATAAACGCGGTTTTGTAAGAGATGGAGAAATCCTTCCGGGAGATGAAAGAATTCTTGAATTATGCAAGAAGCTGCAGAAAGGGCCAACGGTCAAATTAAAAGAACAGGAAAAGGTAATAGTAGAAACGGCAATATTGAACGAGGCTGAACGTATCAGTCACAAAATCGAAGCGTTGGCTGTTTGCACCAATCATATCCACTTAGCGGCACGGCCGAGTGATAAATCGATAGAACGTATCGTTAGCATGTACAAAAGTGCAGCTACACGTGAATTGCGATGTTACGGCTTGACAGGGAGAATATGGACAAAGGGTTTTGATAAAAGATTTTGCTTCACTCAGGAGGACCTGGCTGGAAAGATTACATATATACAAAATCACAAACAACCAACAACGCTTAGACGGGGGAAATTAAGAAAAATTGAAGAGGTCTTTCTATGAGATTGATAATTTGCAGTTACATAATTTTGTTTTTATCCGGGGCAAGCCTCTCGGCCCAGAATTGGACAGCCGATTTAGGAAATGGCAAATATAAAAATCCCGTTCTATTTGCAGATTATTCCGACCCTGACGTAGTCCGAGTGAACGATGATTTTTATATGGTCGCCTCCAGTTTTAATTGTATGCCCGGCATACCTGTACTGCACTCCAAAGATTTGGTGAACTGGAAAATCATCGGGCATGTTTATAAGCGATTACCATTTGAAAAATATGATAAGCCCGCTCATGGACAAGGTTCATGGGCGCCATCAATACGTTTTCACAATGGTTTATTTTATGTCTATTTTTGTACGCCTCACGAAGGACTATTTATGGCAAGTGCGAAAGACCCCGCCGGAGCGTGGCAGCTGCCCCACATTGTAGATGTTGAATTGTGGGAGGACCCATGTCCTATATGGGATGACGATGGTAATGCGTATCTGGTTAGAAGTAAATTACGTGCGGACATTCTTTATCTGCATCGGATGAGCAAAGACGGCAAAAAAATATTGGATAACGGCACCATCATATTTCGAAATGAAAAGACGCAGCCTACAATTGAGGGACCAAAGTTTTTGAAAAAGGACGGATACTATTACATTTTTGCACCAGCCGGAGGCGTCCCAGAAGGATGGCAGACGGTACTGCGGTCCAAAAATATTTATGGGCCATACGAAGACAAAATTGTCCTTCATCAGGGAAGCACCAATATCAACGGCCCACATCAAGGTGGAATTGTCCATCTAAAATCAGACGAGTGGTGGTTTTTACATTTCCAGGACAGAGGCGCTTATGGACGCATTGTTCATTTACAGCCGGTAGAGTGGAAAGACGACTGGCCTATTATGGGTGTTGATATCAACGATGATGGTATCGGAGAACCTATATTGGAATGGCAAAAACCGGATGTCAGTCAATCCGTTCCAATTTCCGTTCCTCAAACAACGGATGAATTTAATACGGACAAATTAGGTTTACAATGGCAATGGCATGCCAATCCCCGAAAAGATTGGTTCTCTTTAACAAAGAATCCGGGCCATCTGCGATTATATGCCGTGCAAAACCTGTCTCAAAACGGTAATTTATGGTTTGTTCCCAATCTGTTACTTCAAAAATTTCCTGCCCCTTCCTTTACAGTCACAACCAAGATCGCTTTTAAACCCGACCAGCCCAATGAAAAAAGCGGACTGGTAATCATGGGCAGAGAATGGGTTTTCATTGCACTAAATAAAACTAACGAAGGTTTGCAATTAGGGATGTATAACGGCACTTATTTTCAGGGTTATGACAAAACGCAACTAATCGAATCGATTGACATTCAGCAAAACTGCTGTTATCTAAAAGTCTATGTGGATAATCAGGCGACATGTACCTTTTCCTATAGTTTTGATGGCCAAAATTATCAACACATCGGCAATAAATTCACAGCAGCTAAAGGAACATGGATAGGTACTAAAGTTGGGTTATTTCATGTGAATCCTAATATCACAGATAGTGAAGGATATGCTGATTTCGATTGGTTTAAATTTGAATAAAAAACAAATGAAAAGGTTAGGCATTCTAATTCTACTGATTGTTTTAACTACATTCATACATGTTTACACAGCGTCCTCATCAGAGCCTAACAATTCAGCTCAAATTTCAAAGCAAGCAGGTGCTTACTATTCAGGGGTATATCAAAATCTTTTTACTGAGTTATTGGGCAAAACACGATCAGGGATACAAACTAAAATAGACAATGCCTGGGATCAGTTATTCTACGGGGACAACGATACGCAACGGGTGTACTACCCGGTTGAGCCTAATATGGCTTATATCAAAGACATCGGCAATAATGACGTGCGTTCCGAGGGCATGTCATACGACATGATGATAGCCGTCCAGTTAAACAAGAAAACAGAATTCGACCGTTTGTGGAAGTGGGCAAAAACATGTATGCAGCACAAAAGCGGGCCACGAAAAAATTACTTCCCCTGGCATCTTAAGACTGATGGCACTATCCTTGACCCCAATCCTGCCTCTGACGGCGAAGAATGGTTTGTAATGTCACTGTTGTTTGCCTCTGCAAGATGGGGCAACGGAACAGGAATTTACGACTATAAAGCCGAGGCACAAACTCTACTGGATACAATGCTGAATAAAGAACCCGTTTACGATGAGAATAACAGAAAATTGACAAGCATGTTTAATAAAAAAGAAAAGCAAATTGTTTTTGTTCCCATAGGCAGCGCCGCTGATTTTACAGACCCTTCTTATCACCTGCCTCACTTCTATGAGCTTTGGGGACGTTGGGCTGATAAAGATAATCAATTCTGGTTTAGCGCTGCCTCTACAAGCCGTCAGCTCTTCAAAAAGGCTGCTCATCCGAAAACAGGTTTAATGCCTGATTATGCCTGGTTTGATGGAACTCCTGCAGACCCCTGCAATAGGGGACATGATGCCTTCCGTTTTGATGCCTGGCGTGTGGCAATGAATATTGCTGTCGATTATGCCTGGTTTGCCAAAGATAGCTGGGCAGTAACTCAAAGCAACAGGCTGCTTGATTTCTTCCATGCCGAAGGGATAAATACATACGTTAATCAATATGCTCTGGACGGGACAAAGTTATCGAACGACAGCAGTGCGGGTTTAATATCTATGAATGCAGTCGCCTGCCTTGCTTCAACAAACAAAAACAGAATTGATTTTGTTCGGGAATTATGGAATATGCCAATTCCGAGTGATAGGTGACGGTATTATGACGGCATGCTTTATATGATGGCTCTGCTACAGGTAAGCGGCAACTTTAGAATTTATGATCCTACCGGCGGAGTGGTTTCCACCTTTTCAAATGATAAATACTAACCTATGATTCTGCACCAGAAATTTTCTTATATTATAGAGTATTACAAGCTCTAAATCAAAATGAGGTGAGATATGAATCCAGATGGAAAATGTGGAGAATGTAAGTATTTTGTAGGTAAAAGTGAGGATGAAAATACCGGTGAATGCCACTGACACGC
>Ga0315543_1005119_pt1 | contig 10446 bp, 12 predicted proteins | sample SalMarSW160210MG_2_FD_203098 | JGI IMG/M metagenome (GOLD analysis project Ga0315543, IMG submission 203098) | Salt marsh sediment microbial communities from the Plum Island Ecosystem LTER, Massachusetts, United States - Salt Marsh Sediment SW1601-210 ...
CGTTCCAGCATGTTCTTGAAGTCCATGTTGCCGCCGACGTTGAGCTGGTAGGTCCGGTCGACGGTGACCCCGCGGTCCTCGAAGAGCCGGGCCAGGTTGCGGTGGAGGATGGTTGCGCCGACCTGCGACTTGATGTCGTCGCCGATGATCGGAACACCGGCCTCGTGGAACTTGCGGGCCCAGGCCGGGTCGGAGGCGATGAATGCCGGGATACAGTTGACGAATCCCACCCCGGCGTCGAGGGCCGCCTGGGCGTAGAACCGCGCCGCCTCCTCGGAGCCGACCGGGAGGTAGTTGACGAGCACGTCGGCGCCGCTCGCCCGGAGGGCCTCGGCGACGTCGACCGGCTCGGCTGCCGACTCCTCGATAGTCATCCGGTAGTACTTGCCGAGCCCGTCGAGGGTGGGCCCGCGCTGCACGGTGAGGCCGATCTCGGGCACGTCGGTGAAGCGGATGGTGTTGTTCTGGCCCATCCACATGGCCTTACCGATGTCCTCGCCGACCTTGGCGGCGTCGACGTCGAAGGCGGCGACGAACTCGACGTCGCCGACGTGAAAGCCGGCGAGCTCGACGTTCATCAAGCCGGGCACGTCCTCGCTGGGATCGGCGTTGCGGTAGTACTCGACGCCTTGGATGAGTGAGTTGGCGCAGTTACCGAGACCGGCGATCGCGACCTTGACCTTGTTCATCGATGTCCTCCCATGAGCATCCGGGGAGTGTCGACGTCGTGCTCGGATCGCGCATGTGCGATGAGCTCGTCGAGCCAGCCGATGTCGGCCTCGGCTGTTCCCACGTTGTGTTTCAGTAGCGCAATCGTGTAGTGATCGACTGAGGCCTCGGCGGGGACCTTGCGCAGCGCCTTGCGCGCATCGGTGAGCCGGGCGACCAGTTGGCTGCGTCGCCGCTTGAGGGTGCGCAGCCGCGCGGGCGGTTCGAGATACTCGAAGAACGCCAGCCGCATGCTGAAGCGGCGGTCTTCTTCCGTCTCGGTGGCGTCCGTGTCGAGGATGCGAGCGAACTCGCGCTCCCCGCGGTCGGTGAGTCGATACGCCTTGCGTCGTCCCGTCTGTCGCAGCGCCTCGATCAGCCCTCGCTTCTCGAGTCGTCGCAGGGCCGGATAGAGGGAGCCGAAGGACACCCGCAGAAACCCGAGCTCGGTGAGTTGCCGTCTGAGCTCATAGCCGTGGTGGGGGTGCCTACGGAGGAGTCCGAGCACTGCGAGATCGAGCATGGGGCGAGTATATCGATTCGATATAGATATAGCGAATCGATACATCGACTACCGGATGCCCGAGGGAACCTCGCAACTGCCCCGGGTACCCGCGACAGCAGGCGCCTTGCGTGTTGTGGCCTCACGGACCTTGAATGGGGGCACCGGACAAGGGGATCACGGGTGGACCTGCTGGGAGACCTGCATTCGTGGGTGCGCTGGCCGGCGCTGGCTGCTGTCGTCGGAGCGGTCGTGATCGCGCTGCTTCGCCATTCCGGTAGGGAATCGGTCAGCTCATCGATCTATGGCGTCGCCGTGGTCGCCCTCGACGTGCAGGTACTGCTTGGGATCCTCCTGTGGACCTTCGACGCGGGCTGGGACATGGGCACGTTCTTCAAGGCATTCCACCCGCTGGCCATGCTGCTGGCGCTCGCAGCCGCTCATGGCGGGGTGGCGCTGGCCGGCAAGCGCCCCAGACACGGCGACCTCATCACCTTGGTCGGCTTCACGATGTCACTGGTCCTGGTCGTGTTCGCCATACCGTGGGATCGCCTCTGAGCGATCCCTGGCGGCCGGCCGGTCACTCGACGAGTCTGGCGTCCTGGACGAACAGATTGCGCGTGAGTGGGTCGATGCCCGACAGCTTGCCCTCGATGATGACGGCGTCGCCTGCCGCGACCGGTCGCCGGCCGGCATCATCCGGTAACCCTGCCACCACGTCGACGTCGGTATTGCCGTAGAGGTCGCTGGAGACACGAGCCACCGTGATGGAGGCCCTCACGCCGGGGCCTGTTCCGAGGTCGGGATCATTACGGAAGGGTGCGGCGCTCTTGACGCGGCCTTCCCATCGGATCGATGACCTACGGTAGGTCGCATTGAACTTGGCGAGTGTCTCGAAGCTCAAGTCGTCGCCGCCGAAGAGGTCAACGGCGATCGGCTCGGGGTCGGCACTGACGACTCCTGGGGAGAGCGACGGCTCGGGGTCGGCACTGACGACTCCTGGGGAGAGCGACGGCTCGGGGATCGGCTTGCCGAGCGTCTTCCTCCAGCCGGCGACCTCGGGGTCTGCGGGCAGCAGCGTCTCCAGGTCGGTGAGCCGCTCGGCGGCAGCTGCCTCGTCGCCCGCCGAGGCGAGGGTGTCGAGCTCTCGCAACCGGTTGTCGATGTCGTACGGGTCTGCGGAGGCGAGGCGGCCGAACTGCTCGGCGATCGCCCGCAGCTCCCCACGGTGGCGGGCGCCGATCAACTCGTCGGCTTCCGCTCCGCCGGTGGTGCCGCCGAAGACTCGGGCGGTGGCGAGGAGCCGACGCGTCGTGGAGACCAGGGCGTCCGTATCTCTGGTGAGCCCGGATCTCTCGTAGCCGATGTGGCCGTCTCGCACCTGTACCTGGGGGTAGACGGCGAGGAGCCTGATGAGCGAATCGCGCACGGCAGGCGTGAGCAGCGCCGCCAGTTTCTCCGGATCCGAGGTCTTAACGCCTCGTCGAAAGACGGATCGCCGATCTCGATATCCTGGGCGCCGAACATCTTGGAGAGTCTCCTGAGGGCATGCTCCCGGCTGAGAGCGAAATCGAACCCCTGCGACGGGTACTCGACCCGGAAGCGGGTGTCGGTGTGCTGCGACTTGCCGCTGCTGTGTGTGACAGTGTCGATCCGGATCGTATGACCGGCGGACTGCCCGGTGATCGTGGGCCGCGAGAATGGGCCCGACGGCGTGAACTCGAGGCCGAGTCGCTGCGCAGCATCAGCCCACCGGGCGTTGGTCTCACGGCTGTAGGTGACCACGAACCAGACCGCGAGAGCGACGACTCCGACGCTGGCGAGAGGGATCAACAGCCACAGCATGCTCGGGAGTCTATGACACGGCGCCGGGTTTCGGGCGGCGCCATCGAGCTCGTGATGGTGCCGGCTCGCCTCGGGCGGCGGGGAATGCCCGGCGAGTCGGTAGGGTTCCCGGATGAAGAGACCCGTGGCACGGGCGACCCCCGATGGGGCGGCCGAGGCAACCGGCGCGGGCAACCGGCGACGGAATCGATGTTCCCCCAACCCGAAGGGTGGGGAGAGAGGACCACGACGACGATGTCGACAACCATGACCGCTCCCGAGATCCTGGCCCGCAAGGGCGGCGCCAAGATTCGCATGATCACCGCGTACGACGCCCCGACGGCCCGCATCGCAGACCGGGCCGGCGCCGACGTCATCCTGGTTGGGGACTCGGTGGCCAACGTCGTGTTGGGACGTGGCGACACGCTGGCGATGACGATTGACGAGATGGTCTATCACACCAGGGCCGTCGCCGGCACGGCGCCGCACGCCCTGGTGGTGGGCGACATGCCGTGGCTGAGCTACCACACCTCCGCTGAGGACACGGTGCTCAACGCCGGCCGGCTGGTGCGGGAAGGGGGCGCCGAGGCCGTCAAGCTGGAGGGCGGCCGCAAGCGGGTTCCGATGATCGAGGCGGTGCGCGACGCCGAGATCCCGGTGATGGGACACCTCGGGTTGACGCCGCAATCGGTGCACGCCATGGGCGGCTACCGAGTGCAGGGCCGGAAGGCAGCCGATGCGTATGAGCTGGTATCGGACGCCAGGGGGCTGGCCGATGCCGGGGTGTTCGCGATCGTGCTCGAAGGCGTACCCGACCTGCTCGCCGAGATGATCACCGCCGAGGTGGCGGTGCCGACGATCGGGATAGGCGCCGGTGCGGCCTGCGACGGCCAGGTGCTCGTGTTCCACGACGTGCTCGGTCTCGGTGAGGGCCGCCTTCCCAAGTTCGTGCGGCAGTATGCCGATCTGTCGGCCGTCGCGGTCGCCGCGCTGGAGCGCTTCTTCGAGGACGTCCAGAGCGGGGCGTTTCCGGGGGAGGATGAGACGTATCACATGCCCGAGGAGTCGGCCGCAATCCTGCGCGAGCTTCGTGAGAGCGCCGGCACGCTCCCGGGCGCCGGCTTGGTGGCGGACGACCTTCTCGCCGACGAGGCGATGGAGCGTTAGCGAGGTCTCCTCAAGGACCGGCCGCCGGGGCCGTAGGCTGACCCCATGTCGAGGGCTCGCTGGACGTTGATGGCGATCGTGGTGGTGACGGCCGCCTCGTGCGGTGAGACGGCAGCGACCACGACGGCAGCGACCACGACGGCAGCGACCACGACGGCCGTCGCGGGGCCATTCGCCGATTTCTCAATCGCCGACATCGCCGTGGCGGGCACTTCGCTGCGAGTCGCGGTCGCCGACACCGGCGCGCTGCGGGCGCGAGGGCTGATGGGCGTGACGGATCTCGGGGAGCTGGACGGGATGCTGTTCGTCTTTCCTGCCGACACGGCGGGCGGCTTCTGGATGAAGAACACCCTGATCCCCCTCGACATCTGGTTCTTCGATGCCGCCGGAGCATTCGTGGACGCACTCGCGATGGAGCCGTGCGAGGCCGACCCCTGTCCGGTGTACGAACCGTCGGCGGCCTATCGCTGTGCGGTGGAGACTCCGGCGGGATCCCAGGCCGAGCCGGGGCCCGACGCCATGCTGGAGATCGTGGGGTCCTGAGGCACCCGGCTGGTTCAATGCCACGGCTGTGGTTACAATCGACCCGCCTGCGAACACCCCTGCTCCCGGAGCGTCCGGGGGCCGCTCGTTCCGGCGAGTGTCCAGAGGAGGTGATGTTTCTTGCGTTCGTATGAGTTGATGATGATCCACCGGCCTGAGATGGCCGAGACGGACGTCCGTTCCCACATTGGCGAGGTCGAATCGGCCATCGCCGACGGCGGCACCGTCACCGACACCGATTTCTGGGGAAAGCGGCGCTTTGCCTACGAGATCGATCACGTCCACGAGGGCTACTACTCGGTGCTGCAATTCAGCGGCGAGACCGATCTGGTGGAGCGCCTCAACCGGGCCCTCGGACTTCACGACGCCGTGATCCGCCACAAGATCATCCGCCGCAGCGACGCGTGAGCTATTCCGTGTCGCACCCGTCCCACACACTGATAGATGAGATGAGCACACAGAGCAGAGAGAGCAGCGATGAGTAACAACAGTGTGACCCTGATCGGAAACCTCGTCGACGATCCCGAGCTGCGGTTCACCCCATCGGGTGTTGCCATGGCCCGGGTGCGGTTCGCCGTCAATCGCCGCTACCAGGATCGCAACAACGAGTGGCAGGAAGAGACCAGCTTCTTCGGTGGCACCTGCTGGCGCGACATGGCAGAGAACGTGGCCGAGTCCCTGCAGAAGGGCATGCGAGTCATCGTGACTGGCCGCCTCGAGCAGCGGAGCTGGGAGACGGCCGACGGCGACAAGCGCTCGATCATCGAGGTTCGCATCGACGACATCGGCCCTTCGGTGAGGTGGGCGACCGCCTCGGTCACTCGCACCCCCCGTGCTTCGAGCGGCGACTACGGCGGCGGTGGTGGGGGCGGTGGTTCCAGCGTGCCGCCCGCGCCTACTGCTCGTGATGACTACGGGCCGGACGAGGCCCCGTTCTAGGTTCCAAGGAGGACACCGACTATGCCCCCAAAGAAGCGTGTGAAGCGCAGACGCCTTACCGCGGCGGACGCCCGGCGCAAGAAGAAGGTTTGTCAGTTCTGCCGGCAGAACGCCGAGCCGATCGACTACAAGAACATTGCCGTTCTTCGCAAGTACATGTCCGACCGCGGCAAGATCCGGGCCCGCCGGGTGACCGGCGCCTGCTCCATCCACCAGCGCAGGATCGCCATGGCGATCAAGAACGCCCGTGAGATGGCCTTGTTGCCCTACACCCAGACGCGCTCCTGATGGAGGTCATCCTCACCAAAGACGTTCCCGATCTGGGCAGCAAGGGCGACATCGTGCAGGTTGCGGATGGATACGCCCGCAACTTCCTCCTGCCCAAGCACAGGGCGGTGGCGGCGACTGCGGGAGCGGTGCGCCAGGCCGAATCGATGCGTCGCGCCCGAGAAGAAGCCGAGATCCGCGCCAAAGCCGAGGCCGAGCAGCTCGCACAGGCGCTCGTCGGCTCCCGTGTCGTGGTAGCCGCCCGTTCGGGAGACGAAGGCAGACTGTTCGGATCGGTCAGCACGGCCGACGTCACGGTGGCCATCAAGAAGTTCACCGGCATCGAGATCGACCGCGACATCGTCCGGGTCGAAACCCCGATCAAGGAGATCGGCCTGCACGAGGTGATACTGCAGCCCCACCCCGAGGTGGAGTTCCGACTGACACTCGACGTGATCCCCGCCTGATCGTCCTCGCCGATGGCGCGTTCTGCACTTGCTGCACCGGCCGCGATCGGCGAGTCGCGACGGCACGCGTGAGGGCCTGAGGCGAGGGCGGGAAAAGAAAACACGCCTCGCGAAATCCCGCCTGGCTTCGGGCTTCCGGGATCACGACGACGGTCGTACACTCGTCGATGCCTTCCCCGGACGACCTCTGAGGGGTTCCCCGCGCGCCCCGGTTGTGTCACACCCGGCGTGTACAACCGGTAGTGAGAGGGCGCAGAGCTCTCGACGAGGAGGACCGAGAACGTGACATCAGTGATCGACCGGGAGCGCCAGCTCCAGGTCCCTCCCAGCAGCATCGAGGCTGAGGAATCGGTGCTGGGCGCGGTGTTGCTCTCCTCCGATGCCGCCAACATCGCCCTCGAGAAGCTCCACGCCGAGGATTTCTATCGTCCGGTCCACCAGAACATCTTCGAGGCCATCGTTTCCCTGTTCGACGCCAACGAGCCGATCGACGCGGTCACGGTCTCAGAGGCGCTGCGGCGGAGCGGAACCCTCGATCGGGTCGGGGGCGTCGGCTACCTCACCCAATTGCTCGATTCGGTACCGACGGCGTCGAACGTGGAGCACTACGCCGCGATCGTCGAGGAGCACGCCCTGCGCCGTCGGCTGATGAGGGCCGGTGGTGAGGTTGGCTCGCTGGCGACGTCGGTCGACCAGCCGATCAACGACGTACTCGACCGTGCCGAGCAGGCAGTGTTCGCTGTGTCGGAGCGCCGGGTTGGCGATGGCCTGGCCCTGATCGACCCCCTGCTGGGACCTGCCATCGAACGGGCCGAGGAGCTCAATCGCCTCGGCACCGAGGTCACCGGGCTCTCCACCGGGTTTCGCGACCTCGATCGCAAGCTGGCCGGGCTCCATCCCACGAATCTGGTGGTGATTGCCGCCCGGCCCGGCATGGGCAAGACGGCCCTGGCGCTGAACATGGCCCAGAATGCCGCCCTGCAGGAAGCGCCGGTGGCGATCTTCTCGCTCGAGATGAGCCGGGAGGAGGTGGTGACTCGTCTGCTGTGTGCCCAGGGCCGGATCGACTCGCAGCACTTGCGAACCGGCCGACTCACCGAGTCTGATTTCACCAAGCTGTCGCACGCCGCCAGCGTGCTCTACCGCAAGCCCATCTACGTGGACGACTCGCCGGGGCTCACCGTCACCGAGATCCGGGCGAAGTGCCGGCGGCTGCGGCGCCGGCCGGGGTTGGGCCTGGTGATCGTCGACTACCTCCAGCTCATGCAGGGGACGTCGGGCGAGAATCGGCAGCAGGAGATCGCCACCATCAGCCGCAACCTCAAGAACCTGGCACGTGAGCTGCATGTGCCGGTGATCGCCGTGTCACAGCTCAATCGAGCCTTGGAAGCCAGGGAGGACAAGCGGCCCCGCCTCGGCGACCTGCGCGAGAGCGGGGCGATCGAGCAGGACGCCGACGTCGTCATGTTCATCTATCGCCATGAGTACTACTACCCGGAGGCGCAGGAGACCAAGGGTATGGCCGAGATCAACATCACCAAGCACCGGCAGGGCGCCATCGGCCGGATCGACATGACATTCCTTCCCGAGTTCACGCTCTTCGCCGACATGGGCCGCGACGCTCAGGTGATGTAGCGGACCGGATCGATCAGATGCAGCGGCCGTCCTCGGAGACGCCGCGTCCGCACAACAGGGTCAGTTCCACGGTGCCGAGCGTGAACCCCTCGCCCCCGGCGTCGGGCTCACCGAAGACGTGCAACCGGACGCCCACCTGTGCGTCGTCTGCGAGCCCGATCACGTCGTAGGTGATCTCGCCCAAGTCACCGACTGTCGGCGCCACCGTGACCGTGATCCCGGAATCGATATCGGTCGAGGCATGTGCCTCGGCGACGACACGGCCCAGGTCGACCATGGTCTCCGCCGCCGGCGTGTCACCGATCTTGGCAATGGTGTCAGAGGTGGCGTCAGAGGTGGCGCCGAGGTAGGCGACGTAGTGGGTGTTGACCCAGCCGGTCGTTCCCGCAACCACGACCTCGGTCCAGATCGATCCGGAGAGCAGGCGGGAGCGCCCGGCGGCAACGACATCGTCGGCCGTCGGCTCGAGCATGGCGACGACGTCGTAGGACACGCCCGGTCCCTCCCGGACGTTGAGCACGTCATCGTGGGCGACCCCCACCACTCCCAGGACGTCGCCTTCACGCCAGAACATCTCGAACGGTTCCCCGGGCAGTGTGGTGGTGGTATCGGGGACCGTGGTGGTCGTGGTATCGGGGACCGTGGTGGTCGAGGTATCGGGCGATACGGTGGTGGTGGTGTCGGGGGGCGCCGTCGTAGAAGTGTTCTCCGAGACTGTGGTCGAGGTCGCCGCTGTGATTGCGGTGTCGTCGCCGCCACATGAGGCGGTCACGAGGGCACAGGTGATGCCGACAACGGCGAGACGTCGGCACAGGCGATTGCATGAGGGCGGGTTCATGGTCGGCGTCTCCTTGTCGGCCGGATGCTCTCCTTGACGACGTCACCGCGCTGCCGAGAGTTCCCGGGATTCATCCTGGCCGCGGGTCGCATGAACGACCGAGGGTACCCGTCTGGCTCTCCGGTGGCGTGCCACCGTGGCCCGCAGGCGCGATCCCTAGACTCGACGGGTGTCTCGAGAGGCCAAACGAGCGGAGAGCCGCGATGGCGAACCTGTCATCGTCGTGAGTCTCACCCGATGTGGTTCGACCCTGCTACAACGGGTCCTCAACGTGCATCCGCAGCTGACGATCTGGGGTGAGCATTATGGCGCGCTCCGGGGAATCCAGGCTGCCCTCGAGGCCATTCGGCGGTCGGCCCGCCTAATCGATCGGGGCTTTGCCCTCCGAAGTTCCCTCATCGGACCGCTCGACGATCCGGAGGATGTCTCGCCGCACATCAATCCGTTCTCCGCTGCCGGCTTCGAAGAAGCGATTCGACAGTTCATCGTGCAGACTTTCACCGCCCAGCTGCCCCCGGACGTGCGCTGGGGATTCAAGGAGGTGCGCTACTTCAGTCGCGAGATCACGTTCCTGCTCGGTCTCTTTCCCGCGGCACGCGTCATCGTTCTGGTACGGGAACCCGCGGCCCAGATCAGCAGCTACCTACGCGTTCCGTGGCGCAAGCCTCCAGCGGCCGGTGATGCCGGCTTTCGGGTGGCGGTCGACGAGGCGATGGCGAAGCTCGCCACAACGTGGACCGAGAAGTACGCGGAGTTGCGCGACGTCGCCGAGGCATACCCCGACGCGGTGCTGATCCAGCGCTACGAAGACCTCAGATCCGACCGTCTCGATGTGTCGGCGCTCTTCGGGCATTGTGGCGTCGACTCACCTCCCGCCGGCTCGGTGGAGAGCGTTCTCGATAACCGCAACTGGTCGTCGGACGTCTCGAGCCACTGGTCTGCTCCACAACTCAAAATACTCCGAGTTGCTCTCGAGGAGCTTCGCTTCCCCGAGGAGTACTCGAGCGTTCACGCCTTCTACTACGGGACGTGATCGACGCTGAGGGGCCGGCGAATTCGCTCGGCCGGCGACTGGGTTGGGTGTGCGGCCGATGGCCTGTCCAAGGAGACGTCTTCTCGCCCGGTCAGCCACCTCGAGCGTCGAGAGGAATCGTCTCCCATGACCCATCGGCGTGCTGCAGCAGCAGGCAGAGCCCGTCGGTGAGTCCCTGAACGACCGCTTCGAGATCCCCGACCGTTCCCGGATCGAGGTCGGTGCGCTGGTGGATACTGACCTGTTCGGCGACGGCGGTGGCGGAACGTACCGCGGCCGGGTCTGCCGCGCTGATCACCAGGAGCCAGAGTTCCGGCTCGGCGGTGACCACCGGCGCTCGTCCACGGTCCGAGTGGAGCACGCTCCAGTGGTATCCGCCCAAGATACCGGCGCCGGCGAGGATTCCGAGGCTCGGAGCCAGCGTCCGCATCAAGCTGAAGCTGTCGCCGTCGAGAAGTTCCATCAGCAGGCCGTAGACGACCGCGATGAATGCCGGAATAGCCGCCAGGATCGACAGACCAAC
>Ga0315543_1005120_pt1 | contig 10445 bp, 11 predicted proteins | sample SalMarSW160210MG_2_FD_203098 | JGI IMG/M metagenome (GOLD analysis project Ga0315543, IMG submission 203098) | Salt marsh sediment microbial communities from the Plum Island Ecosystem LTER, Massachusetts, United States - Salt Marsh Sediment SW1601-210 ...
TGACCCAATTCGCCAGTGTCGATGTCGGCAATGAAAGCCGCCGAGCGGCCTCCCCCCATGACAACCCCTCCTCCATTACCAGCTTTGCGGCTTCCTGCCGAAACTCCTTCGTATACCTTCCTTGTGGGACCCCTTTCATACTGACACCTCTATCTATCTATTTTACCTGACTTTGGTGTCCACTAAATCCATCCTACCCCATATATTACTGAGTGAATGGATAACCGCTAATAATAGAGTCGGTAATATTGATGCTCGTATTTGGCAAGGCGCACCATATAAAAAAAGCCATTATATCTGAGATAAAACAGAAGCAAGAAATGGCCTTTTCAAGGGTCAGGAATTCACCAGCACTAGCTTATAAGCCAGCCTTTTTCAGGTGTTTTTCCACTATAGCCAATAAATCCTTAGGGCTTACTGGCTTATTAATATAATCCTCAGCCTCTAGCGTATACCCCCGGATGCGAGGGATTCCCGTGCCGCTTCCCTTTGTCGAGTAGCTGGTGAGCATCAGTACCGGGATTTTCGCAAGCTTCGGGTCTTTATTGAGCTGATCTGCAGCGGTGAAGCCATCCTCGACCGGCATGATTACGTCGAGGAGAATTAAATCAGGTTTCTCCTCTCTTGCCTTGCGTAAACCCTCGTTGCCGTTAACGGCGACGATTACCTCGTAGGGTTTGCTTTCCAGGACAGTCTTTGTCGACTCAACAAAATCGGCATCATCGTCAACAATCAGAATTCTGGCTTTACTTTCCATTTAGAATCGCCTCCTTTAGTAATCAGCTTAACCGGATAATGTCAGGGCTTTCTCTTTTTAACGAGGGTACTTACCCTCTCCAGAAGGACTTCGGGGGACATGGGTTTCTCAATGTAATCATCCACGTCAAGTTCAAGCCCGGTCTCCAGCTCATAGCGTCGGCGGCTGGCTTCCTCTCTCACCGAGGTCAGTATTAAAATAGGTATACCCTTGTACTTTGACCACCTCGGGTCCTGAAGCTCCTTACATACGGCAAACCCGTCCATCTTGGGCATCATCAGGTCAAGGATCATCAGGTCCGGGTTTTCCGCCTTCAGCGTCGCCAAGCCCTCGATGCCATTTCGGGCGGTGACCACCTGATACCCCTGAGACTCGAGAATCATAGCTACCGCATCCAGAATATCAGGGTCATCATCAACAACCAGTATTTTGCCCGTCATGCTACCTCCCCGACATATTGTACTATACTTTTGAGATTTTACCACATTTTCGGTGCAATTATAGTATAGGCCTGGGCATAAGTCCAGCCTTTTCTACCATCTCTGCGACAATATCTTCCCAGCCCACGGCCATGATATGGATGCCATGCACGCCGGGAATCTCCTTGAGTTGCTCAATAATCTCGAGAATTATTTTTACCCCCTCGTCCTTAGCCTTCTCCGCCTGTTCCAGCCTGGTGATGATTTCATCGGGTACACTTACTCCGGAAACATAGTCTCTCATGTAACGTGCCATACCCACTGACCTGATGGGTATGACCCCTGCCAGGATGTGCACCTGCTTATCCAGGCCTTGCTCACAAACCATCTCCATGTATCTGGCAAATTTAGGCACATCATAGACCGCCTGGGTCTGGATAAAGTCAACCCCGGCCTTAACTTTCTTCGCCAGCCTGGTTACCCGGAATTCAAAGGGGTCAGCGAAGGGATTAGCGGCAGCGCCGATATAAATGGGGACTTCGCCGGATATTTCCTCCCCGTTAAGAAATTTCTTCTCATCCCGCATCTTTTCCAGCATTTGAATCATCTGGATAGAGTCAATATCAAAGACACCCTTGGCCGTGGGATGGTTACCAAACTTCTGATGGTCACCGGAAAGGCAGAGAAAGTTACCGATACCCAGAGCTATGGCACCTAGGACATCACTTTGAAGCGCCAGCCGGTTCCGGTCTCGGACGACCATCTGCATCACCGGTTCAACGCCTACCTGCTTCAGAAGTACACAGCCGGCGAGGCTAGACATACGTACAATGGCCGTCTGATTATCGGTGATATTGACGGCATCACAACAGTTACGGAGTATCTCCCCCTTCCTCTGCACCACTGCGGCGCTGGTGCCCTTGGGAGGACCTGCCTCGGCGGTGACGGCAAACCTGCCGCTCTCCAGTATTTTCTCCAGATTCGTGCCTGCTTTCATTGACGTTGTCTCCTCTTGCTCTTACTCGGCTTGGGCAGGGTAAACATGAAATTACTCCCCGTATTAGTCTCCGAACACGGGCTCTCCACCCATATCCTGCCCCTATGAGCCTCAATAATCCTCCTGGTTATGGACAACCCCAGCCCCGTCCCCTTGGCTTCCACATTGCTGGCGCGAAAGAAGTCTTCAAAGAGACGGGGCAAATCCTTGGGAGGAATGCCTATGCCGGTATCCATAACCTCAACTAATAGGTCCCTGGCCTGCTCCCGCACCCTGATGGTTACGGTACCCTCCGGTGTGTAATTAATGGCATTGTTCACCAGATTGGTTATTACCTGCTGCAGTCGCGAGGACGAGCCCTTAATCTTGGAAAGCCCCTCGGGTAACTCTACCCTGAGCTTAATCCCCTTTTCCTGAGCCAAGCTGCGCTGACCTTCCAGTGAATTTTTTATCGCCTGGCGCAGCGAAACCTCCTTCATCTCCTGGACAATCTGGCCGGTCTCAATGCGCGGGATGTCCAGCAAATCGCTAATCAGGGTCAGGAGTTCGGTAATACGGCGGGTGCTGCGCTCCATCATGTTCTTCTGCTTTTCAGAAATTTCTCCGGCAAAACCGCCCAGCATGACCCACAGGAAACCCTGAATGGCGGTGAGCGGCGCCTTCAGGTCATGAGCGGCAATACCGATAAAGCGCAAGAACCGGCTCCTCTCCTCCTCAAGCTCGGCTATCTCACTGGAAGCACGTTTCAGCTCACTGTTTTTCTGTTTGAGCAGGCGCTCCCGCAGTGCTACTATCTGCCGCTGTCTCTTTCTCAGTTCCCCGGCGACAGCAGTGGTCACATAGGTAGTGCCATAGAGAAGGCCTGCCAGGGCAGCAAGCTCTGACAGAATACGGCTTCCTTGCTTGTACCGCATTGGCAGAACAAACCCCTCTAGATTGACATGAGGTATTATCCCGGCATATTCCAAACCAACCACTAATGACAGCATGACAACAGCTATTGTTGATAGCAAGTAAACCACCCGGTAGTTAAGCCCGATGCTGGCTAAAACGATGTGAAAGACAAAGAAAAAGATAAAAGGATTTTCCACCCCGCCGGTGAAGTGTAGCAGTACGGTGAGGGCGAACATGTCCAGCAAAATATGGCTGTATGTGTATTTCCGGACACGCGGGATCACCAATTCCTCTCTAAGTTTCCCCAGGCCTCTGACCTGCTGTATCAGCACCAAGTTATACAGAGCTATAAAGGCGCAGATGACATATACCGGCAGGGTGGAAAAACCGACATGAAATACATACCTTGCCAACAGGGTGACTATGATAATCCCGAGGATGGCAACCCACCTCATGTTGGTGAATACTCTGAGGCGCATTACCAATGTTTGTTCCTCGGGAGTGCGCTCAGCCTCTACTCCGACCGGGATTTCATCTCGCGTAGCAGTAATGTGAGCCAATATCTACCCTTCACCTTTTATTTTTGATAGCGGTTACAAAAGAGGCGTAACCTCAAGCCGACTCTACTTCAGGCTCAGTCTTGTCCGAAACTATGCCGTGCTCGGCATCAACATCAACCATCCGGGGTCCACCAGAAACGCTGGTGCTCCAATCTTTAACCGGCTCAATCTCCTCCATCTCATCCAAACGCCCCATTTCCGCCAGACGGTCATAAATCATTTGCCAGGCACAGGGGACATCTGGTGATATTTCACATTTACCTCCCACCGAACCGCCGCAGGGTCCGTTTAGCAGGCTCTTGGCACACCTGACCAGAGGACAGATTCCTGCCGTCCGCCCCAGAACACAGCTTCCGCACTGCTGGCAAACCTCAACAAAATGACCGGGGCTGTCCTCAATGCCCAGGAACAGGGTATTTAACGCCGGGTAAACCGGCTTCGCCTCCTTGAGATGCAAGCTAACCGTTTGCACTCCGATAGCGCAGACCATCGCCAGAATACAGTCAGCCGCGGCAATATCCGCGGCATTCTCCTGTAGAGCATACTTGGTGAGCTCGTCGCAAGCCGTAGGTATCACCATCCATCCGGTAACCTTCTTACCGCTGTCTTCAAGCTTAGCCTTCATCTCTATGACTTCAGCTTTACCACCAGTATGAGTCAGAGTGGTGCAGGTACCACAACCGATAATATACACACTCTGGCACCTGTTAAGATATTTCATAACCTCTTCTATAGGTTTCTGCGCCGTAATCGTTTTCATCTCAGGCCACCCCCTTATTTGCCACGAATTCGCCTCTCATAATCACCCCGGAAATATTTTAAGGTATCCACCACGGCAAATGGCGCTGCCTGCCCCAGACCACACAACGAGGAGAGCATCATCGTTTCCGCCAGGTCCTCCATAACCTTGATGTCTCTCTGTGCCCCCTCACCCCGGCAGAACCTTTCCAGTATCTCAACCATCGCCTCGGTCCCCTGCCGACCGGGGGTACATTTACCGCAGCACTCTTCAGCCAAAAATTCCATAGTCCGGTGGACGATATCAATAACGTCCCGGCTCTCATCAAACACGGTTACCGCGCCGGCGCCAAGGATATGCTCAAAGGCGAGGGGAGTATCTATCATATCATATGGTAGAATTCTGCCGGTGGCACCGCCTATCTGCATCAGCTTGACATCCCTAGCTGAAGCTAGCTCCTCAACCAGTTCCCGCAGGGGGCTTCCCAGCACCAGTTCATAGACACCGGGCCTGGCCACATCGCCGCTTACCGAGAAGACCTTGGTGCCCTGGCTCCGCTCCGTCCCCATCTGACTGTACCAGCCGCCGCCATTGAGCACGATTTGAGGTATATTCATCAACGTTTCCACATTATTAATGGTGGTTGGCTTCTGCCACAATCCGGCTACAGTGGGGAATGGCGGGCGGTAACGCGATTCACCCCGCTTGCCCTCAATGGACTCCATCAGGGCAGACTCCTCACCACATACGTAGGCACCGGCACCTTCCTGAATATCAATATCAAAGCCGTTCAGAAAGTCGGACTCTCTGGCCTGATTGACGGCACCCCTGAGCAAATCAAGCAGATAGTGGTATTCGCCACGCAGGTAAATATGGCCCTGCCTGGCACCGATGGCATAACCAGCCAGAGCCAGCCCCTCAACTAGGGTGAAGGGGTCATTCTCCAGTATATACCTGTCCTTAAACATGCCCACCTCTCCCTCGTCGGCATTACAGATAACGTATTTTTCGTCGCCGGCGGAGTTCCTCGCCCCCTCCCACTTGATACCGCAGGGAAAGCCAGCCCCTCCCCGCCCGCGCAGCCCCGACACCTTGACCTCACTGATTACCTCTTCCGGGGACATCTCGCGCCGGGCTTTCTCCAAGGCTTTGAAACCGTCCTGTTCCAGACAGGTGCTGATATTCGTCGGGTCAATAACCCCGCAATTTTTTAAGACAACTCGCGCCTGCGGCACTTGACATAGCCTCCCATGAACATTAAGGAATTATTTGTAGCTCTGCAAAATCTGTTTTATTTTCTCCGGAGTCAGGTCAACATGAGCATCATCATTTATCAGCATTGCCGGGGCTCTGTCACAGAGACCGATGCAATTGGTCAACTCAAAAGAGAATCGGCCATCAGGGGTGGTCTCACCGGGCTTAATCCCGAGTTCTTTCTCCACGGTCTCAATGATAATCTGGCAGTTCTGAAGATAGCAGGGCAGGCTCCGGCAGATTTTGATAACATTCCTGCCCCGCGGTTTGGTAGCGAGAAAAGAGTAGAAACTGGCTACCCCATAGACATCATTTACCGGTACCTTTAGAGAATCAGCCAGCTCTACCAGAAACTCCTGAGACAAATAGCCATGTTTGGCCTGCGCCTCTTTTAAGGCCACCAGCAGGTTTTCCGGTGCTTTATTCTGGAAAGCAATTTTCTTGCTCATCCCGCTCACTCAATCAGCCGATGAATTCTCAACCTTTCACGAATAAGACTGGACCCTGTTTCTCCTCGCCAATCTTGGTTGGTTTGCTTAAAGCCCCGGTCGGACATAGCGAAATGCAGGTATCACAGTCACGACAGACTCCCTCACTGCCTACCGGCAGGTCAAGACCATGGACAACCTTGCTATCAAATCCCCGGTAAGCCATGCTGAACATCTTCTCACCTTTCAGGTTCTGGCAGGCGGTGACACAGCGCCGGCACAGGATGCACTTTGACATATCACGGACAATATAAGGATTCTCATCCTCAACGGGGTAGTAATGCTTTCTTATTCTGAATCGGGGCAGCCCTATGTCAAGGTCGGCAGCAATCTTACGTAGTTCACAACGGTTGGCTTCGTCACAAACCAGGCAGGAATCAGGATGGCTGGCCAGCATAAGCTCCACCAGCACCTTACGCGTCTGTAAAACCTTGGGAGAATGGGTTTGTATTACCATGCCTTTAGTGATTGGAGTATGGCAGGAGCCGACTAGAGTTCTGGAGCCTTCCACCTCAACCACGCAAAGCCGACAAGCTCCTACGGGGGGCAGGTCTTCCAGGTAACATAGAGTGGGGATATCAATTCCGTTCTCCCGAGCGGTTTCAAGGATGGTCACCCCCTCGCGCCCGGTGATAGGAGTGCCATTTATCGTTAGCGCTATGTCACCCATTGTACAAATATTACTTCAATACTGGGAATGTCGTCAAATATTGGCTCAAAAACAATGACAGGATTGGATCCATCGCGGAAAACACGCTCCTCTAGCTTTGCCAGTCCCTCAGGGGTAGTATCGAAACCGAAGCCATCACATATTTGCGCCTCTTCGTCCAGACAACGTACTTTGTGCTCCCCCACACCAGCCAGGTCAATACCTGCGCTTCTAATCATCCACTATCTCCTAAACAGTATTAGGGCTTGGTAGTATTTAGCCGGCTTCTCCGCCCATACTTGTGTCCAATGCGGAGCTGTCAATCTAAGACACTCCAATTTCCTAAAGCGGGCCACCTGAGACCCGGCAGGCATTCTTTTTGGCGGGGCAGCTTTAGGCTCCCCAGTAGATTGTGCACCTCACCGGAACCCGTAAGCCTATCATACCCTTTGATGAACTGAATTGCATTCGGTAGCTTCAGAAATAATATACAAGTAAATTGTTACCACGCTGCACAATTTAGCGTTCTGTGATATTCCGTTTTTTAACTTTCCGATAACTGCTTCATTCTATTTATAAACGCCGTATTCCTTGGCGGCTTCCATCATGGCACGCAGGTTATCAGGGTTCCCCTTATCGATACTGGCCCCTCCGGTCAATATAAAACCGCCGCCTTTACCACAGACCCCGATGAGTTTACGGCAATATTCTTTAACCGCCTGGGGTGTGCCCGTATACAGCAGCGAGGAAGGCACATTTCCGGCGATACATGCGATATCGCCGAGGATTTCCTTGGCTCTGCTCATATCTATCTGGTCGAAATGCCACATCACCTTGCCTTTGGGCAGGTCCTTTACGATTTCCAATCGATTATTATATCTTCCCTCGGCGAACAACAGCGGCACGCAGCCCTCTTCAATCAATCCCATAATAACCTTCCTGAGCGTCGGCCAGTAGAATTTCTCGTACTGCTTATCCGACATGAATGTGTCGTCGCCCTTGTGGAGGGCAAAGAATACAATCGGTCTGCCGGAGGCATTGGCCATCTGCAAACCGCAGTCGATATTTATCGGCGTCAACATCTCCATGGCTTCCAGGAGTTTATCCGGCTGCCGGTACATGTCGGCAAATATACCCCGGGTACCTCGCAGGGTATCACCCAGGATGTCAAACGGGGCGTGGGACTGGCCGCCAAATAACGACGGGTATCCAGCCGCCAGCGCTTCACGGTTGAACTCCGCTATTGGTTCCTGCCATTTCGCCATCTCTTTACCATAGCCTATAACGGCCTGGAACGCCGCCTGGACTTCCGGCATGACGGCTGGCGCGAGAAACCTGTTGGGCATGCCCAGTATGTGGGGAAGTGGCGAGAACTTCGCAAAAGGCGCCAGTGCTCCAATCGTACGTGGCAGGTAATAGCGGAGACAGAAGTCGGACGGGTCATTAAGTAAAACATCATATTCGTCCGCCTTCATGTACTCACCCTCGACAAACTGCTGCATACTGGCACCATCAGGAAGACCATGTCCCGGCCACTTAGAAATGAGACTGTTGATAATCTCGGATGCCCTTCCTGAGGGTACCATAGCAGGGCTGGTAAATGTGTCCGCTTCAAATTCACTAAAGAATTTACGGTACGCCTGGCAGAGCTTTTTATTGTCATGCATTACTTCTTTCAGTGTCATGCCAGCATTGTAAACCGGGAAGTTTCCCGCCGGCAGAATAACCGGCACCCGGTCGGGTTCCTGAAGTCTAATGGCCTTGATAAACCTGGTTACTCTTTTCTTATATGCCTCTTCAGCTTCCGGGCTGGAAAAATCGACATTAGGCGGTGAAAGCCAGCGATTAAACCTTTCCGCGCGTTTTTCATCAGGTGTTGATTCCATCCATTTCCTCTCCATTTTTAATCAACTCCAATTCATATTTTTCGGCGGGATAGATACCAGGCCAATCTCAGGCCAAAGACGCTTTTTAATGATTAACACGGATTGAGAAGCCATAATGTAATAAAACTATGTTAAAACGAAAAAATCCCAACCTAAAGAAATATATCACACGGATGAAATAGGAACAAATGGTTTTCGTTATATTCCTACTAACAGCGGTCGTGGTGTGGCAGGAACAGATAGCTTACTTCGATGACTTAATAATAACTTCAACTGGAGACTAAGCGGAAGTCCGTGACGTTACATTTTGGTATTTTATTAAACCAAGTAACAATTGTCCATTGTGTGTGACTTAACATTCTAGCCTGGATTTTCCATATCAAACTAGGTGCATAGGTAGGCTTCTATGGTAAAATAGGTTTAAAAGCCCCTTGCTTAACTTCATCAGATGGGGCCGACTGGAGAAACCCAATGGGTGAAAAGACTAGGGAGGCACTGAAGCTTCAATTCGATAAGCGGCTTAGGTTAGAGTTCCACGGGGCCAGGAAGGATACCTCATCACGAGTTGAAATGGGAAATCCAAGATTATACAATAGGTGATATGACGATATGCATCATACCTTGCGATTTTATGGCCAGCATCAGCATAAGATTCTCAGGCTATACATGTCCCTAGCCAAACTCACTAACATCCCCTTGGTCGGCAGGCTGGTGCGCTGGGTGGCCAATACCTATGGCTTACACGAACACCATGGTTATTTTCTGACCCTGGGGGAGGCAGAACAGATAATAGATGCCTCGAAGAATGTAGCCCTGGGACCTTGTAGCTGTCGCCAGGTTTTTCATAACTGTGATGCCCCGATTATGGCTGAGATAGTCGTTGGTACTGGTGCCGAGGTGTTCCCTGAAATCAGGTCTGGTGAGTTCCATGCAATTTCAAAAGAGGAGGCCAAGGATGTCATGCGGCAGTGCCATCAGAAACGGCTGATACCTACTCTTGAGAGATGTCAGGGGCACTCTTACGCTATCTGTAATTGCTGCACCTGCTGTTGTGTCCCCCTCAGGCTGAAGAAAAACTACGGGATAGGAAATGCCCTAGTGAGAAATAAGGAAGTCGTAAAAGACTTCCAAGAAGAGCAGCTATAGTCCTTGGGTCGCCTCTACGTCTGATTGGATACAGAGTTAATACGATGGAAATCAATAAATATACCCTACGAGCGCGTAATGTTCTGAAGGAAAAGGCGATTGATACGGCTGTGCTTGAAGCTACACCCTTTGACTATCCTGGCTCAGCTACTGAGGTGGTTTATGAAACTGAGGAATTTACTTTTGTTTGTCCTTGGACTGGCTTACCTGATTTCGCCCGATTGGTAATACGCTATACTCCGGGTCACTCTTTAGTCGAACTCAAATCCTTAAAATATTATTTGACCTCTTATCGGAATGTAGGGATATTGCAGGAGCATGCCGTAAACCGGATTCTCGGTGATCTAGTACAGTTGCTGGAACCTGTTTCCATGGTTGTAGAAGCTGATTATAAGCCAAGAGGCGGATTGAGGACCAGAGCCGCAGCTAAATATAATAGAGAATCTATCAGCTAGATAACTTCTAGCATGTGAGGATGTTCCACTTGACTAAGTTACTACAGGCTGTTCATACATTTAGCAAGGAAGTCGGGTTAGCATGAGTGTAGCTGGTTTTTTCATTCCACTGGCTATAGCTCTCTTACTGAGGCTTATCGGTAATAAGTTGGTGCCGTTGCCAGATAGCCTGCGTTGTATATAGGTCACATTTGCTTATTT
>Ga0315543_1005121_pt1 | contig 10444 bp, 11 predicted proteins | sample SalMarSW160210MG_2_FD_203098 | JGI IMG/M metagenome (GOLD analysis project Ga0315543, IMG submission 203098) | Salt marsh sediment microbial communities from the Plum Island Ecosystem LTER, Massachusetts, United States - Salt Marsh Sediment SW1601-210 ...
GAATCATCTACGAATCCAGACCTGACGTTACATCAGAAGCATCCGCAATCTGCATAAAATCGGGAAACGCCATAATCCTCAGAGGCGGCTCAGACGCCATAAACTCAAACATGGCAATAGGAAACGCGCTAAGAACCGCACTGGAAGAGACAGAATTAACGAAGGATATTATACAGGTCATTCCACTGACAGACAGAAGTTTTGCAGAGAAACTCATGAAAATGAGAGAATATATTGATGCGCTGATTCCCCGTGGAGGAGCAAACCTCATCAAAACAGTAGTGGAAAAAGCAACAGTTCCCGTCATAGAAACAGGAACTGGAAACTGCCACATCTATGTTGAAGAAGACGCTGACCTAGACAGAGCCGTAGACATAGTGATAAACGCTAAATGCCAGAGACCTGGAACCTGTAACGCTGAAGAGAAACTTCTAGTTCACAAGCACATTGCAAAACAATTTCTGCCAACCATGGTTGATGCCCTCATCAAGAATGGAGTTGAAGTCAGAGGATGCAAAAAAACAGTTGAACTGGTTCCAAAGGTGAAACCAGCCACTGAAGAGGACTGGGGAACAGAATATTTAGACTTAATCATAGGCATAAAAGTAGTGGAAAATTTAGATGAAGCAATTCTCCACATAAACAAATACGGCACTAAGCACTCTGAGTCAATCTTAACAGCAGACTTCAACAAGGCATTAAAATTTATCCGCGAAATAGACGCAGCAGCCGTCTACTGGAACGCTTCCACACGCTTCACAGACGGCAACCAACTCGGTCTAGGAGCAGAAATTGGAATCAGCACCCAGAAACTGCATGCACGAGGACCAATGAGCATCCAGCAACTAACAACAACAAAATTCTTCATACTAGGCAGAGGACACATCAGAAAATAAGAGAGAAGTTTGCGGGAGATATATCCAATTTTGGAATGAACAGCCATTCCCTTGACTCTTTGAACTGTTTAGTCTACCTTTCTGACGAATTGTAGACCTTCAATTTCGCAGTGCTTAAATGCTCTTTCGGTAGACCTTGAACGTAGATGCTTTGAAGATTAGGGAGGTGAAAAGTTGCCTTTGAAACCTAAGACATTGCAAATAGAGAAAGTACCAGAAACTAGTGACGAAGAAACATGGGCAAAGTTCAATAAAAGATTAAACGATTTAGAGAATCAAGGATACACAGTATCATTTACAACAGACACCTACATTCTATTGAGCAGGAAGACAGCCGCAATTAGAAGGGAAGAATAACCCCAAAGACTGAACTTAACGATGTGTGTCACCAAAACTACTCAGCCCTTGTAAATACCGAAGCGCACGTAAAGTCAAAGAAAGCAGAGGTATATTTACTAGTTGACAAAATGAAATGTGGGGACTATGAATTGATTCATGGATATGTGTTCATAAACACTGAGAAGGGTAGAACGTTGGATGTTGTTACGAAAGTGGCGAAGATTAAGGGTGCCAAAACGGCTTGTGTAATTGCGGGCACCTTTGATATAGTGGTAACCTTTGAAGTGAAAGACGTTAAGGATGTTGGCGAGATGGTTGCGAGAGGCATAGATAGTGTAGACGGAGTTTCCCTAACGCAGACAGCAATATGCGTCAAATGCTGTTCATAATAAGCCTCCAAAACCCCTTTTTTGTTTGTATGAAAATCTTAAATCCTAGGTTGAGCTTCTGGTATAAAGTAGAGGGACAAATTATGCCAGTAGGTAAGGATAAATGGAATGCGGGTAGAAAGTGGGAAACCCTTCAAGTACGAATTTTAGCATTCTTGAAGACCAACCGAGACAAGGGTTTCAGCGCTAACGAAATACACAACGGCTTGGGATACAAGACGGGGTCTGGTTTTTGGGACATTCTGGCTAAAATAGCTAATATGTTGATTATTCAAAATGCCTTAGAAACTTTAGTGAGAGAGGGAAGCATTAAAGCAAAAATAGTCAAAGAAACTGTTGGTGAAGTCACCTATTATATGGTCGCCTAGTTTCTCATTTTTTCAAAGGAATATTGAAAGGATTTTCAGAACTGCAATTGTGCCGACTAGGTAACCCGCTATGCAAAGGGTCAACTTTGTTTCGTATTTCATTGACTCACCTCCTACTGTTTTTTGTTGAATTCTATGAACACAAATTCGTTCCTTGCTAAGGTTAAAAATCGTCCACGGGAAAATCTGGTTATAATCGGAAAAAAAGAACTGCAGTTTAGAACCACACCAATATTCGTGATAGACTGTCCTAAGTGTGGTAACAATCGGGCGTATGCATGGATAGTTCATCTTGGTAGTTTAGAACAATCTTCAACGCAGTTTTATAGATGTACCAAATGCAATTATACCTACAGGAATACTAGTTAAGTCCATATTTTATATGGAGGAAAAAAGTTGAGCAAGAAAAGCAAGAAAGAAAAAGCTGCAGGCAGGGAACAGCATAGGCAAGCGCTAAGGGCTAAGAAAACGCATAGGCTAGAAAAAAAGAAAGCCGCCATTCGCGCAAATTATGGGAAATAGATCTTTTAAACTAATTTTATGTTAAGTTTGGGTTTTGGGGTTAAAATTTAACCCCTGAAAAAAGGGGGAGTTGCGGGAGATATATCCATTCGCCGGCAGTTAAACAGGTAATAAGCGCAAACGTTAATTCCTGAAAAAGGAATCATTATTCTAACAATAAGCATTTGGAGTTGTTATAATGGAAGAAATAACTGTTGTTGATGTTAAGCCACTATTGGTTGCAGGAATTAGAAAAAAGGGGATATTACAGGGAAATAGCTGAATTGCTTCCTAAACTCTACGAATACGCAGCAAAAAAAGGTGCAAAATTCACAGCTCCCCCAATTTTCGTTTGCCACGAGACCGCAGAAGAAGCCATGGAAGCAGACAAAACAGGAACCGCATATGTAGAAGTTGCAGCACCAATCGCAGAAAAAATCGAGGAAACAGAAGAAATAAAATGTTACACTCTCCCTGGCGGGAAAATGGCAAAAACAATCCATAAAGGTCCTTACGATAAATGCGAGCCAGCTTATAACAAAATATTTGCTTGGATAGACGAGAACGGAAAGAAAATAGCTGGTCCCACCAGAGAAGCCTATTTGAACGACCCAAATGAAGTTGGCTTAGAGGAAGCCCTCACAGAGATTTACATACCAATAAACTAAAGCTATGATCTAGTCTGAAAGAATAAACAAGTAAAAATTGATCTTGAAAAACGGGGAACCCCATTCTGTGGGTTGAAGCGACAAATTATCGAGTGCACGTTAGATGTCGAATTAATTGCATTCTACCGCATGTATTTCAGTTTTATCCTGAAATCCTGCAGTGTTGACCGAAAGTCGTTTCTTATGAAGCCCTTGTTAACAAGTTCGAAATCTCTTACGCGCCTCTTGGACTGAAACAGAAGCCTCTTCTTCCATATTTTTTGGAAATCTTTAATCGGACTTATTAGTCCCTTCATGGTTGCCTTAGCCTCATCATTTTTCTTCAAAGCAAGAAAACCAACAGAAACCATAAACGTGAAAAAAGTCAAAACCGAAAATCTCCACCACACGTTCCTGAGTTCATAATTTTTGAGCACTGTACGCACCCGATTTTTGGCAGAATGATAAAGGGTCATTCCGCTTACGCCTCTTAGGACGCCGCCGCGATGAATTACCAAGGCGGATGGAACAAAGAGTATCCGGTATCCCAGCAACCTTACTCGGAGGGAAAGGTCGGTATCATCATCGTATATGAAGTAATCGGCGTCAAAGCCTCCAGCTTGATTGAAAACCTCTCGTCGAGCAATGCAACAGCCTGAAGACGCTGCCAAAATCTCGAAATTCTCTTTAAGCCTTTCTTCTTTTGAGCCGTAGGTTGCAGCCCACGTTCCTAAAGCGTCAACAGCCACACAAACATAATCTAAACAACTTTTGTCCTCTGCCAACACCAGTTTAGCCTGCGCTAACCCAACGGAACCATCGTTCTCCATGACTTTAACCATTTCCCAGAGCCAATTCTCAGCCTTGAATTCTGTGTCGCTATCCAAAAAAACAAGGTAACGTCCTTTACTCATCTGCGCGCCGATGTTGCAGCCTTCAGCATGCCCCACATTCTCACTGTTTTCAACAACTTTTATGCGAGGATCCGAACCGAAAGACCTCTTTATCTCCGTGAGACTCCCATCTGTCGAGGCGTTATCAACAACAACAATTTCATAGTTAGAGTAATCTGTTTTCGAAAGAGTGAGTAGGCACTGCTTCAACAGTTCTCTCCCGTTAAAGTTTACGATTACAATCGAAACGGAAGGATAGCTCTCACTCTTTTCAGACACACGTACCACCATTACGGAACCAAGATTAACTTAGGTTCCCGCACTTTTTCTCGTTTCATAAAGATGATTAGGCTAACTTAAAGCCTTTTTTGGCGTAAAAGATAAATTGTTTTGAGTGGATTTTACAGACGTGTAAGAGAAGCGATTTTGATGGAAGACTACAAAACACCCCGTTCAGTCACTGTGGTAGTTCCTGTGCGAAATCGAGAACTAACCATACAGCCGTTACTAGACTCTCTTCAAAAGCTGGACTACGACAGAAACAAAGTAGAGGTGATTGTAGTTGACGGAAACTCCACAGACAAAACTCAGGAAATAGTCAAAAAATATCCCGTGAAGTTGGTTGTTAAAAAGAGGAAAGGACTAAACCTCGCAAGGAATACAGGAATAAAGTGTGCCAAAGGCGAAATCGTAGCATTCACCGACTCCGACTGCATAGTGCCTCCCAACTGGATAACAAAAATCGTCGAGAACTTCAAAGACCCCCAAGTCAGCTGCGTAGGCGGAAGCGCAAAAGCTCTTGACCGCGACTTCATTTCCCAATATGCCGACAACAGCATCGTACGGTTGATGCCCTTCTTCACGAAACGGGAAGAACTCGAAAAGGTGAAACCGTTCTTCCGCCATCCCGCAGGATGCAACATGGCTTTTAGAAGAAAAGTAGCCGAAGAAGTTGGATACTTTGACGAGAACATTCAGTACGGCTTCGATGAAGTTGAGTTTGCCGACAGAATATGCAGGGCGGGTTACAAGATGGTTCTGGACCCCGACGTTTTGGTCTGGCACAAACACAGATCAACCTTTAGAGAATTTTTGAAACAAAACTTTCAGTATGGCAAAGGAAGCGGATTGGTGCTTAAAAGGAAAAGGCTGAAGGACGCGGTTTCTAAATGGTCTTTTCTGAGCCTAATGGGGTTCATAAGTTGGCTGGTGATTGTTGGATCGCTGACGTTTCTAACTTTTACTTCAAGTTCCAGCATTTTCCTCTGGTTGCTATTCGGATTCACTGGCTTGCCCTTACTTATATTGGCGGCAGTCTACGCATACAGGGCACTGCAAAACAAAAAATTCACTAGAATTGTCGCATACCCCTTTATTGACCTCTTCAGAGTACTCTCTTTCTGTTTTGGGCAAGTTTATCAAGTTTTCAAGAAAACTCGAAAACGAACAACATAAACGACAGCTTGATTAGCCCAAAACATCGGCACTGTATCCGTGGCAAAAATATTCTGGATTCGTAAACATATCTGATCTCGCAATTTTTCTTAAATCACTTGCATCCCTTTTTTCCCTTGTTCAAGGGAGAGGGAAGCCTAATTTGGATATCGAGTCTGGTGAGGGCTATATTTACGGCATGTTCGAAGCCGTAGTTGACGTTGTACATGGGAAGAAACTCCAGAAACTCAAGTTCGCCAAATGCACGAAATGTGGTCGTTTAAACCCTTTCAGACCGAAATCCAAGGGCATGCAGTTCACAGCTATCCGCTGCAATAATTGCGGTAGCATCATTTCTTTTGGCACAAGAGGAAAAGATCCTCACATCAGCGAACTCGCCGAAATATTTTGTGAAAACTGTGAAGACGACTGCAGAAAATGCTCAATCAACAAATTAGCCAACGAACAGACTTACGCAAAAAAACGTTAAATTGCGCAAAAGAGCGCATTAAACACTAATTAAAGAAGAATAGAAACGGGTGATTCCCCGCAAAGTTATTGGCTTCTAAAGAAAATCCTAATTGTACATACCGAAACGGTAACTGAAAAAAGAAAATGAAAAAAAAGAAGCGCTTTTAGTATCTTCTTCGCTGGTATCCGCCGCTTCTTCCGCCGCCTCTATCGCCGTATCCGCCGCCGCCTCTGCCACCGTATCCGCCGCTTCTACCGCCATAGCCGCCTCTGTTGAAGCGTCTCTCTTGCTCGTATCGTTTGTCGGAAAGGTTGTTCTCTGTGTTGACTTCAGTGATTGGCGAATCTTCTGCTATCTCGTAACTGCCGTATTTTCCTATGTTTAGGCGCATGTTTCCCCTGAAGAGGTTAATGTAACCGTTAGTGATATTCAGTGTGGCTTCCTCATTTATTGCGTCTATTTTGTCATCCCAAAGGGTCATGTATATGCATGCAGTCTCGTCTCCAACCAAGGCATCTGCAACTCTGCGTACAGAATAATCTCTTCCCGTGACGCTTCTGACTTCGCCCTTAGAAACTACTTTCACGATTGTGTTGACGCCTCTCGAATTTGGGGTCAACGTTTCTACTTTTACCAACTCTTCACTTTCAGATGGTTCTTCACCTGACATTTCATCTACATCCGATTTACATGCTCATTGACTAGAAGCGGTTCTTAAAGATTGCGGTTTTAATATGTAGGCTGTAATATCTTGAAACATAAAACTCTGTATCAAAAGTTGGAAATAAAAAGTTAACACAGCACACGACACGCCACTCATAATTTATAAGTTCCCCACTGCAACTCTTTACTTAAAGGTGGTTTTATGAGTAGGCAAAGAAAATTCCGAGAACGGGCATCATCTGTTCCCATCGAAAAGATCGATGATTATAGCTGGCGCATACCCACAAGCTACAAGTCAGGTATGCGTGTTCCTGGAATGGTCTTTGCCGACGAGCAGCTCATTGAAAAAATTAAAATGGATCGAACACTCGATCAGTGTGCCAACGTCGCCCACCTACCAGGCATTTACAAGTATGCGATCACATTACCTGACGGTCACGAAGGATACGGTTTTCCCATAGGAGGCGTCGCTGCTACAGACTATGAGGAAGGAGTATTAAGCCCAGGGGGAGTGGGCTACGACATCAACTGTGGAGTCCGTCTTCTAACCACAAACCTTTCTGAAAGTGATGTTAGACCATACCTTGCCGCCCTCACCACCACCATATTCAGAAACGTTCCCAGTGGACTCGGCAGCAGCCGCAAAGACTTCCGACTGAACATACATGAACTCGAACAGTTGATCACGGAAGGCGTACCTTGGGCAGTAAAAAAAGGGATGGCGCGACCCGAGGACGTCAAGCACTGCGAAGAAGGGGGACATATGGAAGGTGCTAACCCGGACAAGGTTTCGTACAGAGCCAAACAAAGAGGACTTCCTCAAAGCGGAACCCTCGGCTCAGGAAACCACTTCCTAGAAATCGGAAAGGTTGACAAAATCTACGACAAAAACGTAGCTAAAACCTTCGGCGTAACTCATGAGGGACAAGTTACAGTTCTGATTCACTGCGGTTCCCGCGGATTCGGACATCAAACCTGCTCGGACTATCTCCGCGTCATGGAACGAGCCGCCCAAAAATACAACATTTCGTTACCCGATCGAGAACTCGCCTGCGCACCCGGCACAAGCGACGAGGCACAAGACTACTACCAAGCAATGACCTGCGCCGTCAACTACGCCTTCGTCAATCGTCAAGTCATCACTCATTGGGTTCGCCAGAGCTTCAAAGAGGTTCTCAAGAGGCCAGCAGAAGATTTTGGCTTGGATCTGGTCTACGATGTTGCCCATAACATCGCAAAAATCGAAGAACATACAATAAATGGAAAACGAACCAAAGTTTGGATTCACAGAAAAGGAGCAACACGATGCTTTCCGCCTGGACACAGGGACGTCCCAGCTGACTACCGATCTGTTGGGCAACCGGTGATTATACCTGGAAGCATGGGTACAAGCTCATGGTTGTTGGTGGGAACGCCCAAGGCTATGGAGGTTTCTTTTGGTTCCACGGCTCATGGAGCTGGTCGCATGTTGAGTCGATCGGCTGCGAAACGGAGGTTCTGGGGAGGAGACGTGAAAAGGGCTTTGGAGGGTCGAGGAATCGTTGTCAGAGCAGCCAGTTCTGTTGTTCTAGCCGAAGAGGCTGATCCAGCATACAAGAATGTGGACAGGGTGGTGGAGGTAAGCGATAAGGTTGGAATTGCAACCCGTGTTGTCCGATTGGTTCCAATGGGAGTCGTAAAAGGATAGGGTTTGTGAGAATTCAGTTAGTGTTTCTGCTGCTTTCTTAGCAGATGGAAAAGGTATTCTTGTGCGTATCCGGCGTATCTTCCAAAGTATTCTCTTCCGAATGAGCTGATGGTTCCGTATTCCTTTGGGGTGACCGAGCTTTTGCTGGAAACTCTTTTAATGAACGAAGAGTCGAAGTGACTTGCATAGAGGTTTGTGGCTGCCCGTTTCATCCACACATCTATAGGAAAAGCCTCAAGTTTCTCTAATGAGAAAAGAAGAACACAGTCAGCAACCTTCGGTCCCACCCCAGGCAAAACCAAAAGTTCTCGCCTAGCCGCCCCATAATCCATGCTCTTTAAGGATTCTAGAGAGAATTCTCCGCGGTCAACTATTTTTGTGGTTTCTAAAACTCGTTCAGCCCTGAATCCTAACCCGCAGCTTCGCAGGTGTTTGGGGCTGGTTTGGGCTAGGTCAGTTGGTTTCGGAAATGTGTAGAAATCGTAGCCGTCAAAGGTTAACTTTTTTCCGAATCGTCTGGAGATGCTGTTGATCATTTTTTTGATGGCTGGAATGCTCTTGTATGTTGCACAGATGTAGGAGATGAGGCACTCCCACGGTTCTTGCCTGCTTATCCTCAATCCACAGAAAAGCCTGATCGCCTCTCTCATGTGCTCGTCTTTGCTTATCTCAGACATGATAGACGGCAGGTTGTCGTCCAATCGTAGGTAGTTCTCGATAAACCCTTGATTCGGGGTTTCTGGAAAAAATTGAAAAATCAGCCGTTCGCCGCTCTGTTTTATCTTAATCACTCTGTCTGCAGCGACGCCATACCACCAATCATCCAGTTTTTTCCATCGAAAAAGCTGACCGCAATCTAAGGTGTGCTCTAAACTGAAAGGAACCGTTGACCTGTCCAGCTTAATCTCCATGGCTCTTCCTCGGCAAGTTGTTTACGTCTGCAGGAAAGGATTATGTTTCTTTTCTTCACCTATAGTGGTAGAAGGTCCGTGCCCAGAATACACCTTGAAGCTGTCGGGCAAAGACAAAAGTTTGGTTTTTATTGAATTTATCAACTCTTTGAACGAGCCGCCAAGAAAGTCTGTTCGCCCTATAGAACCTGCAAATAAGGCGTCTCCCGTGAAAACAACATTGTCCCCTAAGAGAGATATTCCATCTGGTGTGTGTCCCGGGGTGTGGAGAACCACTAGTTTAAAAGTGCCCACCTGAAGAGCGTCCCCGTCATGAAGTTTCCTGTCGGCTTGCACCCGTTCAGCATCGTTTTCGTGAATTAGGATGGGGGCACCTGTTGCCTCTTTCATAACTGCGTTTCCGGATATGTGATCAGGGTGACCATGCGTGTTGATGATGTACTTGATGCGGAAACCGTTCTGTTTTATGAAATCCAGAATCGGTCCAGTTTCCCTTTCGCTGTCCATCCCCGGGTCAATCACAACTGCCTCTTTGGTTTCTTCGCAGCCTACAACATAACAGTTCGTGGATAACCACCCAACCGTGAAACGTTTTATGATCATCAATACACCTCATGGGAAAGACAATAACAACGCCTATTCAAAAAGGGAACCAGATTATAAAAACTATCTAAAACTAAAGCCACTTTAGCTTCTCCAAAAATTCGGTAGCATTCTAAGCCCTAAATCTTAAGGCACACGCTTTCCATATTATATTGTGGTGAAAGATGGAGAAACAGGCTTGGGAAGGATTAATTCAAAAACTGATTAGAAGCGGTCTTCTTCGGTCGCCCAGCGTTATCAGAGCGTTGCGTCAAGTTCCACGGGAACCGTTTATTCCCGAGAACGTGAAAGCTAATGCAGCCGTGGACTGCCCACTGCCTATAGGGTCAGGGCAAACAGCTTCTGCGCCTCTCAGCTGATCCAACGCGGTCAACTGGGCGAAACATGGTATCCATAATGGATGAAGCCCTTGAGCTGGAAGTGGGACACAAGGTTCTAGAAGTGGGCGCGGGTTCAGGTTGGCACGCCTCCACAATAGCCGAGATTGTGGCTCCCTCGGATGCATCTAAGGAAAAGTGGGGACACGTTTACACAGTGGAAAGAATAGCGGAGTTAGCTGCATTTGCCAACGAAAACATCACGAATGCAGGGTATGGAGACCGAATCACAGTAATCCATCAGGATGGAACATTGGGGTACCC
>Ga0315543_1005125_pt1 | contig 10428 bp, 8 predicted proteins | sample SalMarSW160210MG_2_FD_203098 | JGI IMG/M metagenome (GOLD analysis project Ga0315543, IMG submission 203098) | Salt marsh sediment microbial communities from the Plum Island Ecosystem LTER, Massachusetts, United States - Salt Marsh Sediment SW1601-210 ...
TCCTGCCTATCAACAAAGGAAAGCCAAAACTTATGAGGCTTCGGTAACATGATTTATGACGCAACCATACCTTGTTCGGTAACAGTTTATTTTGACGCAACACGAAGGCAAGAACACAAGCGAGTCCCTGAGTGCAAGATGTAGTTTGCGTCACTGAGTGGAAGAATATTCAGATTAGGGTCACAAACCGCTATATTGTGCAACTCAAGAAGACGTGATGTATAATTTAATCAAGCATGACCACACATTAAATTTGCACATATGGGCAGTGAAACGATAGCATACCCATCACAATATGAGACTGAGGCTCTCCTTAAAGATGGTTCAAGACTCAGGCTGAGGCCAATCCGCAAGGAAGATGCTGAGGGATGGGTGGCCTTTGTTTCCAAACTTAGCCTCCGTACCAAGTACCTCCGTTTCCATCACGTGCCGAAGGAGATGGGTATAGATGATGCCCTGCGCTTTTGCACGGTGGACTACAAGGATACCTTTGCTCTTGTAGCCGAAGTGCTCAGGATGCACCGCTGGGAAATAGTGGCAATCGGGCGCTATTATCGGCTGCCTAGAAAACACACCGCAGAGATAGCCTTTGTTGTCGAAGATGCCTATCAGGGAAAGGGCATAGGCACCAAGTTCGTAGACTGTTTGTCTAAAGCTGCTCGTGACAATGGCATCGCAACATTTGAGGCCGATGTGTTAGCTGAGAACGAGGAAATGATGCTCGTGTTTAAAAACTACGGTTTCCGCGTTGCCAGCGAGCTTGAGGCAGGCGTATACCGTGTTACGTTCTCTATTGCCCCAACTACACGAGTGGTCAGGAAAGAGGAAGAAAGGGAACGTACTTCTACTCTGGCATCACTCCGCTCCATCTTATTCCCACGCTCAGTGGCAATAATAGGGGCGTCACGGCAATCTAGTACCATCGGCCAGCTTCTTTTTCAATGCATAATGCAGAGTGGATTTTCCGGGGTAGTTTACCCAGTGAATCCTAATGCCGAAGTAGTGATGTCGGTGAAGGCTTATCCTTCGGTACTTGACATTCCGGGCAGCGTCGACCTAGCAGTTATTGCCGTGCCAGCTTCGCTTGTCGCTAGGGTGGCTGATGAGTGCGGGCGCAAAGGAGTACGTGCTATAGTGGTGATCTCTGACGGGTTCAGCGAGAGAGGAGCGGAGGGAGCGACGCGAGAAAGAGAGTTGCGAGAGATTACTCTGGGCTACGGCATGAGACTACTCGGGCCAAACTGCATGGGGGTCATCAACACCGACCCGACAGTAAGGCTGAATGCCACGTTTTCGCCAGCCTACCCGCCGCGAGGGACCGTGGCCTTTCTGTCTCAAAGTGGTGCCTTGGGATTGGCTATTCTCGACTACGTCAGTAGGCTGAATATAGGTATGTCCAGCTTTGTTAGCGTGGGTAACCGCGCCGATATCTCGTCCAATGATCTTCTTCAGTACTGGGAAGAGGACCCGGCAACTAAGGTTATCTTGCTCTATCTGGAGTCGTTCGGTAACCCGCGTAAGTTCGCCCGTATTGCCCGAAGAGTGTCAGAGGTTAAGCCGATAGTGGCAATGAAGGCTGGTAGAACTCCGGCTGGCTCGCGGGCCGCTTTGTCACACACCGGAACCTTGGCTACGCCAGACTCAGGCTCAGAGGCACTCTTTTACCAGGGAGGTATCATAAGGGTAGACACGCTGGAAGAGCTTTTCGATGCGGCCAGCTTACTTTCCAACCAGCCAGTGCCTAGAGGTAGAAGTGTGGTCATTGTTACCAATGGGGGTGGTCCCGGTATCCTTGCTGCCGACGCTTGTGAGCAGCATGGTCTAGTACTGCCAGAGTTCTCCTCGGAAACGTCAGAGAAGTTGATGCCCATCATTAAGCGAGAGCTCGAGCCACATAATCCTCTGGACTTAACGGCCGGGGCAACGGCCGAGGAGTTTGAAGGCGTACTGAAGGTGCTAGCCGATGACAGCAATAACGACGCTGTTATCACCATATTCATCCCGCCTGTGGTCGTTGACGTTGCGGAAACGGCAGAGGCCATAAGCCGGGTAGCTCGTCTTTTTCAGCGCCGCCGGAAGCCACTCTTGGCATGCTTCATGGGAGAGCGGGGGTTCAAGACAAAGCTGGGAGTTGAGGGTAGCTATGTGCCGTGCTATCCTTTCCCTGAAGATGCCGTCTCAGCTCTGGCCCGGACAGTCGCCTATGGCGAATGGCAGAGGAAGCCAAAGGGGGTAATCCCCAGAATTCGTAACCTCAGGCGGGCTAGAGCACGCAAGCTGATTGAGGCGGCAATGAGACGGATCGCGCAGAGGCCTTTGTGGCTTTCAGACGCCGAGATAGCTGATTTGCTCCATTGCTTCAACATACGCTTTGTCCCGACACGGATAGCAGGAACAGCCTCCGAAGCAGCAGCCATGGCGGCTGAGATTGGTTTCCCTGTAGCTGTTAAGCTAACCTCGTCAACCATTGTGCACAAAACCGATATGGGCGGGGTGGTGCTTGACATCAAATCCGAAGACGAGGTGATTCAAGCTTTCGAGAACATTAGGGCCAAACTAGTGAGGATTGGACGCGAAGCTGAGATGGAGGGGGTGAGAGTGCAGCACATGGTGGGAGGAGGCATAGAAGCTATAGTAGGTGTGACGCAGGACCCATCTTTTGGACCGCTGATAATGTTTGGCGCAGGAGGAATATATGCTGAACTACTCAAGGACATGGCGGTTAGATTGCATCCCCTCAGTGACCTAGATGCCGAAGAGCTGGTGAGTTCTATCAGAATGGCCAAGCTATTCCAGGGCTACAGAGGCTCCTCTCCCAGTGACGTTAGGGCGTTGAAGGACTTGCTACTCAGGCTCTCTGCCTTAATAGAGGACATCCCGCAGATTGCTGAGCTTGACTTCAACCCGGTCAAAGTAATGCCCCAGGGGGAAGGTTACTGGATAGTGGATGCCAAGATTATGGTTAGATAATAGTGGCGCGTGTTAGAGAACATATTATTATTCCTTGTTGGTACAGTAAAATCGAGGCATAAATTGTTGAGCTGTTCTTATTATAATTTTTATTTAACGAAGCGTAAATTGCACAAAAGTCAGAAATGTGACGTGACAGAATTTGGTATTTGGTTAGTCGATTATCTTATGCCAAGTTTTTTGCGTATAACTGCAATTACACGCATTATCAGTTGAATTTCCCATTTGCCTAGTGCTGTACGTTACGTCATAAAATATAAAGTCCAGATCCATTACCTGTTATCAAGTCTTGTTAGAGTTACTGGCGAGGTGTAGGTATGCTTCTGGTCTCATTACCGCAACGCCGAATTGAGTTCGCAAATCATCAGATAGGCAAATAATCCCCTCATCCCATGTTAGAAAGATGTCTTGGTGAAGCAGGTAGTGCACATGCAGATGATCCCAATCACGCTAGTCAGGCGGCTTCTTTCCACGTTGTTCAGCTAGGGCTTGTGCAGTTGGCCAGAAATCATTGAAGGCTTCATCGCCCAGCATATCTCTGCCCAAGACCCAATAACCTAACCGGGTAACTGAGCCAGTCTCATTGATGCCTAGCTCTGGTAACTCATCGAGATTTTGGGCTAACGGGAATAGAGGGACATCTTCACGAATCCTAGCGGTCACAGCCAAGTCTGCTTTGCCTTCCTTCGCTAGGAGCAACAACTTCTCCACAGCTTTCCGCTTAGCTTGGTTTTTCCAATATTCGAGTAACAAATTTGTGTCTAGCGTAAGTCTCGGAATGTTCATGACACACTCAACTCTTGCCTCTTGTCATTCACCACTTTAACCCTGCTGACTATATGAACACTTTAGACACAGCACTTCCCTTTGTCAAACATATGAGGTACCCCAATTCCCTATTCCGGTTATGGTTAACAAATAGCCAGAATGTTACATTTGGATAGCGTAGGTATTGGAGTATTTCAAACATGAAGCACCCGGCTAGGGGCTTTGCCGGACAAGAGCATTTCTTGTTGCACTTGGCAACTACTTCCGTGCTCAGTCCGCTCAGTTTATTGCTTTCGGCCTAGGCAATATTGCCGTCTCTCCTAAGGTAATGGAACCAAGAGGACAGGCCATCATACAATCGCCGCAACCAAAACATTTTTCTTCATCAACTTGGTAGTAAGAGGCGCCATCTTGTTTTACCAAACTGATGGCTTCTATACTTATCCCTCTTGGGTCGCTACAAGCCCGCTGGCACATGCCACAAAGAATACACTCTTCCTCTCCTAATTCACCTTCAGGAGGAACCAGCCCTAGTTCTTCAGCCAAATCCTGAATTACCTTTACCTTGGAACATCTTTCCAGATGCTTGCGTACTATCTCTTTGCGGCGCTCCTTTACACTTTCTGAATTAGTATTTACCACTATGCCATCTTTTACCTTGGTGATACAAGCCAGGGGAAAGCTGGATTTACCATCCTGCACTACTTCCACGGTACACACCCGGCAAGCTCGGGCTGGCTTTAGGTCTTTTAGTGCTGGGGAGTCATTGTGACAAAGGGTTGGTATTTTGCCTACCCCAGATACATTTCTAGCTGCTTCCAGGATGGTGATGCCATCTTGTGTTTTAATCTCTATTGCATCGATGGTCAAACTTACCATTGTTCGCTTCCTCTCTTCTTCCTGTCAATTGGCGCTCTGGTGCTTTGCATCCAATCCGTCGCATGTTTTGTGGCAGGGCGATTTATAGCGTCTTAGAGTAGTCTATGAGATGCCCGACATCGAAGCCTATACGTTCGATAAAACCTACAAGATCGTTGTCACGCCGATCTACATCTATGCGTACTCTCTTGATACCTTTGGAACGAAACTTGTCACATATAGCGTTAATCAGTTTGGTGGCAATCCCATTCCGCTGGTAATCCAGATGGACACCAAGGATAAGAATTACGCCTATTTCGGTTGCGGTTTCACCCATATGTGCTATTCGCCCAAGAATAAAGCCTCGAACATGACCTTCAATCTCGGCCACAAGGCCCGATTCGAGCAATTCTGACACATCTCCTCTAATCAGATCTACATAGCTAGTCGGTTTTGCTAGGCGCCCCACATGCCTATCAATAGTGAAAATATGCTCAGTCGTGAGGTTGGCATAGGTAATAGCTTTTCCTACGCTCCTTATGTGGTGGTCAATAGCAAAGATAGCATCAAGGTCTTCGAGACACAGGGGGCGAACTTTGGCTTCCACACTGCTGCTCATAGTGCCCTCCTTCTAAGTTTTAAGTCTAGTCCTCCCGATAGGAGCTTGTCAATAAGATTTAGATAGCTCGCTCCACTCACGCGAGCCAGTTTCGGCACATGCTGGAGTCACCTCGAAATAACCTTCATTTGACTAAAGCCTCTTTTGTCTCATGATGGAGCAGGCTGGCTCGCTGTCTAAACCTTGCCAACAGAACATTCTGACAAACCGTTGTTCGGCTTCGTACCTTATTAACTCCTCCTGCTATCGAACGCCGAATATCCAACCTTCGTATGTTTTAGCGCACTCGGTCATGCTCTTGGGCTTCCAGATAGCCTCATTGATACTCAAGTTACGTAGCGCGGCAACCGAGACCAACGCATCGGATTTGTCTTCTGTAAGGCTTTCCACCGTAGCATCCAGCGGTTCACTACCGTAGTATTTAAGAGCAATATTCACTATTTCGGGGTTGCTTGATTGCTTAGGGTTACAGCCAGCGAGAAGGAAGAAGAGCCGGGGAAATACCTCGACAATTGTTACCCCAATACCCATCACATCTTCAAAAGGCCATATCGATAACAGGTTTTTCTTGTTTGTCAGGGTCAATGCGTGGAGAAAACGCATTCCTGCTATCGACCCTGGTCCAACCTGGTCAGGCCCTACGCATTTATAGACACTGGTTGGTGGAGTAGCTTGCTCGGCACAAGCTCTTTCCGTCAATCTATGACCGGAGCTGAAAAAGCTTCCTGTGTATGTCTGATAACACAGATAGTCAGCGAAAGGAGCTTCCTCATTAGAATAAAAGGGCCCGCCATAGAAATCAGGACTTCCTTTACAGACCAAGTCAACCGTAGCCCATAAGTCTCGTAATCCTGAGGGACTATCGGGATGCCCAGGGAAATAGGCTTTCTTTTCACAATAAGGAAAGGCGAAGGCGAAATCGAACCCTGCGACCAGCTTTGTTTTGGAGGCTTCAAAATTAGTTTGCAACCAACTCATAAGCCTAGTCCTAGTCCACCGCGTTCCTTCGGGACACGGAACAAGGTACGGTGCAATCGAACCAAAGGAGCACTCGGCCACGCATATATTACCTGAGTTCTTTGCACCTGACCAGTCCACGGCGATGAACCGACTAAACTTCATGCCTCAACCCCCGCTAGATTCACTCCTCTGTCTGCCAACTCAGCATAGCTTAAATAGTTTCGATGCGCAACTGGCTTCCAGGGGAGTGTCTCTATGGCACTACTTCTTTGATGACGAACTTGGGCTGGAAGATGTCAGAGGCTCTACCAAAGTTGCGATTTGTTGACCTTGAATCTTGAGTTGCCAATAAACTATCAGGCCTTCGGGCTAGTCAAGACTGGTGCAGAGATTGAATTTAACCGGCTTTACGATGGTGGCACCAAGGAGTGGAAAGAGTTACCAAGCCCATACCCTGGCAAGTCCAACCCATTGCGGGAAGACACGAATGCTTAGAAGATACTAGATATCTTACGAGCTGTTCTGAGAATTCCTCAACCTAGGTGAGCATTAACGTTACGTGGAAATCCACTAACTCTGGTATGCAGAGAGCCACACAAACGCCTTCTTTCCCTGCCCCTGCGGGTGCGTATAAGGGTTATTACACGCAAGGGGACCCCCCCAGCACCATAGCCAGCCAGCAAGTAGTGCATAGCGGCATGGCTGGGTAGGGTTTGGCAAGGCAAGGTAGGGCTCCAGCCTTTATCTTTTGCCGTCTTGCCTTTTAACCCTCCTTGTCGTGCTTCACAGTAATTAGCAGACATGGATTAACCTGAATGGTAATCAGAGATAAGGATGGCGGAAAGGAGAGCATAACTTTTTGGCACCAAGGCGGGCTAAAGTACGCGGGCGTAAAAGACGGCGTTACGGGCTAGGTTTGTGAGGGCACATACCGATTCGCGTAGTCTGGGAAAAAGACGCCAAATGTTCCTGAGGTGTTTTCCCCTTACTTAATGCTAGAATTCTTACCTCCGCGAGCTCTGGTCCTGTTCTCGAGACCATCGAGAAACCGCTTCAAAGCAGCCTCAACAGCCCTTTCAACAGCTCTATAAGCTGTCTCCCCACTATTTCGCCACCTCATGTCCGGGTCCGGTGCAATCCTATAAAGCCTATCGTGTAGAGTATCCGATATGTCCACTTGCAGTGTCTTTGTCCCCATCTTTAACCTCCTAAGATACTTTTGTGTGGCATTAGCTAGATTTTCACATCCATAGCATCCAGGATGGCTAACCTCAATTGAGCTAGACTGACTTCCTTCTCGTTTATAATGGTACTTAGGCCTTGCTCGTCCTTTATAATGCATATGTCGATGCCATCGCCAACAGTCGTCTGCACATTAGAAACCAAGCTGAATATTGGGGTGATAATCTCCTTTGTATCCTGAGTAGGTAATTTACCATCTGCTAAAATTAATTCCACCAATGGTCGGGCATAAGAGCTACCTGAGCCGAGGCATGCCCAGGGTACTTCCGAGAGACCTGCGCCAAAAACGGTAAAGAGTTTAGCATTTCCACTGTTCAGGTTATCCAACCCACCCAGCACGTATCCAAATGATTCCTCTACCGTATTCTGGTAGCGGCTAACCAGATCGTTAACAATGCCGGATGTCACTTCTACTATATCGAAAAGGGATGTTACAGAAGATTCGCTTTGGAGTTCCTTTACTCGCCGGTCTATCAAAATGCGGGCTTCATTGAGCACAGCGTCATCACCTGCACCGGCAAGAGCCACTCCACAGGATAGTTGAAATAGCTTAGTTGTGCTTGGTCCTTTTTCGTATCGTGCTAACCTCCTACGGTCAGCAGCTAATACAACTCCATCGCGGCACCTTGTACCGATGATCAGGGTCATACTTCACCTCCTGATGAACCCCATTCTCGGGTGGGAGAGGCAAGGTAACACTGCATTTTGACAAGGGGGATAACCGTTGTTAAATGACTGACACCGCCCTTACCTCCCCTATATTGATTTCTGAACTACCTAATACCGTCTGTTACTTTGCAAGACTCAGTTGGTCGATCATTTCATCTACGGGTATCTCTTTAGTTTCTTCAACAACAAGCACGGTTCCCTTTCCAGGTATGTGCTTGATATCCACTACTTTCCGGCCTCCTATTTCCTTGCCAATCAAGCCGGGCAGAGATACTACTGGCTGAGGCTTCTTTGCCCGTATTAGATCCACTCGCATATTCCCGTTTACTTTCTCGAAGATAATCTCGTCTCCCGGTTGAACCTCGGGGTGCTGCCCATACCAGCTACCCATTGCGAGTCGGTATTGGCTGCCGATTATTACCTCATAAATTGAACCGGCATTGGGATCTTGAATAACGACCGTCTCCCCCACTTTTGGGAAAAGACTCCACTTCTCCTTAGGCACGCAAACACAATGCCGTTTTACCTCCGCGGGTTGTAGCTTTTTCCTGAAGATTTCCATTTTCCCTCCTTAAATGATACTTATAATATGGATACATATAGTATACACCTATTCCAAGAAATGTCAAGCCCCCTTCCCACAATTTTTCCCAATATTTTGGAAGCCATGGAACGGCAGTTCGTTTTACGTGCCGTAGCTGTTACTGAGCGTAGATGATACGTATAGTCTGTAGACTCATGGTCTTCATTCTTCTAACATCAACTTGATGGGTAACCAAGAGCGCTCAATTCAGCAGAAGTTTGGTAAAAGGGTCAGGCAACTACGGGAGAATAAGGGATGGTCACAGGAAAGGTTCGCTGACGAGTGCGGCCTCCATAGAACCTATGTTGGCGGTATTGAGCGTGGTGAACGTAATCCTACCCTAAAGAATATATATGCTATCGCCAAAGCGCTTGGCGTTACACTCAAAGTCCTGGTCGACTTCTAGTATTTGAAATTGAGGTCAACCCCAGCTTAGATACGACAATTTCGTAGTATCGTCCATAGCAGCCATCATCCGTACCAACATTACTAACGTACTAAATTTATTTCTAGCTGACGCGCCTCGGGAAAAACATTGTCCTGACATGACTGAAGGACCAACTAATACTCTAATATAACCAGGATGGCTCCCGAACACGAATTAACACGATAGTCTACACTGAAATCAGACTGGAGCAACCCTCGTGTAACAAAAGAGGATTTTGTTGAGGTTACAGTACGGGTATTAACTCTTGGGGAGGATGCAGAGGCCAATCGAAGACTCACTGCTAATAAAGTGGCAGTCGGCTATTAGTCAAATGTTTTCAGTTATAAGGAAGAGTTGTTGACTGGGTACGATGAGTCAATCCATGAAATCCACAGGGATCCATGGATTAGTTTCAACAGACCTATGGTGAAAGTTTACAATAATTCATTGACTAGATACCACGAGTCAATGGTGGACATCCATGGACTAGATACAACGGGTCAATGGGGGATTAGCTTCAACGGGTCCATGGGGGACTAGTCCATGGACCTTCTTGAGGACATTAATTGAATACGATATTGAACTCGGTAGTGATATTGTGGATGATTGTTGTGGATAGTGAAGCAATGGAATCGTTGATAGACGCTTTTGCTATCATTGGTTATGGCTGTCGCTGAAGGATAAGGGGAGGGGGCCCCTCTTTCCTGTGAGTTCTTTTACAGAAGAATCTAATTCATCTAAGGTATGCGGGAGGGAGTATCCCCCCATATTCATAGTTGACTGATATATTTTCAATCATAAGCTCCTTCCTGTCACTACATCTATCCGCTTCCCAATCTATTTTCATTTGCATCCTTTCACTGATATCACCACACAGTCAATATTGAAGCTGATACACGGCACTATAGGCTTTTGGTGACGAGTCCCCTGGGGAAACTTTGAAGCTAAGGTCTGCGGATAATTCGTGGATGTCGTTGAGGCTAAAACAGCGAAAATATCCTCGAATACGTTCAATGGTTTTCGAGGACCCTGCTTTTTTCTTGCAGAAAGTAGGGTGGAAAGCATTCAAAAATCATGGATTTACCAGAAAGTCTGTCATCTTGGGTTTTACCGACTTGGTCGGCAAGCGAATTTAGCTTCGCTCTAGCTTTGTTTCGGTTAAACTACTACCGCGCGTAACATGCCTTTGACCGCTCACAATAATCAACACGTATAACATTAGAGCCTGTCGAAAAACCCCTTAATAACCGTTTGTCGCCTTTCAGGATTGATTTTTGACAACTAATCTATACAGGATTGACTATTCGCCAATCCACCTCCTTATTTCCTCTC
>Ga0315543_1005127_pt1 | contig 10424 bp, 7 predicted proteins | sample SalMarSW160210MG_2_FD_203098 | JGI IMG/M metagenome (GOLD analysis project Ga0315543, IMG submission 203098) | Salt marsh sediment microbial communities from the Plum Island Ecosystem LTER, Massachusetts, United States - Salt Marsh Sediment SW1601-210 ...
GTCAGTTGCAACTGGTCGACCAGCATCGGCTCCTTCGCGTAGGGATGTCATAAGAGGGATTTCACCCACTAGCGGGACACCAAGATGTTTGGCAAGGTCCTTACCGCCATCCTTGCCGAAGATATAGTCCTTTTCACCTTTGTTTTCGTAGTACGCCATGTTTTCTACCACCCCAATGACCTTCAACTTGGTTTTCTCTGCCATTTTGGCTACTCGACCCGCCACATTTGTTGCCGCCGACTGGGGGGTGGTAACTACCAAAAGCTCTGTGGACGGTATTGCCTGTGCGATTGTAATCGTGACATCCCCTGTCCCTGGCGGGAGATCGAGTAAGAGATAATCAAGATTATCCCACACAACATCTGTAAGGAACTGGGTTATGGCTTTGTGAAGCAGTGGCCCGCGCCAGATAACCGGCTCGTCGGATTTCACAAAAAAACCCATTGATACCACCTGGATATTATCTCCCTTGCGCAACGGGACTATCTTATTGTCAATGGCTACCGGCTGCCCGTGCACACCCAGCATGCGTGGAATAGAGAAGCCGTAAACGTCAGCGTCTAAAAGTCCTACTCTGCGATCCAGTCGTGCTAAAGCAGCGGCGAGGTTGACGGTGACTGTCGATTTGCCCACGCCGCCTTTGCCTGATGCAACGGCTATGAACCGACGGGCGATATCTTCTATGTGTGTGATGGGCTGTGGCGCATTTTTGCCATGCCCCAGTTTCTGCTTTAATGCTTCGAGTTGTTGGTTGGTCATGGCATCGAATTCGACTTTGACTGATGTCACTCCAGGCACGCTGCTGACACCTCTGGTGATGTCGTCCACGATTTTCTCTTTTAGAGGGCATTCGGGAGTGGTAAGGGTGATGCCAACAGATACATCGCTTCCCTCGATATTGATGAATTTCACCATACCCAATTCAGTCAAGGGCTTTCTCAGTTCGGGATCATCTATCCCACTCAGCACCTGCATTATCGCTTCTTTAGTAAGCATTTCTTGCCTCTTTATTTACGGTTATATTGTTGCTTCTGCGACCCATTAGAAGAGCAGCTTTTAGTTCCTTATATTTTAGAACACATATATACGCAATTTCGAAGCGATTATAAAGCGAGTAGGTGTATTTTTTGAGTGTGGCATGAATGGAGCTGGTAATAAAACGCTGGAAGAGCTTAGTCGCCGTCGACATTATGCATTCCGGGTGACTTCTTGCGGCGGGTAAAGATGAGGCTGGCGAGGAGGAAGATGATGGAGCAGCTTATAGCCGCGTCAGCTATGTTAAATGTCCACCAGCGATCTATATGGTATCCGAGAAGGTTGATGTTGAAGAAATCCATGTCAAGAAAGTCGATAACCTTGCCCAGTAGCAGCCGATCTATGATGTTGCCGAGAGCGCCACCGGCGATGAATGAGAGCGGATAGGCGATGGTGGTATTGTTGCGATTCACGACAAGGTAATACAGCACAATGGTCAGGATGAGTAGGGATGAGACGAGATAGTAGGTGGAAGATCCGAAGTTTGTCCCCAAGGCTCCCCCCTTGTTGTAGACAAGGGTAAACATGAGAAAGCGCCCTAGAACTTCAACTGAGGACTTGCCACCAAGGCAGCTCATGGCCCATAGCTTGGTGAGCTGATCGACCGCAACGGTCATTAAGATGATGGTTGCGGGCCAAGAGAGTTTTCTGAGATAACTACCGGCCAGATTTATATCCCTCTTCGGCTGACTTACACTCGATGCACATGCGTGCGTGCGGGACAGCCTGAAGGCGGGCAGCGCTGATCGGCTTGCCGCACTTGATGCATTTGCCGTATGTTCCCTTCTCTATCCGCCGGAGTGCTTCATCGATATGGTAGACCAGTCGACCGGATTTGGAGGCAAACATGAAGGCCAGCTCACGTTCCATGGCGTCGGTGCCCAGATCGGCCATGTGGTAGGAATAGGAAGAGATGTCACCGGTTGAATCTTTGATCGTGGTGGAAACCTGCGCTTTCATTGTCGCTGCTATCTCTTCCAGCAAGGCTTTCTTTTTTGCCAGCAGCATCTTCTCGTATTTTTTAAAATCGACCTTTCGCATGGTGGTCTCCGATGTTAAGCTTTTGCTACAGCAATGGCTGCTTTTTCACCGTTGATATTCCACTCTCTGCCGTCGCTAACTGAGGACCGGTCGGTAAACTCTATGCTGTTGGCCAGCGTTTCCCGCCGGATAAACTCGTCGTACTTTATAGCTGCCGATTCCAGGCGCTCTGAAGAACTCAGCCTGATGTTGATGCGGTCGGTGATATCGAATCCGGAGCTTTTGCGCATGTTCTGAATCTTGTTGATCATTTCGCGGGCAAATCCCTCGCCAATTAATTCCTCGGTCAACTCAGTGGCAAGCACCACGGTTACCGGGCCATCGTTCTCGACAGCAAATCCTTCTTTTTCGCTTTTTACAACTTCAAGCTCGTTATCAGTGAGGGTTAATTGCTGACCATCCAGGGTGAACGATAACTGCTTGGACTGGGCAAACTCTCTCACGGTATGGGAGTCGAGATTGCCGATATAGGCGGCGGCTTTCTTGACGTCAGTACCTAACTTTGGACCGGCTGTTTTGAAGTTCAACCGGGCCGAATAGCTCACAAATCGCTCTACATCCGCGCCAAGCACGACATCCTTGATGTTGAGTTCATCCTTGATGATATTGAAGTATTCTTCCAGCCGAGCTACTTCAATGTATTTGGGCAACCCTATTATGATACGTGAGAGGGGTTGTCGCACCTTGAGGTTTTTTCTGGAGCGGGCAGCGCGACCGAGCGAGACAATTGTCTCGACTAACCCCATAGCTTCCTCCAGTTTGGAGTCGATTTGTGCCTCGTTTGGGCTGGGGTAGTCTGTCATGTGAACTGAAAGTGGGAAACCGTGTTTCTCTCGATTTTCGCCCATCAGCTCCTTCCATATCAACTCTGACATAAACGGTGCAACCGGAGCAGTCAATTGGCAGACTCCAGCTAAAATGCGATACAACGTCATGTAAGCCCGCATCTTGGAGGGATCATCCGCCTTAGCCCAAAAGCGTCGGCGGTTGGTGCGGACGTACCAATTGGACAACTCATTGATGACAAAGCTCTGAATCTTTCGGACCGCCTGGGTGATTTCATAATTGTCAAAGGAGTGGGCGACCTCCTTGATAAGGCTGTGATATCGGGAAGTAATCCAGAGGTCGAAGCGTTCTGGTTTGCCCGCTTTTTTCTCTAAGTACTGCTCAACGGCAAGTTCCTCGGCTTCGGCACTTTCAGCTACTTGGTCAATATTGGCATAGATGGCAAAGAAGGAGTAAGTATTACGCAGAGTGTCGAAGTACTTGCGCACCACCTCAACCAGGCTGTCCAAGTCGAAACGGATTGGCAGCCAGGGGTTGGATGTTGCTACCAAATACCACCGGACTGGATCTGCTCCAAACTTATTGATAGTGGTGACAGGATCAACCACGTTCCCCTTGCTCTTGGACATCTTTTTGCCCTCTTTGTCGAGAATAAGTTCGTGGGCGATCACGTTCTTAAATGGGGGCTTGTCAAACAGCAGGGTCGAGATGGCCAGGAGCGAATAGAACCATCCTCGTGTCTGATCCACGGCTTCGGCAATGAAGTCCCCGGGGTACTTCCTTTCGAATTCTTCCTTATTTTCAAAAGGGTAATGCCACTGAGCATAAGGCATGGAGCCGGAATCGAACCAGCAGTCAATGACCTCCGGCACGCGGCTCATCGTGCTACCGCACTCGCAAGTCAGTTTTGCTTCATCCATTTGCGGTTTGTGCAGATCAAGGGTGCCTAAATCTTGTTGTGTTTTTAGTTCTTTACTGGCACTCTTTTCTATTAGCTCCTTAATAGACCCGATAGCCGTCTGTTTCCCACACTGTGGGTCGTCACAAATCCAGATAGGCAGAGGAGTTCCCCAGAACCGCTCGCGCGAAAGAGCCCAGTCGACATTGTTTTCCAGCCAGTCTTGCATCCGGCCAGTGCGGATTTCATCTGGGTGCCAGTTGATGGCATTGTTGTTCTTGATGAGCTGATCCTTGAAATCAGTCGTTTTCAGGTACCAGGACTGACGGGCGATATAGATCAGCGGCGCGTGACACCGCCAGCAGAAGGGGTAGTTGTGCTCATAGATTTCTTTTTTGAAAAGCTTCCCGGCTGATTTGAGGTCTTTAATGATGAGTGGGTCGGCGTCCTTGATGAACATACCGGCGTACGGCCCGGCGAAATCCTTGAAAGAGCCATTGGCTTCAATCGCCTGAAAGACGGGCAAGCCATACACCTGCCCAATTTCGTAGTCATCGGCCCCGAAGCCAGGCGCAATGTGGACGATTCCGGTACCATCCTCGAGGGTGACAAAGTCGCCGTTGATAACGTAGAAGGCGCTGTCGGTCTGATCCTTGAAGGTCTCAAAAAGAGGCTCATACCTCCGCTTGAGGAAATCTACGCCCTTGTAACGTTCTATAACCTTTTTGTATTCACCAAATACCTTGCCCACGAGGGCATCGGCTAGAACCAGCTTTTCCCCCTCATGTTCAACCATTACGTAGTCGGCGTCGGGCTTCAAACACAGAGCGGCATTAGAGGGAAGAGTCCACGGGGTGGTGGTCCAGACCAAGTAGCTGAAATCGCCATCGGCAGCCTTGACCTTGACGTAGAGTGAGGGGTCCTTTACCATCTCATACCCCAGAGCTACTTCATGACTGGAAAGTCCTGTGCCGCAGCGAGGGCAGAATGGCACCATTTTGTACCCCTTGTAAATGAGGCCGCGGTCATAGAAGTTTTTCAGAATTGACCACACCGATTCAATGTACTCGTTGGACAGGGTCACGTAGGCGTCATCAAGATCCAGCCAGTAGCCGATGCGGCGGGTGATTTCGTTCCAGTCGTTGACGTACCTGAATACCGACTCGCGGCATTTCTGGTTAAATTTGCTGATGCCGTACTCAACAATTTTGGACTTGCTTTCAAGTTTCAATTCCTTCTCGACCGCAATTTCCACCGGCAGGCCATGTGTGTCCCAGCCTCCCTTGCGATCTACACGGTAGCCTCGCATAGCCTTGTAGCGGCAGACTAAGTCCTTGATTGTACGAGAGATAACATGGTGAATACCGGGCGGGCCGTTGGCAGTAGGGGGACCTTCATAGAAGACAAAGTGGGGCTTGTCTTTGGCGGCCTTCTGAGCCTTTTGAAAGACGTTGTGTGTATCCCAGAACTCGAGGATTTTCTCCTCTGCAGCCGGAATGGAGAAGTTGTCTTTTAAGGTGTCGAATTTCACAGCATTAAATCCTTTTAAGCTCGATAATTTAGATTATCTAACAAGCTTTGTAAAGGCTTTTCGATAAGGTGGTGCTCAGCCGGTAATATCTTTAGAAGTGTGTAAAAGGCAGAAGGTGTATCCTTTGGTTTTTAGCGACTTACAGAAGGAGACACCTCATGCCTTACAGAGAATTGAATTTCGACAGGCACAACGTATCTTTTGCCATGAGTGAAGTCAAGGGTATGTTTCAGATGCACTTTAAGCAGGGCTGCCGGTATGTGGCCAAGCGAGTGTACGACAAGGTCTTGGCCGTTGATTTTGATGGTTTCATCAATGCTGGGCGGTATCAGCGTACTCGGAAGCGTCAAGGTCAACGCAATGGGTATCGACAGCGGAGTTTGTTGACCTCGGTGGGGGCGCTGGACTTGAAAGTGCCGCGGGATCGGGAGGGTCAGTACCGGCCTGATCTTTTTGCCCGTTACCAGCGAGTTGATAGTTCTCTGGAGGAGACGATCCGGGCGATGTTTCTGCGGGGTGTGTCGACCAGGAAGGTGGGCGAGATTCTTGATGTTTTGTGCGGAGAGCGGCTCTCAGCCAGCAAGGTTTCAACTGTCACCAAAGAGCTTGATCAGGCCGTTATCGACTTTGCCAACAGTCCGATCGAGGATGACTTCGTCTTTTTGTTTCTGGATGCATTGTCAGTGAAGATTCGTTTTGAGCTGAAAGCGAAGAAGGTCAAGCTGTTGGTGGCTTATGGTATCAAGACAGACGGCAACCGGGAGCTCATCAGCTTCCAGCGAGCTAATTCGGAATCAACAGCTTGTTGGAAAACTTTTTTAGAGAACCTGAAGGTCCGTGGATTGATTGGCGGTAATCTGAAACTGATTGTCATGGATGGCGGCGCCGGATTGTGGGCAGCGGCCCAGGAGGTCTATCCCCTGGTTGAACATCAACTCTGCTGGGTCCATAAGTTGCGTAATGTCGCTAAATACTGCCCTAAGAGATACCAAGCCGAGTGCATCTCTCAGGCGGCCCAGATCATGTATGCCTCATCTTCGACAACAGCCGCCAAACGTTTCCGAGCCTGGAAGAAACGGTGGCAAAACAAGATACCCAGGGCTGTCAACTGCCTGGAGAAGGACTTTGACAAGCTAATACCAGTCTTTCAGTTCCCCAAACTGTTACGTAAGATAATCCGTACCACCAATGTCATTGAACGATGTTTCCGGGAGGTCAGACGACGGCTGAAGGTGATGGGCTACTTCCAGAACTCCAAGAGCTGCGACCGTATCACCTATGCCATCTTCAACTACTTCAACACCAAATGGAAACGAAATAACCAGCGAATCAAGGAGGTCGCACGGCTAACTGCAAAAGCGGCATGACTTACATGGATACACCTTTTTACACACTATTCTTGAAATTGCCCGCGCCGGCTGTCCTTACAGCCGAAGGGGGCTGTGGCAGTATTTCACCTGGCCGTCAAGAACGGTGGCCAGTACGCCAAGGTCGTAGATCCCGCTGGGTGAAACTCTGGCCGGGTCCTCAGACAAAACGACAAAATCAGCCGGGTAACCCGGCAACAAGCGGCCGCGGCAGTGTTCTTCGCCACAAGCAATGGCCGGGCCAACGGTGAAGCGGTAGATCGCTTCTTGAACTGTGATACGCTCGGTCTGATAAAAGACGTCACGACTTCCCTGTCTGGCTCGGCGAACAGCCGCCGCTATGCCTGCGAGCGGGTCAAGGGTTTCTATCGGGACGTCAGAGCCAAAAGCGAGATCGATTCCTTTATCGATGATAGTTCGAAAAACGTATGCCTTGGATCCCCTTGCCCCCCAGTATTTACGGACGATCTTAATATCTGAAGGGCAATGCGACGGCTGCATTGAAGCGACAACATTCAGGCGCTTTACCCGGGTCAGGTCCTTCTTGCGGACAAGCTGGAGGTGCTCAATCCTATGTCGTGCACCGTTTGGTAGCGAGGGGCTGCCTTCAAAAGCATCGAGGACATTTGAGATCGCCCTGTCGCCAATGGCATGAATAGCACAGGGTAAACCAAGCCGTGCCGCTGATCTGATAATTCGTTTCATTTCACTTACGGGTGTTACTTCGATACCGTAGTTGTCCTGGCTTCTCGAGTACCGGTTGAAACACCAAGCAGTCTGACTTCCCAGCGAGCCGTCAGCATAGGTTTTTATTCCTGCGATGCGAAAGAACTCAGTACCGGTGCCATACCGAGTTTTGGTCCTGTGTAAATGTGGTAGGAGCCTGGCCAATGGATAATGGTTGATTCTCAGACCGAGTTGGTTTCTTTCCGCCAGTTGGCTGAGATACGCAAAGGCCTCCGGTCCGTCAAAAGAGTGCACACCGGTGACGCCTTTCTTGTAAGCGTGCTCAAGAGCCATAGACCATAGTCGATCGATCTCCCTTTTCGAGGGCTGGGGGATACGAGCATACACCTTTCCATAGCCGGGGATCTCCCGGAGAATGCCGGTCGGTGTACCGTCTTCATAGCGAACGATTTCTCCTCCTGGCGGGTCCGGTGTCTTCTTCGAGATTGTGGCAACTTGAAGAGCCCGACTGTTGACCCAGGCTGAATGTTGATCTTTAGAGAAAATAAACGCCGGTCGTCCGCCGGTCACTTTATCCAGCAGATAACGATCAGGTTCAATTCTTTTTCGGAAACGATCCGGCGCATACCCTTCGCCGACTACCCACTCGTCCCTTTTCAGTCGCCGGGCAAATTTCTCGATTTTTGTCAGGCAGGCCTCAAGCGAATTCAAGCCGTCAAGAGCAACTCTGCCCAATGACAGAGCAAAAAAATAGAAGTGCGTATGGGCATCCACAAACCCCGGGAGAACGGTTTTTCCCTTCAGATTCATTTTCGAGTAGCTTCTAAACTCACCGGCATGCTGCAGGTTGTGCCCGACGGCTTCGATACGCCCCTCTCGAACCGCCATAGAATCGACAACAAGATTCTCAGCCTGCGTATGAATGCGGGCATTATGGATCAAACTCTTGGCTTTCAAATTTGTCTCCTTTGATTCTCACGTCACCCTCACGGCTGGTCAACTTCATCCGGTCGGTTTCCTCTAAGATCGGAATAGCAAACTTGCGCGTGAAGCCGAATCTCTCTTTGAGGTCCGTTACTGTCAAGGCGTTCGATTTTTGAAAGTGCTTATTAATGAATTGGACAATCTCATGCCAGGCTTGGGTCAATAATACGAACTCAGAACCGCACTTGTGCCCCTCGCCGGAGTCGATGATGAACTTGATCGCCTCTTTATGATCCTTCCCGGCTGATGCCAGCTTGCTCAAAGCCGGAGGAGCATAAGGTTGTTCCCTCAGGCTATTCATTATCCGGTCATGCGCTTCCTTGACGTTTCCTTTCAAACTGATCCCCCTGCCCACAAGGTTGTATTTGTCACCCGATTTTATCATTCTGCCGACGTTGACCAAGTAGTTGATAAGTATCTGGGTTGTCGGCTCGTCGTGTTGTGACAATTTAACCAGTTGCTCCAACGACAATCCTACTAAGTGAGGTTTGTCCTCTAGATACTTGACAATAGCATCTATGAAGTGCTCAAGAGTAGCTGCCAGGAATTCTTCGTGAAACACGTATTTCCGGAATCTGCCCAGCAGTCCCTCTTTGGTCAGAGTTGTAGCTGTCTTCTGGATTTCGGTCTTGGACAAGTCAGCTTCGTTGAGAAGACGATCAGACGCAACGATCACTTTCTTTCGAAGTTCCGAGGCGATGAGGTCCCTAACATTATCTGACAACCGTTGTTCCAGGTAGTCATAAAGGGAGGCTTGTCTTCTTCGGGGGAAGTGGGCAAGATGATCCAGTATTCGTCCGCCTCCCAACGTCACCATCGGGGTAGGAAGACGGGCTACATAGTGATCGCCCACGAGGCAGTAGACCGGTTCATCGGGTTTGAAAAAGACCACGCCTTTTTCGCCGGGGGTAGTTTCTTTGCGATTAAGAAGCCTGATTTCGCCTTCCCTTTCGGAAGTTCCAACCATCAATAGAATCCGGCGCCGATTTACCAGCGATACGGGGGATTCCGCAATAAGCTCCATTGAGAGGGCCAGTACCGGGTGTCGTTTGAAAAAGGAGAGATCAAGCCGATCGGAAATGACTCCGCCCCGAACCAGTAGCTCCTTATCGACACCTGTAAAGGAAACAGCAGTGCGCTGACCGGGTGCAGCCGTTTGAACGTCCTGATTGTTCGACTGCAGCGAGCGAATTTTGGCTGTCGTCATTGACGGCCAAATCGAAACTGATTGCCCCACCGAAAGCATTCCACCTCGCAGTGTTCCGGTGACTACCCCGCCTATGCCGGGCCTGACGAAGGAACGGTCGATGTATAGTCGGGTTTTCCCGATATCCTTCTGCGATACTACTTGCTGAGGCAGAGTGCTTAGGTACGAACGAAGCTGCTCAAAACCTTCGCCGGTTTCAGCCGAGACTTTAAAAATCGGCGCCTCAGTCAGGAATGAACCCCTGACTTTATCTTTGATATCGTGTTCCAGTAATTCGAGCCAGTCGGCATCGACCAGGTCTATTTTGTTGATGACGATAAAGCCGCTGGTAATTCCTAAAAGCCGCACCACTTGGAAATGCTCCTGGCTCTGTGGCATCCAACCATCATCGGCGGCCACTACCAGCATGGCGACATCTATTCCCCCGGCGCCGGCGATCATGTTTTTCACAAAGCGCTCATGTCCGGGCACGTCAACAAAGGCGATGTTATATCCCTCCGGCGTATTGTAAAAAGCAAAGCCGAGGTCAATAGTCATCCCGCGTGCCTTTTCCTCCGGCAGGCGGTCGGGGTCAGTACCGGTCAGGCGCTTTACGATTGCCGACTTGCCGTGATCGATATGTCCCGCCGTGCCGATGACGATCATGCCTTGTCAACCCTTGATGGTTTTCTTTATGGAATTGCGCAGTAGGGGCAGCTCGTCATCCGCTACTGCCTTAAGGTCAAGGATGAATCGTTCGTTGTCTATACGGCCGATAACGGGTGGGTCCAACATCCGGAACTTGCGCAGAAGAGTCATTGCTTTGAACGGTTCGGAAAAGACAATGCCGATGGAAGGGATGTTTGATTCCGGTAGGGCTCCTCCCCCGACATAAGCCTTGGTTGCTTC
>Ga0315543_1005130_pt1 | contig 10418 bp, 5 predicted proteins | sample SalMarSW160210MG_2_FD_203098 | JGI IMG/M metagenome (GOLD analysis project Ga0315543, IMG submission 203098) | Salt marsh sediment microbial communities from the Plum Island Ecosystem LTER, Massachusetts, United States - Salt Marsh Sediment SW1601-210 ...
TTATCAATTATTGGCAGGAAGTTTTGAAGAATATGCGGCGGATGAGGGGCAACAATTTCTGGTTGCTGGTTGAGCATGACTCGCAACAAGTTCGACCCCGATCTTTGTGTGCCAATTATCTGTATGTATTTATATGCTTCTCTCATTTCACTACTCTCATGATTTTTATCTGACGTAATCTGTTGGGTAAAGTTCTTCTATGTATTGGGCACGGTATGATGGGTGTACAAGCAAAATGCAACCTAAATAACTGCCTTCCTGCGAATGAAAAGTTATTTGGTGAGTATTTGTGCTACAGAACATGATCAGGTCACCGGTTAAATAAGATGAACTCCCCTGGGATTTTGTAAAATATTGTTTGGGAAATACCACTTCATCAATAATCCTGGCCTTCATATTCTCCTCGTCGATTGAAAAAGTAATCATCCTTGATTCAAAAACTTCCATTTTTGGGCGCTTTAAAGTTTGTTTATTTGGTGCAGAGCCCGGTTGAACATATTTATTCCCGTTATCCAATAACACCAGGTCGCCTTTTTTATTGAAGTAGATGTTGTGCTGGCCATAAAATCTCAAGCTATCCTGCAAATAGAAATCCCCATCATTTCCACCCAGTTTCCAAATTAGCTCGCCTGTGTTTCCATCAATTTTCCATATTTGTGAATTATTTCTGAATGATATAAGGTAATTACCTGAACTGTCTTTTAGCAATGCATCGGCATGCAACCAATCATCTCTTTCATTTAATATGTTACCATAATCAGTTGGGTCCATTACGTCAAAAACAGACCATTTCCAGATAACATTATCTTTTTTGTCCAAGATCAGTATAGCATCTCCTCTCACCGTATCATTAACATTACCGCCTGCTTTTGTCAGATCGACAACACGGCTATCGTAAATAAGTGTCATTATATTTCCGTTTTCATCATAATCAATTTCATGATGAAAGATCCTGTCAATGCCCTTCTCATCTGAGTCGAAGTGGTATAATAATTGTCCGAATAAATCTATTTCTGCAATTTTCCTGCCGCTTGAGTAGCGCAAGGTATCTTCGCTTAAAATGGTCAGGAAGGTGGATGCCCTGGTAAACTTGGATGCCTTCACGTTCAAGGGGATCTGCTTGTACCATACAAGTTCGCCTTGACTATTGGCAATGAAAAGATATCCTGGCTTCCGGCGGCTGTGAAAATGTACATACCCGTTAAAATTCACCCGGGCCAAGCTGTCTTTTGACGGATAATAGGGAAGCCAGGCAGGTTGTCGGTGAGTCGTAAATTCATAGGTCTTGCTAAGAGTTTTACAAACATTGTCCTGAACCACAACATTAAATTCATACCGGGTATCCTGTTTCAGATTTACCACCATCAATTCATGGTTTTTCCTGTTTTTACTCAAAGGAGAATAAAGCAACAGGGAATCCGGGGGTATGGAATCTGATCCGGTGTACTCCCAGTAACGTATATAGGAATCCATCCTTCTGGCCGTTTCTACCGTGAATATTCCCCTGAGAACGTTATAATCCAATGCAGGTATAATTTCAATGAGCCCGATATCATGGGCTTCGACACATTCTCCTTGCCATTCATTAAGATTAGTACAGCTATTGATTGCTAAAAAAATTACGAATAATGCACAGACTATTTTATACATTGGGAAAAATTAATAATACCCTGTAAAACATTTTTCATTTTACAGGGTATTATGTGTAATTAAAAGATCATGAAGTTAATATATTGCCAAAGCGTTTACCGGGTTTGGTGTCATATTCGGATTTAGATCCAGTTCCGTCCTTGGTATGGGGTACAGCCTGTACTCCTGAGTAACATTGGTAGGATTCGTTTGTCCTGTGGCAATCAGGTGAGCATTCATCATCTCTTCATATAGTTCATGCCTGATCAGGTCGTCTCTCCTATGGCCTTCGCCTACGAGCTCAATGGCCCTTTCGATCAGCACAGAATCTCTGAACTGAACCTGTGTCAAACCCGCCTGAAGATCAGGGATGCCTGCCCGTGCCCGTACTTCGTTGATGGCTGCATATGCTGCCGCATTGGGCCCTCCGCCAAGTTCGTTCTCAACATCGGCTTTTAAAAGCAGCACATCCGCATACCGGTATTTAACCACATTTAATTTAGATCTCCCATAGGTACCCCAGGGGCTACCCGGTGCGGTCACATCCCTGTTATTACCACTATATTTTCCCAATATGGCAAAACCGTAAAAACTAATTGCAGAACCATAATCCCGAACGTATTGATAATATGCACCCGAAAGATCGTCTATGATCACCTCTTTTCTTGCATCATTCGCGTGCATTGCATAAAAGATCTCTTTGGGAACGCCCACCCAGGCCCAGCCCAGGTCATAACTCCACGGAGAAAACCATTTAATATGGTGGTTGGATGCCACATTATAATCATCGGCCTGTGACATTACAATGAAAATAAATTCGTTATCCTTACGCCTTGATTCCAGCCATAATTCACCAAATGAACCTTCGGTATATAAATCATATACACCTAATGCAATAATATTATCCAAAGCAGTTTTTGCTTCAGAATATTTCTTTTGCCTTAAAAGAATTTTGGCAAGCATGTTATATGCAGCGCCTTTAGTCGCCCTTCCTATTTCCACATCATAAGTTTTAGGCAAATCTACAATTGCAGTAGCAAGATCCGCTTCGATTTGTGCATATACGGTGGCAACAGGATCTCTTGCAGGGAGTAAACCTGCATTTTTTACTGGTTCCAACAGCAGAGGTACATCACCGAACAATCCTGTCAGATCGTTATAAGCGAGACACCTGAGAAACAATGCTTCTGCAATAAGCCTCTTTTTAATGGCAATATCCTCGAATTTTGCATCATCCATTTTTTCAATCAGATCAATTGCTGTATTGGCCCGGCTCACAAGCCTGAAAGCGGAGCGCCAAACACCAAGGGCCTCATTTTCGTTCCATTTCATCTGAACCCTACCGGTTTCCGGCGCATTACCCATCATTACGTCTGTGGAACCGTCCAGCAGCCAGCTTAAATCCCTGGCATAATATTCAAAGCCGTCCCCCAGCAGGGTGGAATAACAGCCGTCCACGAGTGCAAAGGCATCAGTCTCTGAGGTAAGTGTGGCCTCCGACAGGCTTCCTTTCAGTTCTTCAGTCAAATCATTGTCACATGAATTCGGAATAAAACTTAAGATGACAATACATATTAATGTAATAATATTTTTTCTCATAATATATTTTTTAATATAATTCATATTACTAATTAAAACCCAACCCTAATTCCAAAAATATATGATTTCTGGTAAGGATATGCATAATTGTCAACACCTGAAATTTGTACTATGTCTGAAGGAGGTTTTCCTGAAACAGGGCCCCAGTTCGTTGAATTAACCTCAGGATAAAAGCCCGAATAATTAGTTAGCACAAATAAATTGTTTGTGCTAAAAGAAAGTGTCAGATTATCTATCCATGATAATCCAAGTTTTTCAACTGGTAAACTATAAGAAAGTCTTAACGTTTTTAAAGTGATATAATCTCCACTTTCCAAATTATAATCATTTGTATAATATGTTCTTCCCCATCCCTCTGCTCCCATTGGCTGGGTCCCATCAGGATTCTCCGGTGTCCACATATCATTCACTGATGATTTCAAAGTTAGAAATTCATATCCAACAATATTATTCATATTCAATATATCTACATCAGCTACTCCCTGTAAGAAAAATGACAACTCCCAGTTTCCGTAAGTGATCCTGTTGTTCAATCCAAAGGTATATTTTGGAATACCACAACCCAGGACTTCCCTGTCGTCAGCATTCACTGCCCCATCGCCGTTGGTATCTTTATATAAAGCATCACCGGGAACAGCATCCGGCTGTAGGGCATCAACTTCTCCCTCCTGTAGTATTCCCCTGTATCTGTATCCGAAAAATGAACTAACTGACTGACCTTCTATTAAAGCAGAAACCTGGATATGGTGGCCAACCGTTGGACCTTCGACAAATCTTACTCCTTCCGGTAAGATCAGTGTTTTAATTTTATTCTGATTATATGCAAAAGTAAGATCAGAAGTCCATCTGAAATTGCCGGAAGATACATTTACTGTTGACAATAAAACCTCGATACCCTTGTTTTCCATTGCACCAACATTAGCAAGTATTGAATTAAAGCCTAAACTGGGTGGGAGGCTCATATCCCAGAGTAATTTTTCTGTTACTTTTTGGTAACGATCAACTTCAAGCATTATCCTTTCATTAAATAGTCCAAGTTCAAATCCGAAGTTCGTTGCCCTGGTTTCTTCCCATTGCAGATCTTCATTTCCCAGATTTGCAGCAACAACTCCTTTACGTACTAAATCACTATCAAGTGTAGTGGCCGCTCCGGGATTATATTTTGCCTGTCGTGCTCCAATACCAAACCTGTCACTTCCGGTAATACCCCATCCGGCTCTCAGTTTAAGATTTGAAACAAAACTTACATTAAAGAAGCTTTCATTGTGAATTTTCCATGCTGCAGCAACAGAAGGGAAATTACCCCACTTATTGTTTTCACCAAATTTAGATGAACCATCCCGTCTTATAGTAGCGGAAAAATTGTACCTGTCGTCAAAGCCATAATTTATCCTTCCGGTTAATGAAACAAGTTTTGACTCTTGAATATATGAGGAAGGAGTTAAAATTGTAGCGCCTGCTCCAAGATTATTCCATTCAAGATTTTCAGAAGTAAAATTTTCGGCAGCAGCAGCAAATCCTTCACCTTTAAAGGATTGGTTTGAATAAACGGCAAGTGCTTCCAGGGAATGTTTATCGGCAAAAACTTTTGAATATCGCAACATATTTTCAATGTTTGTTTCTGTGAAATTACCTTGTCCTAAATGAGCGCTCCCCTGGGTAATATCAGTGGCAGTAAGACCCTCAACAGTAGGTAAAAAGTGTCGTTGTTTTGAATTCCTGACGTTTATGCCGATCTGAGTAATGAATGAAAGGCCTTCAATTATCTTATACTCGGCAGATAAGTTAGAAATTATTGCCAGGTTCGTAAGACGAAGTTTATCTCTTTCAATAATATCTATCGGATTCGTTGGCCTGATCCCTGGACCAAACACTATGTCTCTGTCAGCTTCAGCCCAATCATCAAGGTTTACAGGCGTAATAGGATTACCACCTTTAAAAATATTCCGCATAATGTTAGACTGGAAATTACTTCCCCTAAAACCAAGGATATTTTGCGAAGTATTTGATATTGTTGAACTCAATACAATTTTTAATTTATTATCAAACATATTTTGATCCAAATTCAACCTGCCGTTAAATTTTTCAAACTTTGTATTTGGTACAACACCTTTCCAATCCATATAATTCGTTGAAAAATAAACCCGGGTATCTTTGGTTCCCGCAGTTAATGACAGGTTATACTTATCTACATCGCCTGGTTGAAAAATCTCCTGCATCCAATCTGTACCTTCACCATATTTATCTATTACTGAAATCATTGCCGGAGTAAATGGTAGTGGTGATCCCTTTCTTAAGGCATCTTCATTTCTTACCTGAACATATTCCTGGGCATTCAGAAAATCATATGCATCTGTATTAGCAACATAATCCAACGAATGTTCATAAGAGAAATTAATGTTTGATTGTCCTTCAACGCCTCGTTTTGTTGTAATTATTACTACACCGTTAGCGCCACGAGTACCATAAATAGCTGCGGCAGAAGCATCCTTTAAAATTTCCATTGATTCAATGTCATTCACATCAATCATGTTGTCTAAGGATTCCATTGGTAAACCGTCAACAACATAAAGAGGTTGGTTCGATCCCTGGAGTGAGTTGTTACCACGAATACGAATAAGTGGTACAGCACCAGGCTGGGCGCTGATAGTTGATATCTGAACACCTGCAGCGCGTCCCTGTATCAATTGTTCAGGATTTGAAATAGACCCACCCAGGTTAAAATTTTCTTCAGTAACTGTAGCTATAGAACCGGTTAAATCTGTCTTCCTAATTGAACCATACCCTATAACTACAACTTCATCCAACCTGGTGGTCTCAAGTTCAAGAACCACATCGATTCTACTTCTGCTTTCCACTTGAATTTCCTGCGTTGCATAACCAACAAAGGAAAATACAAGGATAGAATTGGCGTCAGGTACATCAATAGTGAAGTTACCATCTAATCCTGTTATTGTACCTGTTCTAGTGTTCTTTATCCTGACTGTAACACCAGGCAAAGTTTCCCCAGTTAAAGAGGTTACCGTCCCGGTAATTTCCAGGTCTTGGGCATTCTCTTTTGGCCTGATAACAATTACCTTGTCAACAACTGAATATGTAATGTTGATACCCGTAAATATATTATTCAAGACTTCAGATAATAATATATCATCTTCTTCAATATTGACATTTGCAATATCTTCCAGTTGGTCGTCCCTGTAAAAGAAGTTAAACTCACTTTGATCCTCAATTTCACTAATTAGCTCTTGTATGGAGGCATTATGTAGGGAAATATTCAAACGTACGTTTTGAGAATATCCCTCTGCAGCAACACTTAGAAAGCCTGTAAAGAAGATAAAGATTGTCAGTTTCATGACTATAATGATTTTAAGTACGTTCCTACTTATAACATAAGGAAACAGACCTTTTATTAATGATTTTTTCATAAATTTGTATGTTTTTAGTTAATAATTCTAATGTGTATCTCCGACTTTGAAGCATTAGTAAATTAATTAAAAGCGTATTTCGGGAAATGTCAACAGCATTTCCCGATTTTTTGTTAGGTTAATTATTCAGGGTTTTATCATAGGCATTTTAATTTTGTTAATAGTATTCATTTTCTTTTATGTTTTAAAAAACCATTTAGCTTTCAGTTGTCAAGGCATTAAGTCCAAATAAAAACGAATACCCCTAATTATTTAACCTAAACATTTTTGAAAATTATTTTAATATTTGTCATAAAATTGTACAACATCTGGCTAAATGGTTTTATATCAATAAAGTTCAAAATTCGAATGTGTCAATCAATAATTCTATCAATAATAATAAGATTTTTATCAAAAGTATATTCAATTGGTGTAGTCATTCCAATAATTTCTAAAACCTGGTTTAGAGATTCTTTGTTGATAAACTTTCCGGTATAACAAGATTCTCTTAGTTTGTCATCAGTGATTTTAATCTCCACATCAAACCATCTCTCAAGTTTATAGCAGATATTTTCAAATGATTCACTTTTGAAGATTAATTGATCATCTTTCCAGGCTGTATGCGGTTTAATGTTCACTTCTGGTAAGATAACTATATGCTCTTTTTCTATAGATGCTATTTTTTGTATTGTTTTGGTACTTATAACCAGTGTAGGCTTCTCAACATTTATTTTGGATAAAGTTATTTTCGATCCTTTCTTAATTAGCGTGGCTTTTTCTTTTGGTTTTAAATACACAGGTTGCATGAATATTTCTTTGTCATTACTAATCAAGGTAACAGATCCTTCCACCAGAGTAGTTTCAATTACGTCCTCAAGTGGATAGGCCATTACATTAAAAGAGGTTCCGGTAACTTTAATATCAATTTCTGAGGTCTTAACAATAAAAGGCATATTGTTTTCACGTTTTTGCACTTCAAAATATGCTTCTCCTGCTAAAATGACTTCGCGATTCTCTTCATCGAAAACAGATGGATATTTCAATGTGCTTTCTGAGTTCAGCCATATTTTCGTACCGTCTGAAAGGATTAACTGCGACTTTTGTCCTTTTAAGGTTATAACCTCGTTATATGCTAGAGATTCCTTATTAGAAGTTTGGCTGGTAAAATAAAAGACTGTATATGAAAGGCTAAATGCCAAAATAAATATTGCGGCAATCTTTAGGATACTGTTAAGGCTTTTTCTCACTTCATCTCCAAAAATCTTACGGATTTTCGGTTGTTGTTCTTTTGATTTTAATAATTGATATTCAGCTGTTTTTCCTATCTTATCCAAAATGATATTCCAGTCATTTTTCTTGACATTCTCATCAAAATCCTGAGTGATACATGACGCTTTCCAGAGAAACTCTATTTCATCAAAATCCCTTTTGTTCTCTTCCTTTTTATTACGCCATTGATTTATTAAAAAGATTTCAGCCTTTGTGGATTCACCGGTTAAAAATTTGATGATCAGTTCTTTGTTTACTACTTGTTCAGATTTCATATTACTTACTATTATAATTTATAACGATTGACTTTCTTTTTACCCTTACAAGGAATTGTTTTTATTGTAAAAAATTCAATAGTTTAGTTTATTATTTCATAACTGCCTCCCTTGGAAATTTTATAAAATCCTTAAAGGCCATATTTTTCCCATTAGCCTCCGAAAAACTACTAACTTGTTTGTTTAGTTTTAATCTACTCCCTCAATCCTTCCATCTAGGTCGGTCGTAAAGTTTACAGCAAGCTAGAAAGTTCGAGGATTCTCGAAAATTAAAGAAAATGTATTCCATGCCGGCTTGATTTTCTAATTTTCGGGACTTAGACCTTAGCCTTTTTTTGATTAATTTTAGAAGCTAGATTCTAATATATTTGGATAATTTTTTCTTCAAAGATCCAATAGCCCTGGACATTTGTGTTTCCACAGTTTTTATAGAGATATTCAGTTCTTCGGCAATTTCACGGTACTTCAGTCCTTTAAATCTGCTTAATTCAAATATTTCCCTGCATTTTTCCGGCAGAGTCTCAATAGCATCTTTTAAAGCATTTTCCAATTCTTTGGTAATTAATCCATCCAAAGGATGATCAATTGTATTAATAAATGAGTTATTACCAGGTTGCAGAACTTCCTTAATTCGTTTCTTTCTAAATTCATTTTCAACGTTCAAATGTTTCAGATAATCTATACACTTATTGCGAACTGAGGTATACAAATAGGTTTTTAGTGATATTTCAATAGGGAGAGTGGTTCTTTTTTCCCAAATGCCGACGAAAACTTCCTGGACAATCTCTCTTGCAGTATCCAGATCAGAAACAAATCTTTGGGCGAAATGACATAAGGATGTATAATGCTCATTATAAAGCATTTCAAATGCTTTTATATCTCCAGTTTCAAATCCGTAATGTATGTAGCTTCCAACAGAGCTCATTTCACAATTTGCTTGTATAAAGTAGGTTCTATTAGATATAAAACAGTAATAAAGATAATTATTTACTTTCATAACAAATAGATATCCAATATATCCAGATATCTTAGGTGTTGATCAAGACGAGAGCTAAACTCCATCCTGTTTTCATGTCATCTTAAGCATAAATAACTAAAGAAAATTTGACCTTTAAGAAGGCTATCGATTTCTCGTTCAGCTTTATAATATGAAGTTTCCCAAGGTTCCATAACTTTTATGCCAACCGGGTAGCTTACGCCCCCTAAGAACCGTACGTGCAATTTTCACCGCATACGGCTCAGGCACTTAAAAGGCATTCCCGGCAGTTAAAGTTCGTTTCAGTACCATTAAAAGTAGTAAATTGTTTACACACTTTCGCCAAGTCTTCTCTCCATTTCTTACGCAGGAAAAAATACTTATCAAATTCCGGGAGATAGGGGTTGGCGATGCTCTTAACCTTCACATGATACCTGATCGGTACATGAGCAATACGGTATAATCTTTCACAGACCATACCTGCTCTGGAATTCCTGCAATCGGTAAAATGGTTGTTAAGAAAGTATCGCCTGAAAATCCAGCGACGATTCTTGTTTGCGTGCTGGTATTTAGCCCACCTTCTAAGTTGCCAGAATATGAAAGTTCCCATTTTGGAGAATGTGCTTTTCGCACATATCCCTTTATGATAATTCGACCATCCCCTGATCACAGGGTTTAGTAGCCGGATTAGAGCATGGGCAGGGATGCCCCTATTATTCCTGAATATGGGTTTCAGTTTATTCCTGAAAGACTGAATGGATTCCCTGGAGGGGCGTATCAGCAGTTTACCCTTGTATTTTCGGATATTCTGCGATAAAAAGTCAAAACCTTCATTGATATGTGTGATTTTGGATTTATTTTTGGAGAGGGTTAGCCCTCTCACTTTGAGAAAATCCTTCACCAAAGGGATCACTTCATTATTCAATGCTTCTCGAGTGGAAGCCGTAACAATGAAATCGTCCGCATATCGGATGAAGTTTACTTTTTGCCCTTTCCAGTGGGGGAACTGATTTTTCAGTACATATTCCATTCCATCCAGAACCATGTTCATGATCGTAGGGGAGATAACTCCTCCTTGCGGGGTGCCCTTTGGTGTGGGAAACATCTGGTTGTTGTCGATGTACCCTGCTTTCAACCATTTCCGGAGTATGGTTCTATTCACTGGGATATTTTCCATTATCCAGTCATGGTCGATTTGATCAAAGCAGGATTTAATATCCGCTTCAAAGATCCATTGGGCAGAGGTTTTCCTGCACAGTGACAAGA
>Ga0315543_1005135_pt1 | contig 10411 bp, 10 predicted proteins | sample SalMarSW160210MG_2_FD_203098 | JGI IMG/M metagenome (GOLD analysis project Ga0315543, IMG submission 203098) | Salt marsh sediment microbial communities from the Plum Island Ecosystem LTER, Massachusetts, United States - Salt Marsh Sediment SW1601-210 ...
TGAAAAAAACGGCCGGCTTACGCCTTTCCCCCAGAAATTTCCAAAACAGGCTGCTGCACTCAAAACTGCGCTTAATCAGGAGATAATCGAAATTGCAAATCATGGCCTGACGCACTGTGTCATCGGCAAGCATCTGCCGAAACTGTTTGGTTCAAACCGTCAATATCACAGGGAGTTCTGGGACTGGCTGGATGAGGAAATTCACTACGAACATTTGGAAAAATCACAGAAAATTCTGCGCGATTATTTTCAGACTGCTGTTACAACGTTAGTGCCGCCGGGAAACGTTTTTTCGGCTGCAACCGTGAAAGCTGCGTCTCGATTCGGAATAAAACTGATAAACTGCCATACCGAAACCAGAACTATCGACTCGGTCGGAATTCTCGGTGAAGATAATGTTTTGGCTTTTCACGACAGGGAACTGGTTTTGTATGGCACGGACTGGCTGCGAGAGCAGCTTGGCAAAAAAAAAGATGTTGAATATTGTTTTGTCAGGGAACTATGAGAACCTGCAGGAGAGTATTAATTGATAAAGCCCTTAGCGAGAACATCTCTTTGATGAAAGGCAAAGTCCTTGATATTGGCGGAGTCAAAACGGCTAGGAGGGGGAAATTTCGCCCGCCGATGGAAAAAGTAACAACCTGGGAATACGCCAATAATAACCCGGCAGCAAAGCCTGATTATTGCTGCGATGCGAGTCAGTTGCCTCTTGAGGACCAATGCATAGATACAATTGTTATGACTGAACTGCTTGAGTATGTTGAATTGCCATTAGCGGTGTTAAATGAGGCTTTCAGAATTCTAAAACCCGGCGGGCATTTTCTGCTGTCAGTGCCTTTTCTTTGTCCTGTACACGGTGACTGGCAGTTGGACAGGCAGCGATTGACAGAAACTGCGTTAATTGATTATGCAAATAAGGCCGGTTTTACCCTGATATCAGTTCAGGCAATGGGATCAGTATTCTCAGTAAGGCATGATATCTTCTATGCCGCCTTCAGTTATGCGGCAAAGAAACCTCAGAGGTTTTATCTGAAGCTGATGCGCGGAATTTTAAGGTTGCTTAGACCTTTTTGCCTTTGGGCTGATTTAAAATGTCTCGGCAATATGAGTAAGTATATAAACACCGGATATTTTATGGTTCTGAGAAAACCTTAAAAATGTGCAGAGGTGTAAGCATTGTAAATGAGCGGTTACCGCAAAATCCAATCGTTTTTAATTGAGAGTTATGAATATGACTGAGAAAAATGAAATGCCTGTAGCTATGATTCTCTGCGGAGGTCGTGGAACGCGGATTCGTGATGTTACCGAAGTACTGCCTAAACCTATGGTACCAATAGGGCCGCAGCCTATAGTCTGGCACATTATGAAGACATATGCTGCATTCGGCGTGCATCGGTTCATACTTTGCCTTGGATATAAAAAAGAAGTATTTATTGACTATTTTCTCAACTATAAAGCGCGTGCACAGGATATTACAATAAATATCGGCCAAAAAGGCGACATTATATATCATGGAAGAAATGGTGAGGACTGGCAGGTAACGCTTGCTGATACCGGCGAAAATACCATGACTGGCGGCCGGGTTGCCATTGGTGCAGGCTATGTGCCGCCGAATGAAGAGAACTTCTTTATGACATATGGCGACGGCGTAGCAAATATTGATATAAAAGCATTGTATGATTTTCACCTCCGGCAGAAAAAACTGCTGACCCTTACCGCTGTGCATCCTTCCGGGCGGTTTGGAGAGATTAAACTTGAACAGGGTCGGATAACAAGCTTTTATGAAAAGCCGCAGACTGCCGAAGGATTAATTAACGGCGGTTTTATGGTTATCAATAAAGAATTTGTCAGCAAATACCTTACCACTGATATTAAATTGATACTGGAACAGCAGCCTATGCATCGGGCAGCAAAGGATGGTCAAATGGCGGCATTTGTTCATGACGGTTACTGGCAGTGTATGGATACGGTAAGAGAACATCAACTTCTCAATGAACTCTGGGCAAACGGCAAAGCGCCGTGGACGGAAAAATGGTAATGTTCAGCGGCTTTTATCGAAACAGACGGGTACTTGTCACAGGTCATACAGGTTTTAAGGGATCATGGCTTTGCCAATGGCTCTTGCGTCTCGGGGCGGATGTTTGCGGGGTTGCGCTCGAACCAGAGACAGAACCAAATCATTTCGAACTGCTGGATTTGCAATCCCGGATAGATCACAATATTTGTGATATTCGCAATACCGAAAAACTTGCCGGAATATTTAACAGGTTCAAACCGGATATTGTTTTTCATCTGGCGGCACAATCGCTGGTAAGACGTTCCTATGACCAGCCCCGGACGACTTTTGAAATTAACATTATGGGAACGGTAAATATTTTAGAGGTTGTCAGGCAAAGCCGGACTGTCAAGGCGGCTGTTATAATCAGCAGTGATAAATGCTACCAAAACCGGGAAAGTTCAAAACCGTATCGTGAAGGCGACCCGATGGGCGGTCGTGACCCATATAGTGCCTCAAAAGGCTGTGCCGAACTGGTTGTAGAGAGCTATCGTAAATCTTTCTTTTCACCGGAATGTTTTAGCAAAACCCATGACAAACTTATAGCAACCGCCAGAGCGGGAAATGTTATAGGCGGAGGTGACTGGGCGGCAGACCGTCTTATACCTGATATAGTTAAGTCTGCTGCAATCGGAAAACCTGTTTCCCTGAGAAATCCTAAGTCAATTCGTCCGTGGCAGCATGTGCTTGAGCCGGACAGTGCTTATCTTCTTCTTGGCAGTCGGCTCGGCAGTGGAGAATCGGCTTTTGCACGGGCATGGAACTTCGGACCGGACGATGGCGATATGCAGGTTAATGATATTGCAAAATATGCAAAAACCTGCTGGCCGAAGATAGATATTAAAATTGAGCAGGATACGCATCAGCCGCATGAAGCTCGTCTGCTTAAATTGGACTGTTCAAAGGCAAAAGAGCATCTTAAATGGATCCCAACCTGGCCTGTTTCCAAAGCAATTGAAAAAACCATTGACTGGTATCGTAAATACTATGAGTCTTCGAAGATGTCTACTGACTCAGATATTGATGAGTTCATCACGGATGCGAAAACAAAAAATCTGATATGGACGCAATAAAGGTTAAAAATGAGCGATAAATCGTCGTTTAAACAGGATATTATAGCTTCTGTAAGCCGGTACTATCAGCATATTTGTAGCAGCACTGAGCCGTTTGAGCCCGGAAAAACACGGATACCTTACGCTGGCCGGGTTTTTGATCATCAGGAGATTAATAATCTGGTTGAAGCATCGCTTGATTTCTGGCTGACTGAGGGTCGATTCGCACAGCAGTTAGAAAAAGAAATTGCTGATTTTCTTGATGTAAAATATTGTTGTTTGACTAATTCCGGCAGTTCGGCCAACCTCCTTGCTTTTATGGCGCTGACGTCATCGAAGCTGAAGAAAAAACAAATAAGCAGGGGTGATGAAGTTATAACAGTTGCCGCCGGTTTCCCCACAACTATTACTCCGATTATTCAGTTTGGAGCAGTTCCGGTATTTGCTGATATTTGTCCTGGTACATATAATATAGATGTCAGTCAGCTCGAAGTGGCTCTTTCAAAAAAAACGAAAGCGGTAATGCTGGCACATACTATTGGTAATCCTTTTGACGTTGCTGCGGTCAGGACTTTTTGTGACAGACATAATCTGTGGCTGATAGAGGACAATTGTGACGCGCTTGGTTCACAGTACAAACTGGCCGGCCGATGGCAATATACCGGTACATTTGGCGACGTTGGCACTTCGAGTTTCTATCCGCCGCATCATATTACTATGGGTGAAGGCGGCGCGGTATATACCAATAATGAGCAGCTCATCCAGATAGTGAAATCATTTAGAGATTGGGGCCGTGACTGTTACTGCAAGCCTGGTTGTGATAATACCTGCGGAAAAAGATTCAGTCAGCAGCTTGGCCAGTTGCCTTTTGGCTATGACCACAAATACATCTACTCACATTTCGGTTATAACCTCAAACTTACCGACATGCAGGCCGCGATAGGCTGTGCCCAATTGAAGAAGCTGCCTGATTTTATTGAAGCACGCAGAAATAACTGGCAGTATTTTGCAGATGAGCTTGCCGATATAGACAAATTTTTTATATTGCCGACAGCAATTGAAAGCGGCAGGCCGAGCTGGTTCGGCTTTGTCCTGACCGTCAAAAACAGCGCGCCGTTCAGCCGGGACAAAATAGTCAGCTATCTGGAAAGCAGGAATATTCAGACTCGGATGCTTTTTGCCGGCAATATAGTAAGGCACCCATGTTTTGATGAAATGCGCAAGACCTCAAAAGGCTATCGTGTAGTCGGCGAATTACGGAATACTGATTTTGTAATGAACAACACATTTTGGTTTGGTGTATATCCGGGCCTTACCGCAGAGATGTTGAAATATGTTGTTGATGAAATTCACAGCTTTATTGCAAAATATGTTTGAAATAAAAGAAGCAAAAATACCAGGCTGTTATGAAATTACACTTAAACCGTTTCTGGACAAGAGGGGCCTGTTTGTAAAGACATTTCATGAACAGATTTTCAAAGAACGTAACCTTGCCGCACATTTTGCTGAAGAATATTATTCCGTTTCAGCAAAGAATGTACTGCGGGGCCTGCATTTTCAACTGCCTCCTTATGACCATGAGAAGATAGTATTCTGCCTGGCAGGCAGAGCTTTTGATGTGGTGTTGGATATGCGCAAAGGTTCGCCGGCTTTTGGCAAATACGAATCTTTCGAACTGTCACCGCAGAGACACAATATGATTTATATCCCTCGCGGTCTGGCACATGGTTTTTATGCGATGCAGGATAATACACTAATGTTTTATAAAGTTACCACAGCATATGTACCTGACCTTGACAGCGGTATACGCTGGGATTCGGCAGGAATAAACTGGCCTTGTGAAAATCCTAACGTTTCGGATAGAGATAACCGCCTGGCAAAATTTGAAGACTTTAACTCACCTTTTGTTTTTCAGGAGTGAGCTCTGGCATCAAAAGCATTAATAACGGGTGCAACAGGTTTTGTGGGGAAGAATCTATCCAAAAGACTTGTTAAAGACGGTTGGGATGTGTACGTCGTTACAAGACCCAAATCTTCTCTTGAACCGCTGGAATTGGTAAAACAGAACATACGGATATTCTGCCACGATGGTACAACTGAGAGTCTTTGCCATTTTGTCAATGAAGTTAAGCCTGATATTGTTTTTCATCTTGCTTCACTTTTTTTGGCGAGCCATACTATTACGGATATCGAGCCGTTAGTGCAGTCTAATATATTGTTCGGCACACAGGTTCTTGAAGCGGCGAGCAGGGCAGAGGCTTACAGGTTTGTTAATGTCGGCACATACTGGCAGCATTTCAACAATGCTGATTACAGCCCGGTATGTTTATATGCAGCCGGCAAACAGGCTTTTTTGGATATATTGCGGTTTTATGTTGAGGCTACTCCGTTGAGAGCGGTAACTTTGGAATTATACGATACTTATGGCCCCGACGACCCGAGGCCGAAATTGCTGAATATACTCAAAAATGCCGCACAGGCAGGACAAACACTTGATATGTCCGAAGGTGAGCAAATGCTTGATATGGTTCATATTGATGATGTAATTAATGCTTTTGTCGCTGCCGGTAAAAGATTGATGGACAATGCAGTAGAGAAAAACGAGATTTTCAGTGTATGCAGCGGAACGCCAAAATCATTACGTCAAATTGTCGCTGAATTTGAAGATGCAAAAGGGCTTACCCTTGATATCCGGTGGGGCAAGCGTCCGTATCGAGATAGAGAAGTAATGATTTTGCCGAATCGAGTCAGAAAACTTCCGGGCTGGGAGCCCGCGATACCTCTTAGGCAGGGCCTGGCAGGTGTCTGATAATAATCCGAAAATAACTGTGCTTATAACCAATTATAACACATCACATTTTGTTGAGCTGTCTTTATATGCCCTGGAAAAACTAACGAAAAATCCCTACCTTGTTCTTATAAATGATAATGGCTCAAATTACCACCATATTAAAAGACTTAAAAAAATAACGGCCGGCAGAGATAATATTGAGGTTATTTGGCGCACATCCTGTGACAAGCGTGCTTCCTTTGCGCATGCACAGGCACTTGATGCAATGATTCAAAAAGTTTGTACTCCTTATACTGTAATACTTGACAGCGACTGTACGTTTCTTTTAAAAAACTGGGACGAGTTTTTAACAGGTTATCTTAACGATAGTATTAAAATTGCGGGAAGTCCTAATGCCAGGGGGCGTACAGGTCTTAAGCCGGATGATTTTCCTTTCCAGTTTGCTGTTGTATTTGAGACTGAAACTTATAAAAGACTGGGTATTTCGTGTATGCCCGGGAACATACTCAAAGGTGAGGATACCTGTTGCCAGTGGAAACCTAAATTTACACAAGCAGGTTATAAAAGCAGAATTTTAATTACAAGAAACACGCGCGACTATAAACAGGGGCCATTCGCATCTTTGACAGGCATAGAAGAGTACTATACGGACGATGACCGTCTGGTAGCCGTGCATTTTGGCAGGGGCAGCAGTCTCGGTGCTGCAAAATATCTGCAATGGCTGAAATTGCCGATTATTGGAACCGCCGTAAAGAAGATATTTGGAAATCTTGAAAAACAAAAATGGGTGGCTATTTGTAGAGAAATTATTGATTCGCAGGTACAATAGACGTGAAATTTTAAGCTGAAGGTGAATATTATGAAGAAAGCATTTATAACAGGTATTACAGGTCAGGACGGCTCTTATCTGACAGAATTACTGCTCGAAAAGGGTTATAAAGTTTATGGCCTGGTACGACGGGTAGCTCTCGAGGATGCGGAACACAGGATGAGCAGAATTATACATCTGCTGCGTGATATAGAGCTTGTTTCCGGTTCGCTGGAAAGTTATCCGTCGGTTTATAAGGCTGTCTCATCCATCAGGCCTGATGAGGTTTATCATCTTGCTGCACAGAGCTTTGTTTCTTATAGTTTCGAGGATGAATTTTCGACGTTGCAGTCGAACATAAGCGGCAGCCATTATATCCTGTCGGCGGTTCACGATGTTGTGCCGGATGCGAGATTTTATTTTGCCGCATCGAGCGAAATGTTCGGCAAGGTTCATGAAGTGCCCCAGAGCGAAAAAACGCCCTTTCACCCGAGAAGCGTTTACGGCATTTCCAAAAGTGCGGGGTTTGACCTTACGAGGAATTACCGTGAAGCCTATAATCTTTTTGCCTGCAACGGGATTTTATATAACCATGAGTCGCCCAGAAGGGGGTTTGAATTTGTTACGCGAAAGATAACATCACATGTTGCGATGATTAAACTCGGGCTTAAGGATAATCTTGCTCTGGGAAATCTGGAGGCAAAAAGAGACTGGGGACACGCAAGAGATTATGTAAGAGCGATGTGGATGATGCTTCAGCACAAAGAGCCCGATGATTATGTAATATGTACAGGCAAAACACATTCGGTCAGAGAATTGTGTCGGGAGGCGTTTTCTTATACCGGGCTGGATTACGAAAAATATGTCGTCAGCGACTCGAAATTTTTCAGGCCGGCAGAAGTCGAAATCCTCGAAGGCGATTATTCCAAGGCAAAAAAGGTGTTGGGATGGGAGCCGACAATTACTTTTGAGCAGCTGATTGCTGAAATGGTTGACCACGATATCGAATATCTGAACAAGAAGAAAGTGTTGCTGTAACCAACCAGATGGACCGGAAAAACGAGAAATTCAGGATTTTACTGCTGAGCGTAAGTTCCACCTCTTTCTTTTACGAACAGGTCGTTATACCTTTCGGCTTGGCAAGTCTTGCTTCTTTTGTGGACCAGCCGGATTACCAAGTCAGAGGGATTGAGCTTAATTGGCCTGCCGAAAAGATAATGCGGCGTTATTTAAAAATTGATGATGACATTTTGAAACAGATTCTTGATTTTTCGCCGAATATGGTGGCAATGAGCACTTACGCTTCAAATATGTATAACTGTTTGTTCTGGGCAGATGTTATTAAGCAAAAGCTGCCGAACTGTTTCATCGTTATTGGCGGCAATCATGTTTCTTATATGCCTCAGGAATGTCTTTTGAGCTGTAAGGCAATTGATGCGGTCGTAAAATTCGAAGGTGAAATTCCATTCAAGATGCTCTGTGAAAAGTGTGCTGCGGGAGATTATAATTTTGCAGATGTACCGAATCTTGTCTGGCGGAAAAACGGCCAGATTATAGAAAATCACAAAACCGTATTTCTGGATAATATCGAATCGCTTCCGATAATCAATAGAAGTTATTTTGCTTCACAGCAGAGCGACAAACTTTTGAATCATGCCGATGTTATCAGTGCCAGAGGATGTCCGTTTCATTGTACCTTCTGTGATTGCAATCATTACTGGCAGAAAACACACCGGACTCGCGGAGTCAAATCTGTAATAGAAGAGTTAAAAATGCTGATTGATAAAAACCCCGGCATCAAAAGCGTAAGATTCAGAGATGAATCAATCACTCTCAGGAAGCAGTACTGTATGGATTTATGTAACGCCTTGATTGACAACAAGATAAGGCTTGAGCTCCAGGCTCATTCAAGACTCGATGGTCTGGATGAAGAGCTTATATCGGTGCTTGCAAAGGCAGGTTTTAAACTGCTGTTTATTGGTGTTGAATCCGGCAGCGAGAAAGTTCTAAGAAATCTTAAAAAAGGAATAAAACTTGAAAAACTTGCGCCAAATCTGGAGCTTTTGAGAAAATATGGTATTAACTTCCGTTTGTCTTTTATGTCCTCGACGCCGGGCGAAACTTTTTTTGATACCCTAAAGACTGTAAGGTTGATTAAAGGACTCAAGCTGAAGCGCAGTGAATATTATATGGGCGTCGGCATTGATATTTATCCCGGGACGGAAGAATGCAGTAAATTTTTACAACTCAATCCTGATTACCAGTGGATAAGCAATAAAAATTTCAATTTTAATGGCAGATATTTTATAAAAAGAGACCCCTTCGGGAATATAATAAATCCCCGATTCAGGCAATATGGTTTATTGAAGTCGGCTGTTATTTTTTTCCTGTTGAACCCGTCGTATTTTTTTGAGAAAGTCAAATCGGTTGTTTTTAAAAAATAGAAGACGCATAAGGACTTATCGCCTTTGATAGGTTTGAAACCTACCGCTGTCGGGAATATTTTTGCGAGCCTTTCTACAAAGCCGTATAAGGATGTATTATTTGTTACGGAAGGAATTGAGTGGGTAACAAGCGGCGAGATAAGATGTCTTACAGAGGAAGTATTGTGCCGGCTTGACATAAAATGGCGAATATCAAATCCTCTGCAGGTCGGTTTTCCCAGACAGGCAGTTTTTTATCCGAGCGCTTATTTTTTAAGGCATCCGCGCAGATATTTGCTGCCGAAGTGCCGTATAGCATTTCCTTATTATCATGGCTATCCGGGTTCAGGAGAAAAATTATTCGAGATTTGTTTTAATAATCTTAAGAAATTCCATCACAAGGTAACACGGATACAGGCCTCCAACTCTTATATGAGGAATTTGATTCTCGAAAGCGGCATTGACGCGCGAAAGGTTTTTCTGATTCCGATAGCGATTAAAGGGAAGAGCTTTTCCATTCAGACTGCCGAGTCGAAAAATCAAGCAAGAAAAGAATTTAACATTCCGCAAAATGCTGTTGTTGTGGGCTCGTTTCAGAAGGATGGTGTCGGCTGGGGTGAGGGTATGCAGCCAAAGCTTGTAAAGGGGCCGGATATCTTTTTAAGGGTTATTTCCATACTTAAGAAATCGATTCCTGAAATTTATGTGTTGCTATCGGGACCTGCAAGGGGATATGTCAAAAAAGGACTGGAAGATTTGAAAGTCCCTTATAAGCATATTTATCTGAAAAATTATGATGAAGTTAATCGGTTATACCAGTGTCTTGATTTATATATTGTTACGTCAAGGCAGGAGGGAGGGCCGAAATCCGTGCTTGAGGCAATGGCGGCTGGTATTCCGCTGGTAACGACCCGTGTCGGCCAGGCAGTTGATTTGGTCAAAAATGAATCCAATGGTATGATTGTTGATGTTGAAGGTGTTGAGGATATAGTCGCTGCATGCAAAAAAATCCTAAGTGATAGCGGTCTTCGCAGAAAAGTAATTCAAAATGGCGCTGAAACCGCGAAGGATAATACCTATACAGCTCATATTCCGTTATGGCGGGAATTTTTCAAAGGTTTTGTTGAGTCTTAGGAGATACGAAGGAAATGACGGATTACTTGCACAGGAATCAGCAGGCAAATTTTTTCGATAATATGGTAATTGACGTCGAGAAGCTTTATAAAGAGTTTCCGCTTGTCAAAGAGACGGATGCTTGTTGTAATAAAGCGCCTTTCCTGT
>Ga0315543_1005136_pt1 | contig 10409 bp, 7 predicted proteins | sample SalMarSW160210MG_2_FD_203098 | JGI IMG/M metagenome (GOLD analysis project Ga0315543, IMG submission 203098) | Salt marsh sediment microbial communities from the Plum Island Ecosystem LTER, Massachusetts, United States - Salt Marsh Sediment SW1601-210 ...
AAGAGTTTCTGGTCAGATTCAAGCTTTCCAGGGGGATTTTGGAGGAAGGTTTGGAGCTGAACAGGGATAACGATTATGAGTTGGCGATTCGGTTCACGAAAGACTTTTACGAGGAGAACAAGGATTTTGTTCTTTCTTTGGTGAAGCTGTTTAACAAGCCTGCTTTGGTTGAGATGTGGGAGGAAAGGTTCTTCTATTTTGTTTTGAAGTGGGAATTCAATTTCTTGGATAATCTGAACAAGGCTTCTGCCCTCTCTACCGACCAGATTGACATAGAGAACGCCAAAAGATACGACATGACCTACGTTGATGAGAAGGGCGAGAAGCAGTATCCTCTGGTTCTTCATTGTTCTCCAAGCGGCGCCATCGAAAGGGGAGTATATGCTCTGCTGGAGAAGGCTCACAGAGAATCCTTGAAGGGTAAAGCTCCGATACTGCCCCTGTGGCTCTCCCCAACCCAAGTGCGAATAATTCCTGTTTCAGAACGGTTCCTTGGGGACGCTGAAAAACTGATGAACCAAATCGAAAGCAACAAGATACGGGTTGACATAGACGACAGACCCCTAAGCTTAGGCAAAAAAGTCAGAGCAGCAGAGAAAGAATGGGTAAACTATGTTCTCGTCATTGGAGAGAAAGAATTAACCTCGGATATTCTGCCGGTCAGAGACAGGAAAGCTGGAAAGAAAAACAGAAACATGAAACTTCAAGAACTAATAAACGAAATAAGAGCAGAAGCAGGAGATAAACCCTTCAAACCTCTGACGCTACCAAAGTTGCTGTCCAAAAGACCGCAGTTTGCATTCTAAGGCAGTTGCTTTCAAAAAGAATTGGATGATGCTATCAAGTTAGATTCAGCTTATTACAGAGAATCTGGTAACTCTAAACAGGCGTTAATGTTCTATAGGTATGTTAAAATTTAAATAGCTAGTAGATAGGTTTATGGTTGAAGTTTTCCGTTTGAAGGAGAGTTTGGTATGACTGAAGAACTTCTGGTTTACATTGACGGCAAATATTATCCTAAATCTGAGGCTAAAATCTCTGTTTACGATCATGGGCTCCTTTACGGAGACGGGGTCTTTGAAGGAATACGAGCCTACAATGGCATCGTCTTCCACCTGAAAGAGCACATAGACCGACTCTACAGGTCCGCCCACCCAATCCTGCTAACGATACCCCTGACCAAAACTGAGCTTACCGAAGCCGTGTTGAAAACCCTGAAAAAGAACAAACTAAAAAACGCTTACATCCGCTTAGTAGTAACAAGGGGAATCGGAGACTTGGGACTTGACCCCAGAAAATGCCCCAAAGCCACAGTTATCATAATCACTGAACCAATGCTCCAACTAAACTCCCCTGAGGCTCTAGCGAAAGGAATAACCACCACAATAACGTGGGTGAAAAGGAACCCAGTGGATGCAGCCACTCATGAAATAAAATCCCTAAACTACCTAAACAGCATTCTGGGTAAAATCGAAGCCAACAACACCGGCGCAGACGAAGCCATATGCCTCAACAAAACAGGCTACGTTTGCGAAGGCGTTGGCGAAAACATATTCATAGTGCGAGACGGCGAAATCATCACTCCACCTGTCTCTTCCGGAGCGTTAAACGGAATAACAAGGGCAGTGATTATCAGGCTAGCGAAGAAACTGGGGTACGAAGTTACCGAGAGAAACATCACTCCCAACGAATTGTTCACCGCTGACGAGGCTTTTTTCACTGGAACAGCCGCAGAAGTTGCTCCAATAAGAGAGGTAAACAAGCGTGTGATAGGAGCCGGGAAGCAAGGTCCAGTTACGAAGCGGATAATTCAGGAATTCGAGAAGGCTACGAAAGACCCGAATGAGGGGACGCCCATCCAATAGAACTTGTGATAAAATAGTGTCTGCTTGTATAGGTATCTGCCGATTTTCGCCTCTGAATATAACTGAATCTTTAGGGTGCTTTCTACGGGATTGTCTGCTGGAGGTAGCTAAGGTATCCTTCTGGAGTCTTAACCGTAATCGCGATAGTTTCTTCTCGGTTATCCACCCAATCCCACAGACACTTCAATGTGACAGCGTCGCCTATTGGAAGTGTGTACGGTAGTTCTGGTGGCGATTCCACGGGCACTTCTTGAGTTGTGCCGTTGGTGAATAGTATCTCAACAAGCGTGAGGTTGGCTGAAACGATGGAGTTTTCAGAGTTTTTAACTGTAATGTTGAAGACGGTCATGTTAGAGGTATCGAAGACGGCGTCTGTAATCGACAATTGCGCTGGTTTAGGTGTGGTTTCTGTTCGATGGAATGCGTAACCCTCTGACGTGAATACGTTGATTGTGGCGTTCATGCCCCGATAATACGTCCAGTTCCATGAGCAAGTGAATTTGGTGGATGTGCCTATAAGAAGCATTTTTGGAATTGATGGAGTTATTTCGCGTACTTGAAATTCTGTTCCGTTCTCCATGGTTGCGGTTATCTTTGTAACATTAAGGTCACTAGCCGAGCCTTCAGGGTTATTTATTGTTACATTGAAGTGTTGAGTGTCAGCTGTCGTGAAAATAGCGGATGTTATCTCAAGCCCCACTGACGCTGTCTCAATTTCATAAACTGAACCCGATCCGTCTTCAACCAAGACTATGACTTTCAAGGTTTCACCGATGAAATCTCCCCAGTTCCAAAAACAATTGAAAGTTTCCTTCTGCCCCTTATCAAGTTCATAGGGCAGTTGCGGGTCTACGTTCAATATTTTGTGGACTTTGTTGTCTTGTGTTGCAACAGAGATTTCTGTGATTTTTGCTTCTGTGGGGGAGTAGGTTGGGTTGAGGATAGTTATGTTAAACGTTTCCGCGTTTTGCATATCTAAGCTGACATCAATTATTGAGAGTGTAGTGTTTTCTGGGACTTTGATATCCAAGTTTATGTAGTAACCTATCACCAGGAGGTAAGAGAAGATTGAGCCGATTATCATGGCGAGAAGTAATAAAAGGATGAGGAGGATCTTTGAGATGGCGTTTAGGTTTCGAGCGATTTTCACTTTTTTCCTCTCTTATGTGAGTCCCTGATTATTGTTTTGGTTTTGGAAGTTTATTATAAACGTTTATGAACTATTTTAATTCTCTCTTCCATTCCAATCGATTTTTGGAAGGTTTGGAACCTTGTTTGTTTGGACAAGAATGTTTGAATTGCGAAGCGTTTTTTACTTGTAGGTTTGCAGCATTTTGACTACTTTTTCCGGCGTCACATACAGGTTTTCGCCGCAGTAGGGGCATACCTTGAATCTTGGAAGCACGATGTTTCCGCAGGACGGACAGAGATTCGGTTTTTTGAAGTTTTCTTTAAGATTCTTCAGTTCTTTTTTCAGTTCTTCAATTTCGGTGCTTAGCCTCTCGGTTTCTTCTGGCAGGGTACGTAGGTTAACGAGTTCGGATCTTACGTTGTAGGTGATGTCTCTGGTTTGGGCGAGTACCTTGTTGTTTTCGGTTATGGTTTCGCACATCATATCCAATACTGATCGGTTGTCTTCCACCATTTCGCATTCGATTTCGGATTGTCTTTTCGCGTCTGAAAGCATTGTGTCCAAAAATCTTTCTACAGGGGTTTCGACAGCCACCTTGCAGGTTATTCCCCAGATGGTTATGGTTAGTGCTATGCTCGCCAAAAGGTATGTGACGGGAGATATGGTTAGAGTGTTGATTATGGGGTATGATTTCAGCAGGATGGTTTCTGTGTTGAAGAAGAATGCTAAACTTGCTTCTAGAGCATGTATGGCTGCCAAAAAGCTTAGGCTGCTGAAAATCCAGACGGTTATTCCTCTTTTGCCCATGGTTCTGTCTCCTGAAGCTGTTTCGGATACGTCTTCCTTCTATAATATGTCTCAATAATTAATACACTATTTCCCTGCAGGCATATATCACAATCCACAATATTGCCGAAAATGTTTGTTTTCAACAATCTTCTGCTATTAGTCTCCAACTATGCGGGTTAGGTTGTTGCCTCTGATAATTTATATAACAGTCTGACGTGAAGAAGTATCTACTGGAGACTGTGGAGAGGTCGCTTATGCATTTACTCACTCTCAAGGACTGGTCCTCAAAAGAGATCAAAGAAGTTGTTGACAGTTCGTTGGAAATCAAGAGGAATCCAGAGAAATACGAGTTCGCCTTGGAGGGCAAGTCTCTGGCAATGATCTTTCAGAAGACCTCCACCCGGACTAGGCTCTCCTTCGAGGTGGGTATGACGCAGCTGGGAGGGCACTCCATCTATATGGACTGGTTAACCACGAATCTGGTTCTGGCGGATCTTGGAGATGAGACACGGTCTATTTCGGGTTATGTTGACGGCATCATGGCTCGGGTGCTGAAAAATTCTGACCTACAGGCTATGGCTGGGGCTTCCATGGTTCCGGTGATTAATGGTTGTGATGAGAAGTATCATCCTTGCCAGATTATCGCTGACTTGGTGACCATAAAGGAGAAGAAGGGACGCCTAGAAGGGCTGAAGCTTGCGTATATTGGGGTGCATAATAACGTCTGTAACTCGTTGATTGAGGGCTGCACTAAAGCAGGAGTGAAGATAGTGACTGTTACGCCCGTTGTGAATGAGGCTTCGGTTGATGAGAGACTGGTGGAGGCGGCGAAAGCCACGGGCTTGTATGAACATTCATTGGATGTTAAGGCGGCTGTGGAAGACTGTGATGTGGTCTATACTGATACGTGGGTGGACATGGAGTTTTTCTTGGATTCCAAGTTCAAGAAGGAGAAACGGGTCAAGCTGATGCTTCCGTATCAGGTTAACAGGAAACTTTTGGGTGACAGCGACGCCCTGATAATGCATGACATGCCCATCCACAGGGGCTACGAAATAGCCGACAACATAATAGAAGACCCCAACTCGGTAATCTACCTCCAAAGCGAAAACAGACTACACTCAGCAAAAGCAACACTCACAAAACTACTGGGCTAAGATTTTTTGCTTCGCTAAAAAAGGATCGACGCACGCCTCAGGTAATGTTTGCAAATAAAATATTTACATGCAAGATTAGTTCAACCAATTTTTTGTAAAATCGGGCGCACTTGCAAGACACACGACTACTGATACGCAATCCACTATTTGACTACACATATTATCACAGCCATATCCTTTGTTTTCACACCATTCCAACTAAACCTATAATCTTTTTCAAAGTCGTCATATATTGAAAGTCTACAAACTTCGTGGATGAAAATTCACAAATAATGCACACGTCGTTATCCTACGAAAACATCATGTGCGTTACCCAACAGGGTAAAGAACAGCGAATATGGAATAATTTTTGGTTTAATCTGTTCCCACGATTCTAATAATCCCTCGGATTTGAGATATTTTGAGAGCTCAGGAATAGCTTCTGAAATGAGCAACTCTTTTCCTCTCTTAATTGATTGTTCCATTAATTCGCCACAAATTTCATGTAGCAAAGGTCCTACTTCAGCTAACGAAATCGTTCCATTTTTCTCTAGCGCATCCAGATTATCTTTAAGAAAACCGATTTTTCGAGCTTTGAACACTATTTCCGAAAATGGTGCAGATTTACCTTTGTTAATCAATTCTTTCATGAAAGCAAAGGTTCTACCAAGAAAAGCCCCTGCATGATCAGCAGAGATTGGGAAAAGAGTTGCTAGAACTGCATATGCCCCATTCGCTAATAAATAAGCAGGAAGTCCTCCCATGTAAGCTGAGCACGAAGCTGTTTCGCATCCAACAAGAAAGATTATGGGAGGAATATGTGAAAGACGGGCTAATTCTTTGTATGATAGTCGATCATCCCGAAAAATTAATTCGCCTTCATCAGTTCCATCATTGTAGGAGGCATGACCAAAATAAGCCAAAATTTCAGGTTTTATTGAATTTATAATTTTAAGAAATTCGTCTTTACTATAAATGGTTTTTCTGGTAACATCCAGACCAACATTATTGCATGTCGAATCAAAATCCTAAATTCGTCGTATAACTCATCAGTTTCATGAAGTGTGTTTAGAACTAAAATATTCTCTAGCGTTTTTAGATGGTTACCATAAAAAACTCGTTGAGAAATCTTGTTATACTGATAAAGCATCGATCGCATTGGCGTAATCGGGATTCTAGTTGTAGGAAATTCTTGACAAATAGTCGTCGGTCCATTGTTAATTTGAGCAATTTCAAAAGGTAAATCAGAGATTATAGTAATGTAGGATGGTTGTATTGATTGAATTGTTGTAATATATGTCTGAGGAATAAATTTTCCTAATTTAGTTTTTAATAAATTAAATCGTTCTCCAATATTCATGCGACACAAGGGCATATTGTCTTCAGAACGAAAAATGGGGCTACCAACGAATTGCCTCAAGGAATGCAATTCTTCGAAAAATCTGGAAGGAGCAGTAACGGTTTTAAGAACTGGAGATAATTTTCTCGAAGCTAATAAACCGACAAGATTTGTAGCAAATGTGTTTTCTCTCAATCTAGTGTTACAGAGTTCGTCTGCAATTTTCACGATTTTTATATCGAGTGCATTTACATCAACATAGACTCTTCGACCACCAACAAGGACACGATCGACAACGTATTTCAATTGATCTTTTAATCCTGTTTCCAAGTCCTTTTCCATTTCAGAGATTAGCTGTTCTTTACATAATGGATTAACCGAAGGAATAAACAGATTAATCTCAGAGCGAGGAACGTCTTTTAGGAAAGATGAAGCAATTTTCTTTAATTCTAAATACTTTTCTTTTTTCATTCTTGTTGACAGTAATTGGAAATTTTTCAGATAATTTTCAATTGAATTCGCCAAAGAAGGAATTTTTTCCAAATTGAGCCTCAATTCCTCACCTCTCCCATCAAGAAGGATGTCAATAAAGCGTTCAGCTAGAATTTCCTCTGCCATTTGCACATTATCAGAATAGCATTTTTCAGTATCTCGTGGAAAGTAGTCCTTCTTTTCAATGATCCTCGGAATTTTTCCTCTTGTTTGTGCAAGCACAATTTCGTTTGATTTACAAAGCAGGTTTCCGTTTGTTCTAGTCTCGAACAAGAAAGATTTTTGAAGACTGTATCCATCTTTGAAATCGGTAGTAACTGTTTCTTTGTTGAAAGCTGTTGCGTGCATATCAGTAAACATTTTCAATAATTCATTAAGGCACCTGCGGTAGATTTGATCTCGGGATTCTTCTTCAGAATACAAAACACAATACACACATGGATTTGAATGAAAATAACTCGCAATTTTTTCATTAGACGTAAAAACAACGGACGGTCCTTTTTTGCTGGAAAATTTAGTTATTAACTCTATGGAAAAATCTTTCCAAACCATAAATATTTTTGGAGATTTTTCTAGTCCAGAATGTTTTAGTAAATTCCCAACGTCCTTTTTCGAGAAGAAATTCAATAGCGGGGTGAATCCGAGCAGGTTACGTGGTCGAGTCCAACCAAAGCTCAGATCAATTGAAGAACTGGGCAAAAAAGCAGCAATTTCAAGGGCAAAATCTCTTTTGGCAAATTCAACAGGAAGTAAATTGAAAGGAGTTGCTTGACCATAATTGTCATCGATTTCGATAAAATAGAGTAGAGGCAATGTTACATCCCCAAATGTTTCTACTTATGGGAAACTCGATTGTTTGGTGAATAATAGAGATATTCATAGAAATCACAATCGTGAATTTCTTGCACACAATCTAGGGACACTTTAAACCAAAACAACAATATCTTTTTTATGATTTATAGTTTTTTACAGTTAATTAAAAACTCAACATTGAAAGGGGTGTGCAAACGTTAAATAAATAAAATTGTAGGTTATTTGACAAGTTATTTCCAACAAGATTTAAAAAGCATTAGCTTTTAACGTGATTTACGCAATTGGACAAATATTATTAATCAAAAATTGGTAATTAAGATTAACCTCTTGTCTTTTTAGATTAAAGCGTATATCAATAATAGTCCAATAAACACAATTACTAGGCTGGATTTCGGGAGCTGTTTTGTGGTTTTTTAGCTTTTGTATTTGTTGATCATTGGCATTTTCCATCCTATGCCGAAGGCTTTGGGGGTGATTTTGATGCATGGTGTTGCTTGTCGTCGTTTGTATTCTGAGTTTCTGATTCGTCTGTAGGTGTCTTCAACTGCCTCTCTTGGATAACCCATTTTAATCAGGTTTTGTTTGCTTCGTCTGTTTTCTATGATTTCATCCACCAGCGGACTTACTATATCAAAGTCGAAGGGGTCAAACTGGCATTCTTTCAGTTCTGGCGACGGCTTCTTCTCAAGCACGCTCTTAGGGATTATTTGTTTGTCTGCTTTTTTGTTTATGTATTCTGCGAGTTTGTAGACTTCAAGTTTGCTTACGTCGCCGAGTGCTCCGATTCCGCCCGTCATATCCCCATATAATGTGCAGTAGCCGAGGGCAATCTCGGTCTTGTTTCCGGTATTCAGTACCAAGATTTTCAGGTCTTCGAGTCGGTTGGAGATGTCCATTAGAAGGTTTCCTCTGGCTCTGGGCTGAATGTTCTCGTCAGCAACAGGATCATCAGCTTCCTTTTTTGTGCCGAAATGTTTTCTTATTTGCTCCAACGGTTTTTCTAAGCTTTTGCGGTAACTGTCAACAATATCCTGTATCCTGCATCGAACAAAGAGTATTCCAAGGTTTTCTGCCAGCTGCTGAGCGTCTGTTCTGCTGTGGTCACTGGAGAACCGTGAGGGCATTGAAACTCCGATGACATTCTCTTTGCCTAGGGCTTCAACGGCTATGCACGCAGTTACTGACGAGTCGATTCCGCCGCTCATCCCAACAACAGCTTTCTCGAAGCCTGCTTTCATGAAGTAGTCACGTATGCCCAGCACTATGGCGCCGAACATTTCCTGCGTCTTATCATGCACTGGAGCTTCGACTTTCTGTGCGACACCCTTTTCCAAGTCAAGGTCGGTGATTACCAAATCTTCCTCAAACTGCCTGCCCAAAGCTATCAGATTACCCAGTTTATCTACTGCCATGCTTTGACCATCAAAAACAAGCTCATCCTGCCCCCCAATCAGGTTCACATAAAATATGGGCACCCCATTTTTGGTCGACTTCTCCTGTAGCAGCCTGTTTCGTTCAAGGGTCTTTCCGACAAGAAACGGTGAAGCAGAAATGTTAACGATCAAATCCGCCCCATTTTTAGTCAGCAAATCCGTAACTTTCACATCATAGTTCTGATCCCAAAGGTCCTCACAAATTTCCACGCCCAACCTAATCGTCTTTCCATCTATGACCATCGACACTGGCGCAATTTCTTCCTCCTTTGCGGGCTTGAAGTACCTGTCCTCATCAAACACATCATATGTGGGCAAAAGCGTTTTGCGAATTATCCCAACTAACCTGTTCCGGTTAAAGATGGCTGCGGCATTGTACAAATCCTTTCCTTTATAATCAACAAAACCAACCACCCCAGCGACATCAACATCGTTACCCCTGATCAACTGTTCCAGCAACTCTTTGTTCTTTTCAACAAAGCCGTTCTCAAGCAGTAAATCTTGAGGAGGATAACCGGTGATGGCTAGTTCAGGAAACACAACCAAATCAGCATGGCAAGTTTTTGCGTCAGCAAGGAACTTCTTTATCTTCGCTACGTTTCCTTCTAAATCTCCCACGGTTGAATTCATCTGCGCCATGGCAACCCTCAACGTCATTTTCCTCCAGCCTCTAACCGAACCCGAAAATGCAGAGACTAAATTACCCAACTTAAATGAATCGTTTGTCCCTTAAAAAAGATGATTATAGTTTTCGGATGTACGTGAGAAAAAAGAGTTTTTCTATTTGAGGATCATCTGCGTGAACCGTTCGGGTTCAAAGGCTTCCAGGTCCTCATAGTTTTGTCCTACTCCAATGAAAACGATGGGCTTGCCAGTTACATAGGTAACGCTTAGGGATGCCCCGCCTTTAACATCAGCATCAACCTTCGTCAGTATGGTTCCGTCAATGCTTACGCTCTTATGAAACTCTTCAGCCTGCATAACCGCGTCATTTCCTATCAAAGCATCAACAACCAAAATCGTCAAGTCTGGGCTGACAACCCGCTTAATCTTAGTAAGTTCGCTCATGAGATTCCGGTCTGTCTGGATGCGCCCCGCCGTGTCAATCAAAACCACATTTATTCCCCGAGACTGAGCATGGCTAATAGCATCATAGGCTACAGCCGCAGGATCAGAACCATACTTGTGTTTTATCATACGCACGCCTAGTCTCTTGGCGTGTTCCTCAAGCTGTTCTATAGAGCCAGCGCGGTAGGTGTCACTGCAGGAAAGCACAACAGAGTATCCCTTCTTCATGAGGAACCTAGCCACCTTAGCTATGCTGGTTGTTTTGCCTGTTCCGTTGATTCCCACAAAAAGAATCGTATACGGCTCCTTCATCTGCCTTTTCTGTTCAATGTTCTCCAGCAG
>Ga0315543_1005138_pt1 | contig 10401 bp, 12 predicted proteins | sample SalMarSW160210MG_2_FD_203098 | JGI IMG/M metagenome (GOLD analysis project Ga0315543, IMG submission 203098) | Salt marsh sediment microbial communities from the Plum Island Ecosystem LTER, Massachusetts, United States - Salt Marsh Sediment SW1601-210 ...
TCCGGCGAGATAGTTTATGTCTCCGGTCAGCCTGTAAAGGTTTCAGGGCAGATTGTCTACGTCTCCGGTCAGCCTGTAAAGGTTTCTGGCCAGACTGTGGTTGCCAAGGTCTCAGGGCAGGTAGTAGTGGTCGAGTCAGGCCTGTACGTTATGGGTGATATCTCTGGTCAGATAGTCTATGTCTCTGGCCAGCCGGTGAAGGTTTCAGGGCAGACTGTGATTGCTAAGGTCTCAGGGCAGGTAGTAGTGGTCGAGTCAGGCCTGTACGTTATGGGTGATATCTCTGGTCAGATAGTCTATGTCTCGGGTCAACCTGTGAAGGTTTCAGGTCAAACGGTAATCACCTCGGTGTCTGGCAATGTGGTTGTTGCTAAGGTTTCTGGGGAGGTTATGCAAATTGCGCCCCCCACCGAATTTAAGACCGGGTTAATAAGGATAATTACCGATGCCTCCGGCGGTGAGGTACTGCATAGTGGTGCTGTAAAGGCTGCTCAGATTAAATCCCTGGCAACAAACAGCGGTGTTATCGCAATAGGCGGTGCTACTAACAGGCCCTGGTATCAGGATACTTGCTCAGGTTTAGGTTTTGTCCTCGACCCAGGTGAGGTAAAATCAGAGGACATTGATAACTTCAACAGGCTTTATGTCGTTGCTCAAGTATCTGGAGACCAAATTTCATTTGCGGGGGTTAATTAATGTCATGGAACAGACAAACACCAATAGCCCCCATAGCACCTTCCGGGGTGAAGGTTATAATACTCGTCCCCCATCGGGATGAGCATGACTACCGCCAGTGGCGCGACTGGTGGCATAATGGCTTACAGAAGCCGCCAGGGACCCTGTGGCTTGAGTCCCGGGGGCTTTCTTTAACTACCAACCGGACTAAGCTAGTTCACGAAGCGTTGAAGAGTGATGCCACGCATTTCTTCTTCCTTGACGATGATGTAATAGCCCCCGATGATGTGATACCAAGCTTTCTTGCCGCCAACTTGCCTATCGTCTGTGGCTTGTACATGGCGAAGAAGGCAAAGGGCCAAAGGGGATTAAGCGCCTGGATGAAAAGGGGAGGGGGCTACGCTGCCATCGGACCGCAGCAGAATGGAAGGTATGTATCGGTTGATGTCTCGGGGCTTGGCTGTGTGCTGGTTCACCGAAGCGTCTTCGAGAGGATCCCGGAGCCCTGGTTCGTATGGGAGCCAGATTCTGTTTCCGAAGACTTCTTCTTTTTCAACAAGGTGTTTGAGACAATAGGGGTTAAGCCAGTCGCGGATATGGAATGCAGGTGCCTTCATATTGGTGTATTCGCCCTGGATACCAATAATGAATTCGACACACTGGGGATATGATGGAAAGCAGAGTGGCTTGGATTAGGAGTCAGTGCTCAGGCACTATCCTTGATGTGGGTTCAGCTGATGGCTGGATTTTCAAAGGAAGCGGTCTTGATGTGACCTGCTTGGACATCAACCAGTTTGCTTCAGGAGAGTTCCCCCGGGTAGTAGGTGATGCCCACAACCTGCCCTTCGCCGATGAAAGCTTCGATATTACTTGCCTTTGCGAGATTCTGGAACATGTACACAACCCTATTTTGGTTCTCAGGGAAGCAGCCAGGGTAGCCAAAAAGAAGGTTGTCTTCACAGTGCCGGATGAGGGGCATTGGACACCGGACCACATGCCACGAAAGACCCTTGATGATTGGGTAAGAGAGACAAAACAGACACCAGAACAGATATTCAAGGAGGGCAACCCGAGCAACATAAAGTTGAATGACTTAAAACAGTCTTTTCATAATCGTTGGTATACCAAAGAAACCCTGGAATCGCAGCTCAAGTATTTGAGCCTACCCTACCAAATACAGACCATTGCCTATGATGGCTGGAGCTGGTTCTGTGGGGAGATACTAAAAGAAGGAGTTACAAAAGCCCCTGAGGTTGGGTTGGTTACATTGCCTGAGACAACCTTAGACTCCCCGATGCTTGCGAGTGGTACTATCAAATATCAAGCTGAGGTCCAACCACGCTCCCTGCACATAGATACCTTCCCTTTCTGCAATGCGAAGTGTGGATTCTGCCGCTATCACACCCTAACCAGGACTAGGAACAAGATGGAGATGAAGCTGCTAGAGCGTATTCTGGATGATGCCGCCAGCTGGCCCGAACCGCTTAAAGGGATAGTCCCTATACACTATGGGGAGCTATTCCTCGACCCCAATTGGTACGACACACTGAAATTGATTGAGACCAAGCTTCCCCAGACAGGGATAGTAGTGCCCACCAATGGCTCAATGATGGACCAAGTAACCGTAGAGAAGCTGGCAACTATAAAGACGCTCTCAATCATCAGCTTCAGCGTAAACGCCTTCTTCAGGGAGACTTATCAAGAGCTAATGGGCTTGGACCCAGAAAATATACCAAGAATTAAACAGGCAATTAACCAGCTGAAAGCCCTGAGACCTAAGGTAAAAATTTGGGTATCGATGGTGCATAGCGCTCTCTACCAAACTGAGCTAGAGAGAAGCCTATTCACAGAGGAGTGGCTGCACTACACTCCTGTGGTCAATGTCACAGCTGCTGCCTACTGCCGTGACTATTTCAAGCCCCTCATCAAAACCAATGTACCTTGCCAATCAATCTTCGCAGATTTCGTAATACTATCTGACGGCAGGGTATGCCTATGCTGCTGGGACTCGGATGGGTCAACTATCGTTGGTGATGTAACCCGAGAGAAAATATTAGATATCTGGCATGGGGAGGCTATGAACAACTTGAGAGAACTCCATAACTCTGGACGGAGGAATGAAGTGCCAATCTGTAGCGAGTGTACATTTAGTTAAGGAGAGAATATGGAACTCGATGCTAACTTCTACGACAGAGAGTATTTTGAGGGCTCCTCCAAGAGTGGCTATGGCGGCAACTATAGGGAGGAATTGGAAGCGCCCAAGATGGCACTCATTGCTCAGTTCCTGAAGTCCTGCTTCAGGGGGCCGATGCTAGACGTGGGCTGTGCCTACGGCTTTCTGTGCGCTGCCCTCCAGGATGCTGGGATAGACGCTCGAGGTATAGATATATCTGAGTATTCTATCGCTAATTGCCTTCCCCAGGTAAAGGGTAAGCTCTCAGTCTGTGATGTAACTCTAGGCACCCCCTTCAAAGATAGAGAGTTCCCCTCTGTGGTCGCTTTTCAGACAATGGAGCATATACCGGTTGACAGGATACCATTAGTCGTTAAGGAGATGTGCCGGATCTCGGGTGAGTATGTCGTGCTCGAGGTCCCGACCTGGTATGACGATAAGACCCCAGACCGGTCTGACACCTTTGACAAGTCCCACGTCTCTTTCTACAGTGCCAGCTTCTGGGTAGACCAGTTCTATGCAGAGGGTTTTTTCCTCGATGTCAACCTCTCCCACAAGCTCAGGGGCACCGACAGCTCTCGCCTGGTATTTTACCGCGGTGATAATGTGCCAGCCAGGGTGAAGGATCACTTTAAGGTGATAAGGGTAGCTACTGAAGTTGAGCTAAAAGAGCTCTGGGATGATCACTATGGTGTGCCTAAAGGTTATGAGCTGCCCCAGCCACCTCAGGTGAAAGTAGGGGCGACCCCCCTTAAGATCCTGGTGATATCAACAACTATATTCACTGTTCCAGCCACAGGCTATTCGGGTCTCGAACAGATTGCCTGGGAGGAGGCAGTAGAGTTCCATAAGGCAGGGCACCAGGTCGCTCTTGTTGCTCCGACAGGTAGCACTGTGCCTGAAGGCGTGGAGCTCATCCCCACACCACTCAGGGTAGACGAGTCGGAGGCATATCCCCTGTACAAGGACAGGCTTGGGGAGTTCGATGCTATACTCGATAATTCCTGGCTTTGGTACAGCGTGATTGCCCAGATGGAAACTGAGAAACAATTGCCAGTCATCCATATTTATCACTCAGACCCGGATTATCTCTGGGAGAATCCGCCACCTATAAAATTTCCTTGCTTGGTAGGTTTGTCAAGGGATCATGCCAGGAGAATCAAGGAGAAGTGGGGATTCCCAGAAGTGAAATTTAATTACAACGGAATCCCCCTGGACTTTTACCGGCCTGACTCCTCTGTGCAGCGAAACGGGCGCTATCTCTGGTGCGCTAGGTATAATCAGCCGAAAGCCGCAATGGAGGCAATAGCTATTGCCAAGGCAGCTGGTATTTCACTTGACCTGTATGGCAATACTTCTATCATCGGGGGTTCTGATTACCTGAACCAGGTCATGGCAGCATGTGATGCGACTAATATTGTTTTCCACTTAGAAGCTTCGAGAGAGGATACAGTTAAATTATATCAAGGCCACAAAGCACTAATTCACCTGGTCAACTTCAATGAGCCCTTCGGGCTTGTTCCCGTGGAGGCGATGGCCTGCGGCATGCCTATCATCGTCAACCGCCGTGGGGCGCTGCCCGAGCTGGTTGAAGATGGTGTATCCGGCTTTGTGGTTGACACTATGGAGCAGGCCGAGGAGATAATCAAGAGCGGTAAGGTTGATGGCATCAAGCCTGAGGACTGCCGAAAGAGAGCTGAGGTGTTCTCTATCGAAGCTAGTGCCAAAGGCTATTTGGAGCTGTTTAGAGAAGTAGCGAGCGGGGAGGTCTGGTGATGCCATGCCAAGGATTGGTTTCAGCTCATCGCCCAGATTATGGTCAAGGTTCCCTGCAGATCACCCGGTTACTCTCGAAGGCAACGGGCTGGTTTACATCGAGCTTCGCCCTGATTTGGACTATGAGACGATACGGGGTCAGACCGGCGTGCCAACCCTGGTCACGCAGGGATTATTTCGTGGGTTCAGCCTGCCGGTGTATGATGCTGACAATGAGGAGCTTTTTGCCACCATCTGTGTGCCTAACAGATATGATGAGGCAAGCGACATCTTTGTTCACCTGTATTGCTGGCTGGCTATTGCTGAGGACTCCAAGAACTTCAACCTGCAGTTGGGTTGGGAACACTACACCCCGGGGACCGATATCGTGCCGGCTACATCAAACCTTGTTCCAGTTCAGACGGCCACGGGAGCTGGTGCTGCCCAGTTCCAGAGCTATGTTGCGGCCTTTACCCTTGATTATGACATTCATACACCTAATAATATCGTGGCCGATGATATCCTGGCACTCAGAGTACGTAGAATTGCGGCAAGTGTCGACGATTGCATTGGGGAAATTGTGATTAACCACGAGGGTGTCATTTTCAGGAGAGATAAGCTGGGAGCACCAGCAGTATAATTGGACAGTATCAAGCTACTGTTGAATTTCTTAACAGGAGGTAAATTAAAATGAACGGTCTGAGCAGAGAAAGAAATTGGTTTGGATGGCCTTTAGTGGGAGGCTATACAAAATCTAAAACGATGGAGAAGGTACTTTCAATTGTCTTCACGGCTACTTATCACATAACGAGGCAGTTCAAAATACTGGTCTTCCCCACTGTTTTTATTCGTATCTGTGGCACCTTTGCGTATATCCCGGCGATGTTTCTTCCTTGGCGATACACCTGGACAGTTCCACTTGTCGTGGCTTTCACCTCAGAAGAACCTATAGGGTCAACCCTCGCCTTGACAGCTGGGATTCAAGTAGCTTACTTCAGCAGCAGGTTTTTGAAGAGATATAGGATTCTATCACTCCTCTTTGCCACCTTTGCTGCGAACCTCACCGCCTACGGCGTGCGGGTCTCCATGGGCCTAATCCCTGCCGATGTAGGCTTTACATTTTATATGCTTAAAACCACGATAACAGCCGTAGCAATTCTAATCCTGGCTCCTATAATTTTGAAACTACTTGAGTCCAAGGACATTATCAACTTTAAGAGGTAGAGCTAATGCCTGTATGGCGATTTGTTGAACTAAGAGATTTGGAGCCGTACCTCTTCCACTGCATGAGAGAAGCATTAGCTGACTCTGTAGGAGGGGGCTTCTCTCCCAACACCCTGCTTTTCACTCAGTTGGCCGGGGCGCACGTCTCAATCGGTAGGATGGCCAACATAAGCCAGATGGTGCATCTGGATTTCTGTAAAAACAACGGAATTCTGGTGACTCGCTCCTTTTCCCCTATTAGAACATCGGCGTTCATTGACTCAAACTCAATCAGGTGCCTGGCGGTGGCTAACAGAGACACTATGGCCTCCCAGCTCTTCTATGAAGCTGCAGTAGCCTCCCTCAGAGGTCTTGGTCTTCAAGCTGAGCACATTCCGAAGACGAATGACATAGTAGTCAAAGGGAGAAAAGTTTCAATATGCAGTGTCCACCCCCACGGAAACTCAATCCTGTTCCCATGGTCTATAGCACTTGACTTTAACCATGGCCGGGCGGAGCAAGCCATTTCGTCCCCTAAAGACATGAGGGAATGGGTGACCACAGTTAAGGCGGAGCTGGGCAGGGAAGTCTCGGTGGATGAATTGAAAAGCTCCGTTAAACAAGGCTTCCAGCAGGCTCTGGGAATAGAGTTTGAAGAAGGCGAGCTAAGCCCGGAAGAGTTGAGCAATATCGAGGGGCTTCTTCCCAAATACACCTCTGAAGAGTGGCTTAAATACGGGAAGTGGAGCCCAGTTAAAGACTACTGGAGGCCCGAATGATGCCAGAAGCAAAGCTCAAACTCAGTCAGAGCACTCCGAACAGTTATCACTTCAAGACGAAGGATGACCATCGGGTAGATATAGAGTATAAGAACAAAGGGATTGCTCTCGAACTTCACAAGTGGGGAAATGAAGCCTCTTTAGAAATAGACCTTAACATGGTCAAAAGCGGTAGCCATCAGTTCCTTAACAACAGGATAGAGATAGATACCCCAACGGCAAAACTTAGAGCCTATCCTATTGATGCACGGTCAACAGCAGAGTTCTATGGTGACAGCGATGATATGGTTCAGTGCGAGGACGGAGGATTGAGGTTTGAGCTTGTCCTAAAAGGAAAGCCATTATTCAATTCATTTACAATCCCAATAAAATCGAAGAACTTGAGGTTCAGCTACCAACCATTCCTAACTGAGCAGGATATAGCTGACGGAATCAGTCGCCCTCTTAATGTGGAAGGCTCTTACGCAGTCTACCACGCTACAAAAAAGAATAACCAGTTTATGACTGGGAAGGCATTTCATATTTACCGCCCCATAGCCGAAGATGCTCTTGGTAACAAGGCTTGGTGTTCTCTGCATATTGACGGCTATATTGACCCCAAGAATTTAACTATCACTGTTCCGCAGCAGTTCTTAGATGAAGCCGTATATCCCGTAACGATAGACCCCGACTTCGGGTATTCAACTATAGGCAGCTCTATTTATCATATTGCTAATGGGGCAGGCAGTATGCGGAGGCGAGGGTCTGCCTGGCCAATGTCCGCAGGAGGTGGAACGGCTAATTACATTAGAGCACGTATCTTTGATAATCTAAATGATAATAATTGCGACTGCAAGGTCTTTATAAATCAAAAGGACAGCGGAGGAGCTGGGACTCATGGACAGATAGCTACGAAGGAAAACCTTGCTTGTTCAAAAACCGAACATTGGGAGGAGTTCACTCTCAGTAGTGAAGCATTAACAGGGGGAGTTGTCTATATCCTTAATATACTAGGAGGGGTATTGCCCGACAAAAGTGACTATTACCATGTTAGGGGCGATGAAGATGGAGCAGTAGCCTCGTATACGGCATTAGATACTTACGCAACCCCCGAGAGTCCTTGGGTGGAAGATCCTGAGGTCACAACAAAAGACTACAGCATCTATTGTGACTACACGGAGACGGCGCCACCAGCCAAACCGCACACCTTCAGGCTGGACACTAGGCCGCATAATAGGATGAGCTTTCACCCAAATTTGAAACTGGGATAAGGAGAGATGCTATAATGGGGTCTAAAAGATGAAAACGCTCAACTCCCCGGTCAAGTTTATGGTCTACTCAGTCCTAAAAGCACTGAGGCACCCCAGGACGCCAATATCCTATTATATCTGTGGGTGTGGCTGCCGCTTCACTGCCTCGGATCCTATTTGCCCCAGATGCGGAGATAAAGTAAAGGATTAAAGATGGCATCACCAGAACGAAAAGAAGTGTCACCGGTCCCGTGGTGGGGTTCAATACTCTGTATTATTATTGGCATCGGGGCCTGGATAGCCTCGGCCTTATTAAATATTAGTCCCTTGGGTGAGGCAGCTCGGTTATTGGTCTACGCTCCCCTGGGACACTTATTCAGTATGTCATTACCGAGGTAGTCTTAGCGAGCTCCAAGCTGACCCTTGAGCTTAAATATCTCACCCTCGTTGAGCGCCCTCAAATCCTTACCGTTAAGATGTTCAACCGGCCAATTTTCAGGCTGTAACTCGTAGTGCCCTGAAACCCACGCGTCGCTGTAAAACCTCAAGTGAATTTGGTGGTCAATATCAGTTAGCTTGCGAACAGTAAAAATCTGTTTCTTATAGGTTGAGCTCAAAGCATTATACTGATAGCAGTCGTCAAGAAGCCTCTTGTATATCTCTCTTGGAGTGAACGGGTAAGGTAACTCAAAAAGCTTGTGCTTCTCCTCCATTGCCGTGTAGCCACCGAAAAATATCCTGATAGCCCGGCTCCACTTCACTAACCTGAAAAGTAGTCCTTTTCTCATTGTAGCGCCTCCTTTGGTTTTTTCTTTCTCCTTTTTCCAAATGCTTCTTTTCTAGCTTTAGCACCACGCCGTCCCACTGCCACAAACACCCCATTCTTCTGAAGTAATCTCCCGAAGTCCCTTACCTCTGGGCAGTACTTGCAGTGCCCCACATTCTCCGAATTTATTAGCCAATAATGAGGCGGACACTCGTGCTTTTTTCTTCTTGGTCTCACCTTCTGCTGTACTGCTATAATCATGTCTGCCCCCCAGGCCCACTTTCACCAACAATCTTCACCAGCCGTATCTCGTAGGCTGATTTCAGCTTCTCCAGCTCCTCGAGCGTTGACTCAGCGACCTCGATGGATATGTTGTCTGAGGTACCCAAAGCTTCTTTACCAACCATCAACATCCGGGGGCCAAGGTTAACTATCACATTAGTCACCTTACTCACTTTTATCACCTTCCCCAGGCCCGAGCAGAAAGCCTTTGTTGGCCATGACTTCGTAGATAGTTTGTCCCCCAGGGGTAATTACATAGGGTAGGAATATCTCCTCCATTTTCACCATCTCCGTCTCGAGGAGTGCCATCTGAGCTGACACCCAATGGAAAATGTTCCGCCAGGCTACCCGGTAAGCATGATCATCCTTAGCATACCCCGCTGGTATCTCCCGGTTGGCTGCCTGCTTCTGGAGCACTTTCAAGGTAGATGCAGTATTAATCGGCAGCCGAATAGGCAGCTCTCCATTGGGCATTTTCACCTTGAAGGCCAGCGCCTTTACCCTGCCATCATCGCCATACTCCATCATCACCGCCCGAGCTCCATGCTCCACGAGCTTAGCTTGAATTTGAGCTATTGTCCTGGAAACCGGGACCTTTGATGTATAATCTAGGAGAGGACTCATCAGCTACCTCCATTTGTTATTTATCTTCCTCCGAAGCCAAATTGAAATCGCACCGGCCACCACTAGAGCGGCAATTACTACGATTGTCGCTGTTAAGTTCACTCTACCCCCTCTCCTCTGGCCGCTGATATGGCAAGCCCAGGGCATTGTAAATGGATATCTCTGTGTCACCGGCGATTCTTTCCCAATTCTGGTTAAACAAGCCATCACCAGAAGCAGCCAGATGCCAGCCCCTCTTCTTAGCCAAAGAACATAGGCGAATGTTATTCTCAGTAGAGCCGGTCCTAATCAGCAAAAGGGTCGCCCAAGTCTCTGGTGTGGCAAAATAGACGTCCAAGGGAATAGCGTCCATCTCAACCCTGGTTATTTTCTTGCCTGACATTTTATAGTTACCCATTCTCATCAATGCCAAGTCCAGGTTCCACCGGTCGCGGGCAATAAGCACCAAGTCGATATCCTTCACCATAGGCTTCTGCCTCCGAATAGAGCCGGCAATTTCAATCCTATCGCAGTATGGTTCTAATGCCTTGACTACAATATTAGCGATTACTTTTGCTTTTCCTAACTCCATGCTAACCTCCTTCCTCTCGCTCATGGCGACCTGTTCCTTTCTATCCCAAGCCAGTCAAGCAGCACCGCCCGGACATAGCTGATATGCAACTTGTTGTGGAAGGCAGCCTCTTTGAAGGCATCGTGTATCTGCTCAGGCGTGCCGCCCGCCGAGGATATCTCTTTCTCTAGGTCCCGCAATTGAGCGGCCTCTCGAGTATTTGGTTTCTTACCCCAAGCTTTTTGGAAGTTTTCTATGAAAAAATTAAGGGAAGCAACTGGTGAGGGAGGGGATCTACTACCTAGTGCACTAGGTAATCTTCCCTCTTCCTCTTCTTTTCCCTCTTCCTTTTCTCTTTCTTCAGA
>Ga0315543_1005141_pt1 | contig 10392 bp, 10 predicted proteins | sample SalMarSW160210MG_2_FD_203098 | JGI IMG/M metagenome (GOLD analysis project Ga0315543, IMG submission 203098) | Salt marsh sediment microbial communities from the Plum Island Ecosystem LTER, Massachusetts, United States - Salt Marsh Sediment SW1601-210 ...
GTCGCCCAACAAAGGTCGCCGGGGTTGGTCTGCTTGAGGGCGGAGATGGCAACGCCATAGCGCACCGCAGCAGCAGGGCCGTCGTGCAGGTAACCGAAAAGAAACCCACCGGTGAAGGAATCACCGGCACCGACTCGATCCACGATCTCGATCTTAAACTTCGGCCCCCGGTGGATTTTCCCATCGGCGTATACAATGGCGGTCCAGGTGTTCTGTTGCACCGATGGTGTCTCGCGCAAGGTGATTGCCACCGCCTCAAGGTGAAACTGATCAGCCAGGGCTTTGGCGACTTCCTCGTAGTCATCCTTCTTGATCCCGAATACTCGTTCGGTATCTTCCTCACTAGTAATGAGGATGTCGGCCGCGTCTACGAGCTCGGTCATCACTTCACGGGCCTTTTCCTGAGACCAGAGGTGCGCCCGGTAATTGAGATCGATCGATACCTTGATGCCTGCCTTCCTCGCTACACGAACCGCCTCTTTTGTCGCCTCGGCCGCGGTCGGTGAGAGGGCTGGGGTGATCCCTGATGTGTGGAAGAGCTTGGCCTTTTTGAAAGCGGAATGCCAATCCACCTCTCCCGGTCGAATGCGGGCAATCGCCGAATCTTTGCGATCGTAGAGCACGGAATTTGGTCGTGGTGAGGCGCCGAACTCCACAAAATAGGTTCCCACCCGATCATCATCGGTCCAGACAATGTGGGAGGTATCCACTCCGTGCTCACGTGTTTTGTTTTCAATCATCCGGCCCAGCGGGTTATTGGTGAGGCGCGTCACGTAGGACGTCTTAATCCCCAGCCGCTGAGCAGCGACCGCTGTATTGAGTTCTGATCCACCAACAGTGATTTCCAGGAGGTTCGTCTGCTCCAACCGCCGGTTCCCAGGCGGCGAGAGCCGGATCATCGTTTCACCAAAGGTCACAAGGTCATGATGGCGCATCAGGAAACCTCCAATCTCGCTTTTCGGACAGCGTTTAGGAGTTGACGGGCCCGTTCCGTGAGAATTTCATAGTGCCCTTCGGCCACCGCCTCCTTATTCACCAGCCATCCACCGGCACAAACCATTGCGGCTCCGGCGTGGATGAACTTACCAGCGTTATCAGCGGTAATTCCACCAGTGGGCACAAGCGGAATTTGGGGGAGAGGTCCACGTACTGCCTTGAGGTAGCTTGGACCCAGTACGCTTGCCGGAAACACCTTCACCATATCCGCTCCCATCTCCCAGGCAGTCAAGATCTCAGTAGGACTCATCGCACCTGGAATCGAAACGACATTGTGCCGTCTTGCCTGCGCAATAACATCGAGGCAGCAGCACGGAGAAACGATAAACTGCGCGCCAGCTTTGACACACTCGTCAACTTCCCGCGGTGTGAGCACAGTTCCTGCACCAATATGCAGGTTCATACCGGATCGCGCCAGTTCTCCTAGAACAGATATCCCGCCAGGAACAGTCATTGTGATCTCAATGCATGTAATCCCGCCTTCAGCGACTGCTTCAACAGCCCTGGCAGCCTGCTCTGCAGTCGATGCCCGAATGACAGCGATCAACTTCTCACGCAAGAGAACATCGACTACTTTGTTACTCGTTTTGGTGCGCATTCTCTCCCTATCTCCTGTGAGGCTCATAGCTCACCGTTGCTTTTGCAGGGTGAATATGGAACCCGCGCATACCGCCTCAGGGGTTATGATGGCATAGCCTGAGCATCTTGGTCATCCCCGCCAAGGCTTCGGTAAAGCATGTCGGCAACATTTGGTGGCATTGCAAAGCGGTTCCTGATGGACTCCTTTTCGCTTTCATCCGCTTCCATGATCCGACGGATTGCGCCTCCGACCGTCTTTGCTTCGTTAATGGTAAGATTGCACGGATCAAGCTCGAAGTAGCCTAGGTCGATCTCGTCGTCGCGAACGTAGATCGGCGGATGAAGCAGCTTAAGTTCCTCTGCTACCTGAAAGGCTGTGAGACCTGCATCCTTTGGGTCAATGCTGACACGAAGGCGCTGGATTGGATTCCCCGTCGGGTCCTCAACGAGCTGCAAACCGAGCTTGCTGATACCCAACAGTAGACTTGTGTATGCGTCGAGGACCTCCTTCTGCTTCCCCCGAACCCTGCTCTTGTTGAGTCGCTCCCACCGCTCAAGAGCGACAATGGTCCCAACAATCCCCTCCTTTCCGACCTTCATTGCTCGGCCAATGCCATGCAGCGAGTGAACCAAGCACGCTCGCACAAGTTCAGGACGACCAGCCAAGATTCCCGACGTTGGTCCCTGTAGGAATTTATGCCCACTGAAGCAGACAAGATCCGCCTTCGACTGGACGATCTCCTGCATTGCGCTTTCGGATGCGGCATCTACAAGTACTGGGACACCTCTTTCGTGACAAACGCGAACGAACTCGTCCAATTCTATCATCCCGTACGGTGTCGCGTGGTGTGAAATGACATACACCGCGCAAGCAGTCGTCTCTGTCAAGACGTTCCGGAGCTGATAGACACCAGCACGTGTTGCATGACCGATCTCTACAACTCTCGCACCTGCAAGACGAATCATTTGGGGTAACGCCCCGCCAAACCAGACAGAATGCCCCTTCTGAAGAATCACTTCATTTCTACAGCCAACATCAAGAGGTAATCGCTCAGCGCGTGCGAGGTTATCCCCCACCAGGCAGGCCGCTACGCCAATGGCGATCGCTGCAGATGAGCAAGATACGATACAACCAGCCTGCGCGCCAGTAACTCGGCAGATTACATCAGATGCCTTTCTCTGCAAACGGGCGATATCCACGAACTCCGGAAGTACTTCGGCCATTGCAGTGATAACCTCCGTTGGGACAGAGGAAGATCCCAACGAAGTCATCGTCCCACTTGCGTTGATTACCCGGAACTCCTCGATCCAATCCGCCATACTTCACCAACCTTTCTTCACAAAGAGGATATGAGCTTGATCTTTTCTAGAGAATAGAACGAAGGAATTGCCGAGTCTCAGGATGCTCAGGCGCTGTGATCATCTTCCCTGCTGGGCCCCGTTCAACGATCTGTCCCTCGTGCATAAACGCGATCTCGGAGGATACGCTTTTCGCGAATTCGATCTCGTGAGTCACAACAAGCATGGTCATTCCTCCTTCGGCAATCCGGATCATCAGTTCCAGAACCCCGTGAACGAGTTCGGGATCGAGCGCAGATGTTGGCTCATCGAAGAGCATCAGCTTCGGGTTCATCGCCAATGCGCGGGCAATGCCGACTCGCTGCTTCTGCCCACCCGAAATCGAGCCTGGGTACGCGTTGCGCTTCTCGGTCATCCCCACATCCGCCAGGATTTCCTCCGCTTGCTTCGTCGCTTCAGCTTTTGGGATTCTCTGAACCCGAAGTGGGCCTTCGACAACATTCTCTAGAACTGTTCGGTGAGGGAAGAGAGCGAAGTGCTGGAATACCATTCCGATCCGTGATCGCTGCCCTGCTATCTCTCTACTCGCTCTACGCCTGAGCTTGCCATTTACGATTGCGTATCCGAGTTGCTCTCCTTCTAGGAGAATATCACCCTTCTCGAAGTCTTCCAGCAGATGAATGCACCGGAGGAGAGTGCTCTTGCCGGATCCGCTCCGTCCAAGGAGGGTCACCACATTCCCCCGATCAACATCAAGGTTGATTCCGCTCAGCACCTTGTTGTGGCGGTAGGATTTGTGCAGGTCCTGAATTCTGAGCATGGGCAAAGTCGCTGTCATCTGGTAATCCTCTCTACTCGTGGAGCATTCGTTCGGGGGTTTCGACCATCATCATGCGCAGATCGTTGGCGGGAACGCCCAGTTCAAACAACGATTCCGCATAGACCCGCAGAGCTTCACATGGGGTCGGGTTGAAAGGCTGTCCCCCGTCGCTGGAGATGATAAACTTGTCTGGCCCGATCAAGTCGATTGCCTCCTTGATCCGCTGCAACGGAGGCCGATGGCTTGTCGGCAAATTGAATACCGTGATTGCGAGGAGTTCGGCGATCCCACCGAGATCCGTCAACTCCTTCAGCTCATCCGTGCCTAGATCTGGCACAGTGAAGAATGGATGAGTGATGAGGGTCTTTGTTCCGATCTCCCCGGCATACTTGACGACGGCTCGTAGTTCCTCACGCGACAGATGGCATGTTCCGATTATGGCTTTGTGAGCTTGGACTAGCTCAATGATACGTCGCGTCTCATGCGTCAGCTCACCGGACGAAGTAAGAACAGTGATGCCTTGGGTTGCACGTTCCTGGTCGTTGGCATCCATGCTTGCTAGCCCGTAGCTGCCAACGGAACCAAAGACCCTTTGGTGCTCTGCTGAATCCATAGTGGGGAACCAGACTTGTCTCGCCCCCTGGTCGAGGATCGTCTCTACGATGCGAGGATTGATGCCCCCGACAAATGTGTTGAGCACAATCCCGCCATAGGTGCATACCTCTGGTACGAGCTTGTTCACGAAGAAGGCTCGGCTCACCGTGCTTTCGAAATGGCATTTGAGCATGATTCCCGCGAGGTCAGCGTCGCGAGCCTGCTGGGCCGCCTCCTCATCTGTGATATACCGCGGGTAGATAGACGGAGCGCTGTGGATGTGGAGATCGTAGGCGCCGGTCAGTTTGATTCTTGGATTCATAGGATTCTTAGTACGATAGGTGCTTCTTGGCGCGGCGCTCAACGACCTTGACGAGCACCGCGAGCACTGACACAGACAAGATGTAGATCGCGGCCACCGACGTATAGACCTCGGTCGGTTTGAAGAGCTGGCTTACGAGTCGGTGCGCCTGATACATGAGGTCTGGAACGGCAACAACAGAAACAAGCGTTGAAGTCTTGAAGACTACTACGAGTTGGTTCATGATGTCTGGAATCACTATGCGCAGCGCTTGGGGCAGAACGATTCTGCGCATTTCTTGGGCATAAGTCATTCCAATCGACCGTGCTGCTAGTCTCTGCTCTCTTCCTATTGCTTCGATTCCGGCGCGGAAAACCTCCGCCAGGTATCCGCCTGTCTGTAGAGTCAGTGCCATCCAAGCGGTCCAGAACACAGGGATTCGCAACCCGACCAGTGGAGGAAGTACGAACGTGAACCACATCATCGACACAAAGGCTGGTGTGTTTCGCCCCAGTTCGATGAATACTGCGGCCCCACCACTGATGACTCGGTGCCTGCTGTGGCGAAGAAGCGCAGCAAACAGGCCGAAGACAATACCGCCCAGCATCGACAGGACGCTGATCTGGACTGTGATCGAGAGTCCTTTTAGTACGAGGTGTCCGTACCTGAATATCACTAAGTTACTCATGTCGGTTCATTCCCTTGTCTCCTACTATGCGCGGGGATTACCAGGGACTGGAACCCCCGCGCTTCTGTCCCTGAGGTCGCTCCCTAGAACTGCGGTGGATATAGCGTCCCCAGCGGCTGCCCGAATTCCTCGAAGTAAATCGCGAGTTCGCCTGAAGCTCGGATGTAAGCGATATAGGAATTTAGGAAACTCAACCATGTCGCATCGTCCTGCTTCACGACAAAACCCACGGGGTGGCTTCCAACGACGCCAATGAGCTTTGCCCAAGCGTTGGATTCAAGATACAGTCGTTGCATGACCTCGTCCGCTGCCCAGATATCAATAATGCCAGCGCGGACGCCTTCCGCGATTTCTGGTGCTGTATCCGTTTTGTAGGAAACGATCTCAGCCCCAGGGAAGTTCGCCGGGGCAACCGTTTCCTCAACCGCCCCGAGTCGAACGCCGATCCTTACGCCATCGAGCGCTTTGATGTCGTCCAGTGTGTTGAACCGATCATCGTTAGCAGCAGCGATAAGCCCGACGCCTTTGTAGAGCAAGGGGTCGGTGTAGGCAACCTGCATCGCGCGAGTTGGGGTATAGAAGGTCGTGGACCCAAAGACATCGAAATCCCCGTTGTTTAGTGCGATCAGGAACAGGTCCCAACTCGTCTCAACGATTCTTAGCTGAACACCCATTTCCCTTGCTAGGCCTTCGAAAATCTTTACGGTGAACCCGGTCCATTCCCCGGTGTCGATATCAACGTAGGCGCCGGGAGTGGTCTGGGCAAGCCCCACAGTGAGAACCCCCGTGGATTTCACCTTGTCCAGTACCGAATTGTAGTCCACCGCTGCACTCAAAGCGACCGACACCAATAACACCAGCAATACCGCTACAGTAATAAGCCTATGCAGTTTCATTCTTTACCTCCTTATTCTTTTCGTGTCTTTCTTCTCTCATGCACTTCCAGGTTCCTGTTCTGTCATCACCTCCCCTTCCTCCGTCTTTCGTACAAGAGACGAGAATTGGCTCAGGCCTGCTTCTCTAAGCGCCTGTTCCGTTGGCCATCCACGCTCCTTGTCCCAATTATGCAGATTGTAGTACTCGTCGAGCATCTTCTGAAACCGGCTGTAGTCAATACGCTCGCCCTTTTGGGGACCCGAACGAATTGGTTCTGTCAGGAAGCGTGCCGGGGGGACATCGTCTTCTCGGGTCCATCCCACGTGCTGGATGTTGAACAGCTTTTCGAGCAGGTGCATTCTCTCCCCCTGCCGGATTATCTCCGCTCTGCTACAGGATCGCCCTGTTGCGGCTTCGAACAGCGTAGCAACATCACGAAAACCCAGCATGTCGGGAGCGATCCAGTTGCTCATATAGAAACAGACTCCCAATGAATCGAGCACGGCGTGGAGTCGTTCATAGTAGACGACGAGCGGGGCCTTGTTTCCATAAGAGGTTCCGTCTGGTACGGAATCCACATTCCAAACGGTCCTGGCCTCCTGATCTGACACCCCCATGAACTCAACAAGATTTGCCCCTCTGGTGTGTGTTCCCCCCCTCGTTGACACAGCACATCCCAAGGCCCATCCTTTTGCTGCCCGCATCGACTCCATAGACTCCTGACCCTTTACACGGACGGCCAGGCGATCTGTCTCAAGCCCTAGCTCTCTCGACGCACGTTCTGTTCCCTTAGCCAGTATAGCACCAAGACCCTTGCGGTGTGCTATTTCTAGGACCAATTCCTCAACAAGAGACGGGTCACCCCACCGGAGCGGCCGGCCATCCGTCTGTGAGGAATCGATAAGGCCCGCCTCAAAGCAAGCGATTGCCCAGCCTATTACGCACGAAGCAAAGTCTTCGTCAAGCCCTAGCTCGTTGCACAATCCATGCAGGTATATGAGAGAGTTGGGGTCGTCAATATCAAACCGGGCCGCGAAATTCTTCTGCGTGTTTGCCTTGAACCCTTCACAAACGAACCCCGCAAATGGACCGCGGGGAATACGATAGACGTGGCTGCAAAACAAAGGGCATGCCGAACAAGACATCCGACGCATTTCATACGTGCTCTGGAAGACACGAGGATGAAGCCGCTGGATCTTGTCTGGATCCCAATACTCATCCTCAAAGTAACGCACAGGCATGAAGCCAAGCAGGTTGTGAACCTCCGGGTGACTGTACGTGCCGTAGCGTCTGACCTCTTGAGCACCTCGAGACAACGCCAATTGCCTTCTCGCTCCAACGACGAGTCGCGCAAATCTCTCTGGGTGAGCCACCGAGACGCCTCCCGAACCACGGACCGCAATCGCCTTCAGGTTCTTCGAACCCATGACAGCACCGAGACCGCAACGGCCCGCCGCACGTCCGTTCCGCGTCACGATAGCTGCACCACGAACGCAGTTCTCGCCAGCTGGTCCGATGGCCAATACTTCGTGCTGAGATCCCAACTTGTGAAGAAGCATCCTCGAGGTCGCCCAGGTGGTCTGCCCCCACAGGTCCTGTGCTCCCTCTATCGCGACATGTCCATCTTGGATGTGAACAAACGAAGGCCGTGAAGCCCGCCCTCTGATTACGACGTGATCGAATCCGGCCCATTTGAGTTCAGCACTAAAGTACCCTCCGACACTCGCTGACCCAATGCCCCCTGTGATTGGACTCTTCGCATCTATTGACAGGCGTGACGATCCGGGACAAGAGGTACCCACCAGCGGACCTGCTCCCAAGATGAGCACGTTTTCCGCACCGAGTGGATCAACGGATGGAGGCAGTTGTGTGAGAAGGATCCACGTGTTGATCCCCCGCCCGCCAAGCGCATGTTGCGCGAGATCTTCCGTCCTGCTCGTTGTGATTCGCCCTGAGGACAGGTCAATCCACAATACCTTCCCGACGCAACCTCCGCTCAGCATAACGGCGCTTCCTTATCGGCAAAGGCAATCGCGCCTGTAGGACACACACGAACGCACGGCGGGGGATTCTCGTGGCATGAAGAACAGTCGGTGACCGTTTCATCAAGGTTCGGCATTCGCTCTGACTCAAACTCGGTGACGTGTGCATGGCGGTCCCCTAGGGCAAGACTTGCCTGACTCGGTTGGAACTGGCCAAAATTGTGAAACGAGCATTCAAGCACGCAAAGCATGCACCCCACACACCTCGATTCATCAACCGTAACCCGTACAGCACGGTCAAGATTTCCCGTCACACTTTTTCCCTTTTCTTGATGGCAAGAACCATCTCGATCTCTACGGGTATATTCCCGGGAAGGTTCGAGGTCCCAAGCGCCGCACGAACGTGTCGACCACACTCGCCAAATGCCCTAACCAGAAGCTCGGACGCTCCGTTCATCACCTTCGGTTGATCATGAAAGTCAGGCGCAGAGTTCACAAACCCGCGTACCTGCACGATCTCTTCCACCTGATCCAGCGAACCAACTATGGATTTCACGGCCGCCAGACAGTTGAGTGCACAGATCTGGGCCGCTTTGAACGCATCTCCGGTCGAGACCTCTGCCCCAACTTGGCCGACATATACTGCTTTACCATCTCGAGTCGGACCCTGCCCGGAAACGTAAACAAGATCCCCAACTCGCTTCGCCGGAACGTACTCCGCTACCGGTTTAGGTACTACCGGAAGCTTAAACCCTAACTCCTCCAACCTCTCTTCAACGGCCGTATTGCTCATCCCTCTAGACTCCTTTCCGTAAACTTAGGTACATACAATCCTTGGTTACACCCGCAGGAATCACTCTTCTACATGCCCCAGTGCCCGCGATATCTCTGTTGCGGTTTGTGTAATCGCAACGATCGTCTTCTCGGACTCTTCTGAACCGTCGAACTCGCGTTTCAGCCCTGTTAGACTGACCGCTCCCACCATATCCCCGCCATATCCTCTGATTGGAGCCGCAAAACACTTAATTCCCTCTTCATGCTCTCCGTTGTCGATTGCATAGCCGCGCTCAGCGGTTACCTTAATCTCCTCCAGTAACTGAATCGGATCGGTGATCGTTTCCGGCGTCCTCTGGATCAGGGAAAATTCTCGCAGTAAGGAGACCACTTGATCAGTGGGGAGGCTGCTCAGGAGTGCTTTCCCTACGCCTGTGCAGTAAGCAGGAGCACGACTTCCGATCCGGGACAAAATAGGCAAACTTTTCTGACTTTCGACCTTGTCGATATAGACCACATTATGCCCATCTAAGACGCACAGGTGCACGGTCTTCTGGGTATCAGCGCTCAGTTTGACAAGAAATGGATGCGCGGTTTCACGTAGTGGCATCCGACGCAGCAACTGGCTGCCCAACTGGAGGATCTTGGTTCCAAGGTGGTAGCTGCCATCCCCGTCGCTCTGAATATAGCCCATGTCAAGAAGGGAATTGATGTATCTGTAGGCGCTGGTCTTGTGAACCCCGATGCGCTCCGCCAGCTCAACTACAGTCATCCCTTCCGCGCTCTCGGCAAGCTCTTCGAGGAGTTTGAGCCCCTTTTCTAGGATTTTCGCATTTGCCATAGCGAAAAACGCATCCTTCGTTAGCGTTTATTAAAACCACCATAGCATAAAAAGCAACCCTTGTCAAGCGCAACGTGTCTTTTTGCCAAGAGATCATATTTTGTGTGTCAGTAAAGAGACGGCTGAAAAGAGCAAGCGCCCCCTACAGAAAAGAAAAAAAAGAGACAGAGCGTAAGTCGCCTCACGGGAGAGCCTTTTATGAATCACTAAAACGCGGACCACGACGGAACGGCTCGTGGTGCAGCTTAAAGGGACACCTAAGTGGAAGGGCGTTAGGCAGATTTTTCCTTTTCTTCTTCCTTTTCCGCCTCTTCCTTCAGCACCTTGCGGATTTGCTCCAGGCGCGTAGCGATGCGGGCAAAGACTGTCCCTTCCGGGAAGGTGCCGTCTTCTTTCAGAGTTCCGGCGGGGACGCCGGCCAGGATCTCGATCCCCTCTTCCACGGTTGACACGGGATAGACGTGAAACTCCCCCTTGTCAACGGCCTCAACAACCTCCTCGGAGAGCATCAGGTTATCGACGTTCTGCACAGGGATCAACACCCCTTGTTCCCCCGTTGATCCTTTTGCCTGGCAGACCTTGAAGAACCCCTCAATCTTCTCGTTCACCCCGCCGATCGGTTGAATCTCTCCCTTCTGGTTG
>Ga0315543_1005143_pt1 | contig 10392 bp, 9 predicted proteins | sample SalMarSW160210MG_2_FD_203098 | JGI IMG/M metagenome (GOLD analysis project Ga0315543, IMG submission 203098) | Salt marsh sediment microbial communities from the Plum Island Ecosystem LTER, Massachusetts, United States - Salt Marsh Sediment SW1601-210 ...
TCGGTAATATCGCTGATTTGAATAATGATGACTTCGTAGATTACAACGATTTGAGGTTATATACAGAAAAGTGGCTTAATCAGCAGGTCTTGTTAAAAGAAGACCTCGACAGAAACGGATTTGTTGATTTTATTGATTTCGCCATTTTTGCTGAGAACTGGCTGCATAACAAAGCGCCAGTGGCAGATGCTGGTCCTGATATAACCGTGTTTGCGGATGGTGAGGGGGCTGGTTGTTGTGTTTGTCTTGATATACGTCCAGTGGGGCTTGTAATGATGGATGGGAGCGATTCTTACGATCCTGATGGCGACACCCTAACTTTTACATGGGAAGCACCTATTCCGTGGTTGCTCTATGGGATAGGATGTTATGATGGTGTTATAGAAGCTGCTAATCCTACAGGTGAGTTTCCTGTTGGTTCGACTACTGTTAGCTTAACCGTGAGTGATGGAGAACTGATTGATACAGATAGTTTAGTTGTTTCTGTTTTATTACCTTGAGTGCTATGGCGGATTTATTGGAAGGGCAACTGTTACTATAGGCCCGGCTGAGTAACAGCATGATAAAAATTCCAAAGCCATTTTTCAGAAAATCAATTCTTTCTTGAGCTAAAAGCTCACTGCATATATAATCAGCCGAAACTTGTCTGCCAGACGTACGGTGAGACTTGTCCGCTAACATTTATCCGCCGTCCGTGTGGTGGAGTCAAGACTTGTTTGCAGATAGGCAAGATTCGGGAGAACCTGAAATGAAGAATAAAAAGTACTCTGCCGTAAGGCATGGCCAAGTCCATTACGCCCTCATGGCTTGTGCAATCATATTGGCCGGATGTGCCAGGCAGCATGTAGGGGCGGTTCGCGAACCGCCCGTACTTGAGCGAATATGTGTGCCGGATATGGATAAAGCGGGGGCAGTGCAAATAGCCGAAGATGTCCTGGTTAAGATGCATTTTACTATCGACAAAGCCGACCCTAATGCCGGTTTTATGAGGACCAAGCCGTTGCCGGGCGCACAATTTTTCGAATTTTGGCGCAAGGATAACGTCGGCCCTGAAAACAAAGCTTTAGCAAACCTGCACACTATTAGAAGGATTGTCGAATTGAATGTCAGCCGGGACGAAAAAGAGCTGTGCATCGTCTGCGATGCGCAAGTTTACAGGTTATCCCTGCCGCAACGCGAATCCACCAGCAGGGAACAAGCAGCTGGAATGTTTTCAGAAAGCTCTCGGTCGATACAGGTACTTCGGCTACGACGTCCTGACCGCGAGCGGGGACAAGCTGCCTGGGTCAATCTGGGCCGGGATGAGCAGCTTACAACGGAAATACTAAAGCGAATCGAAAAACGGCTCGTGTCCCAAACGGGCCGCGAGTTACGAGCGCCTGCTGCGACAGTGCGCCAGCACGGCGAGACGGGGGGCGAGAAGTGAGAGTATTAGTTTGCGGCGGTGCCGGCTATATCGGCAGTAATATGACGGCGATGCTCACTGCCGAAGGTCACGAGCCGTTCGTTTTTGACAATCTCAGCAAAGGCCATCTCCCAGCGGTTAAATCCGCCCTGTCCGCCGTAGCTTTAGCGAAGGCGGCTGAGTTTATCGAGGGTGGTTTAGCTGATTACCAATTGCTTGTCGATACCCTTCGAAAATACAAAATTGAAGCGGTAATGCACTTTGCCGCACTGATTGAGGTTGCTGAATCGGTACAAGCTCCCTTGAAGTACTATCAAAACAATGTCTCCAACACTCAGAATCTGCTTTCAGCGATGCAGCAGATGTCGGTTGAGAAGTTTGTTTTCAGCAGTTCCGCCGCGGTATATGGCATACCTGCACAGGTGCCGATTGCCGAGGATGCACCGAAAGAGCCAATCAATCCTTACGGCGAGACCAAACTGGCTGTCGAGCGGATGTGCCATTACCAGAGTCGGACGGGCAAGCTTCGGTATGCGGCTCTGCGTTATTTCAATGCCGCTGGTGCCGGCTGCAACGGCACTCTCGGCGAGGACCATTGTCCTGAATCGCATCTTATACCAAGGGTTATCTATGCGGCGATGCGAAAGCTTCCTCAAATCGATATCTATGGGACAGACTATCCCACGCCCGATGGAACCTGTATCCGCGACTATATTCACGTTGACGATTTGTGCAGGGCGCATCTGCTGGCATTGAGTAAGCTCGATAAGGAAGCGGAGATGATTTACAACCTCGGCAACGGAAAGGGCTATTCCGTCAGGCAGGTTATTGATACGGTAAGGAAGGTTAGCGGCAGAGATTTTAAGGTGGCCGAATCAGACCGTCGGCCGGGCGACCCTCCGGTCCTGACTTCGGACGCAACAAAGGCAAAGAGCGAGCTTGGCTGGAAAACCCAATTGCCCCAGCTCGAAAAAATAGTTGAAACCGCGTGGAATTGGCACAGCAAAAACCCTGATGGTTATGCAGACTGAACCTGAAAATATTGGAGCAAAAAATGAATAAAGTATATGTAGGAATTGATTTAGGCGGAACGTTTATAAAGGTTGGCTGTTTTGACTCAAAATTAAAGCTTTTATCGAAGGTCTCGGCCCCTACCGAAGCCGAGAAAGACGCCAGGACAGTAATAGAAAATATTGCAAAGGCGGCCGAGAAGTCCGTAGCCGAAGCCGGTTTTACTATGGCCGATGTCCCTGCCGTCGGCCTCGGCTGTCCGGGCCCTGCCAGATACAGCGAGGGAATCATCGATGCCGCAACGAATTTTCCGACTTTTAGGAACATCGCTGTTCGCCAGTTGCTGAGCGACCGCTTAGGCGGAAAAGCAGTTGTCTTTGAGAACGATGCCAACGTTGCCTGCTTCGGCGAATTCGCTGCTGGTGCCGGCAAAGACGTTGACGACATGGTCTTTTTTACGCTGGGTACTGGAATTGGCGGCGGCATTATCAATAAAGGAAAGCTCTTGGCCGGCTGCGGCGACAACGCCGCCGAGCTTGGCCATATCATAATCTATCCCGACGGCCGATTGTGCAATTGCGGCCAGAGGGGCTGCGTAGAGGCATATTCCTCGGCCACCAATACCGCAAAAAGGGCCACCGAGGCCGTTAAAAAAGGCAAATCCTCGAGTCTGAAAAAGGTCCTCGATGAGAAAGGCGAAATCACCTGCAAGGACGTTTACGACCACTTAAAGGCCGGCGACAAATTAGCTAAGGAGATAACCGACGAGACCGCAAAGGCCCTTGGCATTGTCTGCCTGAATATGCTGCACGTCACCGAGCCGAAGCGCATCGTTTTTGCAGGCGGTATGATTGCCGCCGGAGATATTTTACTGGACCGGATAAGGGATTATTTTAACGAGCACATCTGGAAATTGAGGAAAGAGACTGTGGAAATTTGTTTTGCAACGCTTGGCGAAGATGCCGGCATAATCGGCGCCGCCGCCCTCGCAAAACAAGCCGCCGACTAATGTCTCTGTCATTCCCGCGCAACCTGTCCTGAGCGGACCTGTCCCGAGCGTAGTCGAGGGAGTCGAAGGAGCGGGAATCCATATTTAGCCCCGTGTTCTTGTCCGCCGTAGTTTTAATGAAGGCGGATTTGTTTCGTATTTCGAAGTTCGAGATTCGGATTTTTAACTTTTTACTCATCTACTCATCTACTCATCTACTCATCCACTCATCCACTCATTTACTCATCTACTCTTTCAGTTTCCCAATCCACCCCTCCACCTTCTCTATCTCCGGCTTCATTCCTATTTTCTTATACAATTCCAGCGCCTTCTCCCAGTACTCCCTCGCCTTGGCAATATCGCCTTTCTTTTTATAAACCGCCCCCAAATTGCAGTAATCGCTTGCTATCCCTCCTAACAGCCCGAGCTTTTCATCAATCTCTAGTGACTTCTTATACATCTCTTCTGCCTTATCAGGCTCACCTTTCTCCATATAAATCAGCCCCAAATTGCCGTACTCACATGCCATATATTCTAAATGCCCGAGTTTCTCCGCGGTTTCCAACGCCTTTTTGTGCATCTCTTCGGCCTTATCAAACTGCCCTCTTGTTTGATAAATCCCCCCCAAATTGCCGTGCTGACGTGCAATTCCTGCCTGTCGACCGATTTTTTCTTCTATTTCTAATCCTTTTAGGTGCATTTCTTCTGCTTCCTTAAGTTTTCCTCTCTTTTCGTAGACTAACCCGAGTGCAGCATAATCACTTGCCATTCCCTCAAGCCGACCTAACTTCTTATTTATCTCCAGCGCCTTATTGTGCATCTCTTCTGCCTTATCTAATTCACCCCTTTTTTGATAAATCAGCCCCAAATTGCCGTACGCGTTTGCCATTATCTCTTGCAACCCAAGCTTCTCTGCAATCTCTAATGACTTTTTATGCATCGCTTCGGCCTTATCAAGCTGCCCCCTCTTTTGATAAATCAGCCCCAGATTGCCGTAATCCTTGGCCATTCCCTTTTTATTTCCCATCTGCACGTTAATCTCCAGCGACTTATTGTGCATCTCTTCTGCCTTATCAAGCTGCCCCCTGTCCATATAAATCACCCCCAGATTGCCGTACTGACGTGCCGTTCCCTCTTTTCGACCGATTTTCTCTTCTATTTCTAATCCCTTGAGGTGCATTTCTTCTGCTTCATCGAGATTTCCTCTCGCATCAAAAACTATCCCAAGAGCAGCGTACTGGTTTGCCATCCCCTCTAATCGCCCGATTTGTTCGTTTATCTCCAGCGCCTTATTGTGCATCTCTTCTGCCTTATCGAGCTGCCCTTTCGATTGGTAAATCAACCCCAAATTGCCATACTGACCTGCCATCACCTCTTGCAGCCCAAGCTTCTCTGCTATCTCCAACGACTTATTGTGCATCTCTTCGGCCTTATCGAGCTGCCCTTTCGATTGGTAAATCAGCCCTAAATTGCCGTAATCACTTGCTATTCCCTCAAGTCGGCCGAGCTTCTTGTCTATCTCCAGCGACTTTTTGTGCATCTCTTCGGCCTTATCTAAGTCACCCCTCGTTTTATAAATCACTCCCAAATTGCCTAAAACCACCGTCTTTTCTTCTGAATCCTTTTCAACAACACCCAACGCCCGTTCAGAAAAGTTTATTGCAGCATCTAACAGTCCAAGATTCAAAAGCGGCGGTGTGCATTCATTTACAAACGCATCTACAAATGACTTTCCTCCTTCCGCTGCCAGAACATGTTCCGGCAATCTCATCGCTGCTAATCCATCCGGCTTAATATCCTTATGCAACCGCTCTCTGTAAATCCACATCGCCCGTAAATGGTATTGCTTCTTCTCGACTTCTCCGATTTGACCAAGAATAAAATCGGCTAATATCGCGTGATAAATCCGCTTTCCTTCCCCTTCCTCACGCAGAAGTCCCTGAAGATAACTGTCTCTTTCCAGCCGCTTTCGCGTAGTGGCGCTCAATCCACTTACCACCCCTACCACGCCTCCCGGTACACCCACCTCTAATATCGCGTATGCTTCAAATAATTTTTTAGCGTCTTCTCCTTTACTGCATATACCACGCCACTGAGCTTGTGCAACTTCCTCTTGACTGAGATATTGTGCCAGGTCCTCAGCCTTCATGCCGGCATCGGTAATTAGTTCCATCGTTCCTGTAACAGCATACGGGCTTTTATCTGACCGCTTTGCACCACTTCGCAACTCCTCTTGCAGTTCCGGTGTTTGTTCCGATTGAATGGTCACCAACTCTTCGATTGTTGCCTCATCAAATCGCTCAAGTTCGCCTTCTGGAATTCGAACGATATTGTCACACCTTGCCAGTCCTTCTCCGCAAACCAGCACATCCTCGAGTCGCTGAGGGAAAAGAAACTTAACCTTCGCAGGAAGCCTGCTTATTACAAGACCCCACGCATAATCACTTTCCTTCTGCATATACTTTTCCGGGTCTATGATAAATATCGCTCGCCCATTCTCCGGCATACGACCGGAAACCAATCTCAATCGCTCCAAAAATTGGTCCCGCGTATTCTTTGCCGGGTCTCGCTGCAAACTCATTACCAAATCGCCGATGTTAATTACATTCAGCAAGCTCCGCCATTGTTCCAACCGTCGCTCCGTTCCATTGAAAGACCTTTCTGTTACTTGCGCAGCATCAAACGCATTATCCATCATAAGCGCCATTGTTGAATCAACGCTGTCTGTCGGCGTTACCTCGTATCTCACCCAGCCGCATTTTAGTTTCGGATGATTTTCCGCGAGTTCCGCCATTTTATTGACCAGCAAGGTCTTTCCCATCCCCGCCTGGCCGGCGACAAGAATCGCCTGTCCTTGTGGGTCTTCGAGCGCCTTTGTGAATTGCTCTAATTCCGCCTTTCTGCCGACGAATATTTTGCCCTCAGACATCTCTTTATTTCCTCATGTATTAAGCTTCATTCTAACGTCACCTATATTATACCCAACTCTCGATTCCCGGCAAACAGTTTCGCCCACTGTCCACTACCAGGCGATGAACAATGAACTATGCTTGTCCGCCGTAGCTTAAGCGAAGGCGGAAACAACGAACTCATTTATTAGATAAATATCCAACTAACTCTTTTTCGTACATCCCCGCTCTTATTTTCTGAAAGAAAACGTGGTGGACGCTATCCACGACCCACGAACTATGAACTATGAACCATGCTTGTCCGCCGTAGCTTAAGCGAAGGCGGAAACCATGAACTACTCATCCGTTTCACGTGAAACATCCTTCAAAGGCCCCCCTGCCGGGTCAGTCCGTGTAAATTTATGCCCCTGTGCCTTAGGTAACCTGTGCCTTAGGTAATAGGTATCTGTGTCAAAGGATTTAGTCAGCTTCATAAGTAGGGCATTGAAAGATGGCCCTGTGGACGAAAGCAAGGTTCTGCGATAAAGCTTGTTTTGGGAGTAGAATTTGCCGAGACTTGTCCGCCATTTACCCGCCGTCTTTTTGGCGGGTCCGTGTGGCGGAACACTAAGCTGGCTAAAAACTTTCTGTGTCCTTCTTGGCCGAATTCTTTTCGTGTCTTCATGCCTTCGTGGCTTGTTTTGGATTTTACATTTTGGCTTTACACTTTTGGCTTTAAGCTTTCAACTTCTCCAGGGATCCGCTGTATACATCCCCGCGCTTATTTTCTGAAAGAAAACGTGGCGGCCGCTATCCGCTAACTATGAACCATGAACAACAAACGCTCTCATCAACGCATCCACTCATCTACGCATCAGGACCGTTTCACGTGAAACATTTTTTCAAAAAAGCCGTTTTTTCGCCAATCGGGGCTATAGAATTTCCACTGAATATTCCGAAGTAACATTTAAGCCGGCAAAAAAGGCATCTGTGTATGCCCGGCATTGGTTCCGAACAGAACATAAAATATATTATGTAAGGAGCGTTTATATGGATACAAAAATGGATACAAAAGGAGAAAAAACAAGGCATCTCGGCAGGGGGCTTCAGTCGCTTTTAAGTCCGATAACATTAGAGCCGGAAGAGGTCGACCAGCTATTGTCTGATGATGATGGCGACGCTAACTTCCCACCAGATAAGAAGTTACGCGAATCACTTCGGAAAATCAAGATTGACGATATATCGCCGAATCCCTATCAGGCACGAACGGTCTGGAACGAGCAGGAGCTTGCTGATTTAGCCGAATCCATCAAGGCCAATGGCGTAATACAGCCAATCGTTGTCAGGCCCATCGGCCCGAAATTCCAGTTAATTGCCGGTGAACGCCGCTTCCGTGCTTCTCAGTTGGCTTCTCTGGAGACCATTCCCGCCATAGTCCGTCAGGCAACTGACCAGCAACTGCTTGAGCTGGCGCTGATTGAGAACATACATCGTGCAAACCTGAATCCAATTGAGCGAGCAAAGGCCTATCAAAACTATATAAGCACCTTTACTATGACGCAGGCCGAAGCTGCTCAACGGCTCGGCGAGGACCGTTCCGTTGTTACTAACTATTTGCGGCTGCTGGACTTACCGCAGGAAATCAAACAAATGTTAATCGATGGCCAATTGACTATGGGCCACGCCAGGGCAATGCTCGCCCTGCCCACTGACGAGCTTCGACGAAAGCTTGCAAATCGGGCTATGGCAGGGCGGCTCAGTGTCCGCGAGGTCGAAAGGTTGGTCAGAAAGTATCTCACGAGCACTGGCCAGGCGAAAACGACCGTCCGCTCCAAGCCGCCACATATCCTGGACCTGCAGAGCAAGCTCAGCAGCCGGCTTGGCACAAGGGTAAACATTGAAACACGCAGAAACGGCCAGAGAGGCAGGATTATCATCGAATTTCACTCTCTCGATGAATTCGATAGAATTACCGAAATGCTCGGCTTGGCCTGTGTCGAGGAGGTGTAAGAAACGGACATCCATAAATTAAGTTGCTTTGTAGAAATCTTAAGCAAAGTGTCATTGCGAGGCCCGAAGGGCCGTGGCAATCTCTTATCTCACAGGCAACAAAGGCTCCTGCACGTTTGAGATTGCTTCGCTTCCGTTCTCCACCCCTTAGGGGCTGCGAAGGAGGAATCGCTCGCAATGACAATTTTCGGTTTATTGTTTTCTGCAAAGTAAAATTAAATTTGAACAATTTCCAGTGCCGGATGATATAATAAAGGATATAATTTCAGGTATATGTGTTTGTTGAGTAGTAGCTTAAGGAATTGTTCTGTTTTGATTAATCTTCCGGAGAACATATTATGAAGCGTTTCGTTATTTCAGTATCTGTTTTGTTGTTTGTGTCTTTAGGTGTGAGGGCAGTTTTTGTTGAGGCAGCGGTCAGTCCTTCTCAATTGGTGCCGAAGCCGAATCCGCCGGACGTTAATACAAGTGTGGAGCCCAACAAAACAATACCAGCTCCAGAACCAGAAACCGAAGCTGACATACTTGCCGACCCAAACGAAATTGAAGCCGCAATCAAGGCCTTTGAGGGTCTTCAGGAGGAATTAGATGAGTTTGAAAAGAAAAGCCGAGGCGGAACACGCCAGTGGCTGAAAAGAGACACTGGTAACAAAATGCCTTTGGCAAAAGGCAATCACGAGAACATAATGGCCGAGCTTATGTTCATACGAAAGCTGGCTGTCGAAGAAGGGGCGAAAAAGACTACGGCTGCGATTGACGGTCTGCTCCTGAATAGGCAAAAGCAGTTTGATGAGCTCAACGAGAAATTCCAGGAAGCAAGAAGGGAGGAAAGAAAAGAGTTAAGACGGGAGCGAGGTGCGCGCAGCCGATACCCTGCCGACCAAAGGCCTTCGCAGGAAAGGCGACCCAGGGGCCGATAAAAGCCAACGTCAATATTCAGTTATAATTGCAGCACTATTTTGAGAAGGAGCTCGAAATGGCAGAACGATTGGCTTCAAAAGTCGCGATAGTAACGGGCGCCAGCAGGGGAATTGGAAGGGCCATTAGTGTCGCATTAGCTCAGGAGGGTGCAGCGGTTGTTCTTGCTGCACGCGCAATCGACAAGCTCCGGGAAACAGCCGACCAGGTGACATCAGCGGGGGGCAAACCCGAGATTATAGTAACCGATTTGGTCGAGGAAGAATCTATCAAAAATCTCGTTAGAGTCACCGGTGAAAAATTCGGCCGATTGGATATATTGGTCAATAATGCAGGTGTCACTCACTCGGCAAAGTTACAAGAGACCGCAACGAAAGACTGGGACCTCTGCTTTGCCGTCAATTCACGCGCACCGTTTCTCCTTTGCAGGCAGGCCCTGCCGTTACTAAAGAAATCTGACCCCGCATACATTATTAACATCGCTTCTGTCGTTGGCGTCAAGGGCTATCCGCTTCAAAGTGCCTATACCGCCTCCAAGCACGCCATTCGCGGAATGACAATATCGTTGGCTGAGGAGCTTAATCGTTCGAATGTCCGTGTACATTTGATTTGTCCCGGCGGCGTAGATACTGAGCTTCTGGCGAAGGTCCGTCCGGATTTAAAAAAGCAGGACCTTATGCAGCCGGAGGAAATCGCAGAGCTTGTCCTTTATCTTGTAACGCACAAGGGCATTGCCTTCATCGATGAGCTGCACATTCGACGGGCAACATCGGTTCCATGGTTTTAGTTTTATGCGCAGGTATAATTATGCGAGCGGTAATCCAGAGGGTTTTGCAGGCGAAAGTTGAAGTTGATAGCCAAGCGGTCGGTCGAATTGACAAGGGTTTGCTGGTCTATCTCAGCGTTGGTGATGGTGACATCGAAAAGGATGCCGAGTTTATGGCTGACAAGCTCGTAAACCTGCGGATTTTTGCTGACGAGGCCGGAAAGATGAATCGAAGTGTCATTGATGTTAGCGGAAGCATTTTGTTGGTAAGCAACTTCACTCTTCACGGCGATTGCCGCAAGGGTCGCCGTCCCGGCTTTGATGCCGCCGCCGACCCGCAATTGGCTCAGCAGCTTTACGAAAAGACAATCGAGCTTGTTGCCAATAAGGGCATCGCTGTCGAGAA
>Ga0315543_1005145_pt1 | contig 10388 bp, 12 predicted proteins | sample SalMarSW160210MG_2_FD_203098 | JGI IMG/M metagenome (GOLD analysis project Ga0315543, IMG submission 203098) | Salt marsh sediment microbial communities from the Plum Island Ecosystem LTER, Massachusetts, United States - Salt Marsh Sediment SW1601-210 ...
GACCCTATGTCTACGCCGTTGACGTAGTGGACGCTCCCGAGGCTGAAGTCGAGGGGGTGCTCGTCTATGATCTTTCCGAGCCTTTTCTCTTCGCCGGGAAAGTAGTCGACCTCCAGGCCGGCCCGTAAAACGACGCCAGTGTAGTCCTGCGCCTTCTCTATGCCTTGGAAGTACTCGTCGAGCTCATCCATCTGGACGCCGAGGTACACGTCTGGGCCGGAGACGATGAGGTGGGTGGTTAACGCGATCTCCCTTATCCCCTGTTGCTCGGCTTCATGGATGATGGCTGGGAGGGTGGCGCTTGGTGCGTCTCTGCTGTGGCTCTCGTGGACATGGTAGTCGAACGGGAAACTGGGGTGCATCTCGTTGCCTATGGGTTCTGCGCCTCGGCTTTAAGAGGGTTTCACTGTAGACTATCGAGCCGGGGTGCGCGCGACGATCAGTATGTGTTGACCCATGTCGGTGACGCCGGGGTGGCTGCAGAAACTCTTCTCGAGCTCGATCAACGCCTCGACGGCTTCAGGGCTCTCCGCTATGCGTGGCAATTTAAACTCTCCTGAGGTTATCGTGTTCGTCGCCGCGGTCTCCACTACTGTGCACCCCATCTCCTCAAGCAGACAGCGTAGATACGTGCTCGTGTACAGAGTCATGGGTGCATGCCACTCAGGTGAACCGGGCTTCGAGTACATTATGTCCGGGAACGGTGAGCCGCGTGTCCACTCCACGTGGTCCTCTATGTTCTCGAGGAAGTCCACGGCGTCGAGCGTTGATATTAGGTGAAACGTCCCGAGTAGGCTCATGGCGCTAATGGCTATGGGTGAACCGGGTTTAGCGACTCTTATCAACTCGGCTACGGCGTCTACGTGCCGCTCCCTTACGTATGAGAGGGCGCCGCCCAGGCAGAGAACCATGTCGAACGTATGGTCGGGTATGTCCTTCATCTCGCAGACGTCGAGCCTCTTGACCATCTTGACGCTGGCCTCCACCCCGGCTTCCTTTATCTTCGCGCGTGCGATCCGCAGCTGCTCATCCGACATGTCCCCGAGGTATACGTCGGCTCCTCTCCGGGCCAGCCATATGGCGTACCTGCCGGGGCCACCCCCGGCGTCGAGGACATAGTCGCCTTCTTTGAGGAACTTGGCGACGATGCTGGTCGTCGTCTCGAACTGCACACGGCCGTGGAGGCTACCCTCAAGCCGCGTCCACTCCTCGTCCCCATACATGTTGTAGTAACGCCTGATGTCCTCCGGGGTGTAGCTCATGTATGGACGTTTATCCACTGGCTTTTGATGGTTTTGAGCAACATATATTGACCATCTGTTCAGGTATAGGGCTCTGTATCTCTGTTACCGAGCCACGGTAACGAGGAGTCCCCTGTTTCAGAGGTAAGGTATACGTTTCCTCAATTGTTTTTAAGGGAAACATCGGGGTTTCTGAGGAACGTGGATGGAAGCAGTCGCACGCGGAGTTGTCGAGCAGGCCATAGACGACGAGCTCTCGGACAGGAGGCTCGAGCTAAGCCACAACACGTTCAGGCGGTTCGAGGAGATGGGCATAATCGAGTCCTCTGAGAGCGCCATGTTCGGCAAGGTATACTCCGAGGCGTTCAGCTACTTCATCAACTACAAGATGCACAGCAGGGAGCCCATCAGCCTCAACGAGATGGAGGAGTTCGAACGGGTCATCGACCGCAGGGTCATAGAGATAAAGGGCAGGATTCTACATCTCACCGGAAGATAGCCCCGGGAAAATTTGATTAGGGGCGGGGTTTAGAGGGCGACAGGGCAAAGGTGTAAACCCGTGCCTCTAAACCACGTTGCACTCGCCTCCCGTTTATGGCAAATAATCGATTCAGTGTAGAACCCGAGGACAGACAATAAATGACCATAAAACCGTGGGTGGAAAAGGTTAAATGGCTTGCACCGGTTCCCCTAGTCGGCGGGTGAGTGGGGCCTCCTACCCGTTCCGCCATAGAAACCCCGGAGTAAGGAGGTAACGCAACGTGAAGACGAGAGACATTAGTCTATCAGCGGTCATCGCCGCCCTCTACGCGGCGCTGGTCATAATACTGGCTCCCATAAGCTTCGGCCCGATCCAGCTGCGCGTGGCCGACTGCCTCATACCTTTGTCCGCCCTGTTCGGGCCTCCCTGTGTGATCGGCGTCGCCCTGGGAGCGTTCGTGGGGAACGCGTACTGGTTCCTGAGCCCCATCGACGTCGTGCTGGGGGCGCTGGCCAACCTGGCGGCTTCCTATGTGGTCTACAGGTACAGGGAGCGCCTCGTGGCCGCCTCGGCGGCGGCATCCGTGATAATCGGCGTCGTGGTCGGCGGATACCTGTGGCTGTTCTTTCCCCCTCCAAGCATCCTCGGGCTACAGCTGCCGGTGTGGCTGGCGATGATGGCCAGCATCACATTGAGCAGTCTGGTGGCCGTCGGGGTGCTGGGCCTGGGGCTGGTGAGGCTGCTAGAGGAGTCCGAGTACATCAAGCAGCTTCGCTGACCACCTTTTTTCACATGTTTTATCAGGCAGGGCCCCGTGAATAGCTTTAATGAACATCAGGATAGTCCGGTTGATGGGTTGGTTCGGCATCGTGGCCCCGTTCATCGTCGCGCTTATGATCTATGTGAGCGTAGGGTCCACGCCGGGGTGGAGCTTGACGGAGCAGAGCCTGAGCCAGCTGGGATCGGGGGACTTTGGGGCGGTGCTCTTCAACAGCGGCCTCGCGATGGCCGGCTCCGTGATGCTGCTCTTCGGGGCCGCGCTGTACGAGTTCTCGGACGGGGACACGGTGGGCAGGATAGGCACCGCCCTCTACCTCCTGAGCTCAGGCATCGTCATCGGGCTTAGTCTGGCAACCGTCGAGGTTCAGCCCATCCACGACCAGGCCGCCACGGCGTTGTTCGTCGCCTTGCCTCTGAGCGCGGCCGTCTCCAGCGTGTACGCTTGGAGAAGGGGCTTGAAGCCCTACGCGGCGATCGGTTTCGCAGCCGCCGTGGTCTCCTTTGGGGTCTGGGTGGTGGCGGGGAGTGTGACGGCGTTGTACGAGCTGATGGCACTCGCTCCCATCGGGTTATGGCAGATGGCGCTCGGGTACTGGATGTGCAAACAAGTCCCAGATGACGACCTGTAGCTACTTCCTGCCTAGACGCGCCGAGGTGGTTTGAACCGTGTGGCGGCCAAAAATGTGGTTATGGATAGACCCTGCGCATGTCCCTAGGGAACGGCACGGTGTCCCTGATGTGCTCCAGCTTAAGCATCCACATGAGCACCCTCTCCACGCCGAGGCCGAACCCGCTGTGAGGCACCGTCCCCCACTTGCGGAGGTCCATGTACCACGCGTAGTTTGATGGGTCAAGGCCGTCGTCGATGGTGCGCTGGTACAGCTGCTCGTAGTCGTGGACGCGCTGGCCTCCGCCGATGATCTCGCCGTAGCCCGCAGGCGCCAGGAGGTCCGCGCTCATGGTCACCTCGGCTCGGTCGGGGTTGGGCATGTGATAGAAGGGCTTGATGCCGCTGGGATACCCCACTATCCAGGTGGGCTTCTCGAACTGCTCGGTGAGGGGGCCCTCCTGCTGCCAACCGAAGTCGTCGCCCCAGTACATCTCGACGCCCTGCTTCTGAACCGTCTCCACGGCGTCGTCGTAGCTCATCCTGGGATACGGGGGCTTCAGCTTTGCCAGGTAGTCAGGGTCTCCGCCCGCCTTCCTAACCTTCTCGGGGATCTCCTCGCCGAGGACGTTGGCGATGTGGCTTACGAGCCTGTCGCCTGTGGTCATTATGCCGTCGAGGTCGGTCCACGGCTCCTCGAGTTCCATGTGGAGGAACTCGCTGAGGTGCCGCCGCGTCCTGCTGGGCTCTGCGCGGAAACTGGGCGCGATGGTGTATATCTTGCCCAGGCTGCTGATGAGGGCCTCGGCGTAGAGCTGCCAGCTCTGGCTCAGGTAGACGCCTTTCTTGTCGAAGTACTCGACGCTGAAGAGGGTGCTGCCTCCCTCGACGCTGGCGGTCATGAACATGGGGGTATGCACCTCGGTGTACCCGTTGTCTTTGAACCAGCAGCGGGCGGCCTCCAAGAACTTGGCTCTGATCTGGAATATGTTCTGGAGCTTGGGCTCGCGGATGTAGAGGTGCCTGTTGTCCATGAGGAACTCGATTCCCTGCTCCTTCTTGACGATGGGGTAGTCGGGCTTCGCCACGTAGACGTCGCCGACGCCGTTCACCCTGAGCTCCCATCCACCCGGCGCGCGCTCGTCCCTCTTGACGACGCCCTTCAGCTCGAGGGCGGTCTCGAGGGGGTACTTCTCCACCTCGTTGAAGGTATCTTCGTCGACGTCGCGCTTATTCAGGGTGCACTGGATTACCCCCGATCCGTCTCGGAGCTCGAGGAACTGGATGCCTCCGCTGCTCCGGCTGGTGTATATCCAGCCGCGGACCTTGACGGCGGCTCCCTCCTCGTACCTGCCTTTCAGTATGTCGGCTGCGTCCACGAAACCCGTCATTTTAGACACTGAATCTTATCTCAGCCTGTTAATGACTCTTTCCAATTACCGAGGCCGGCTCCATCCTGTGGAGCCAGGGTTCATGGAACACTGATCCATGTATTGTGTAGTCTCTTGATACAGACTCATCTTCATTAAAAGATAAATCAGAATAAGGGTGGGAGTACCCATGGACAAGAGGATCAAGCTTCTCAACCGCCTCAAGATGCAGCTCAGCGGCTACGTCTACACAGGCCACAAGAGCAGGGACGGCTGGAGGGGCGAGCTGCCCCACTACCAGTTCGAGTGCCCCGTGCACGGCATAGTCGAGAACTACCCAAGCGGCTACGAGCAGCGACTGGAGTGCCCCCTGTGCCTAGCCGAGAGAAGGGAGAAGCGCCTGAAGGCGGCGCCTTAAGACGCCCGCCGAGGAATAGCCTTAACCATGCAGGTCATTATTGAGGCTTCATGGAGCCGTTAAGCAGAGGGGATATCATCAGGGGGTTCGAGGCTAGCCGCGCCAAGGTATTCGTGTACATGGCGGAGGCTCTCATCGAGCACCTGGGCTGGGAGGAGGGAAGGAAGGCTATCCACGATACGGTCCGGGAGATGAGCAGGGACTCCGGGGAGAAGGCGAGGAAGAGCTGCGAGGCCCGGGGCGTCGAGAACACGTGGAGCAACCACAGGGACGAGAACGGCCCCCTGTACGCGCTGGCGTGGGAGGGAGGCGTCGCGCTAGATGAGCCGGACATGAAGGTGGTGGAGTACAGCTACTGCCCCCGGGGGGACGCCTTCGCCGAGCTGGGCGGGAGAGCCGAGGAGCTCGGGGACATCTACTGCGGCGTCACGGACGACGCGTTCTGGCAGGGATTCAACCCTGTGTGGACGGTGACCCGCGAGAAGACGTTCAGCGGGGACGGCGTCTGCAGGCTCGTCTGGAGGAGACGAGAATAAAATTTTTCCAGATGTAACCAGTGGCAGGTCACATCGAAATTCATGAGCCGCTTCCAGGTACGTTTACCCGAGAAACCACATCATGGGGCTGAACCCCATGGAGACGCCCAGACTTGACACGGAGAAGCTCAAAGGCCTATTATGGAGGAGGACGTAGGGTTCATCTACGAACTTTTCTCGAGCCCCGAGACAAACGGGTACAGCGGCATCGAGAGGCTGATCAGTAGAACCTGTGTCCCGAGCCCGCGCTAACTCACTGACCCTTATTTGCTGTACGCGGCTATTGTAGCTTCAGGTTTTATTGATGGGATCGGTGTGACGCCGCTCATCGGAGGAATCATCGTATTCTAATGAATTGGCAGAGAGTTGGCGCCGTGTACGTCGAGTTGAAACCTGTAGTCGAGTGGGCCACCAAGGTTACATCATATATCTGTCCTGTGACTGTGTCGAAGGGTATGTGTACCGTGACTGCAAAATATTTCGTTGGGCTAATCCTGACGGGCTCCTCCCAGACAAGGGTGTCCTCGAGGTATAGCTCCAACTGCTCAACTGTCTGATTCGATCCATACCACTCGTTTCGGAAGGATAAACTCAGAGAGCCACCCAATCCGCGGCCAAGCCAGAGAAGATCAGGCTCACTGAAGTAAATAAAACTCCGACTCATCATAAAACAGATAGATCCCATATTATCTTCTTCCATGTATACACCTGATTTAGTAAAGGTCCGAGTAGAGTAATCACTGAACTTTACAGTGACCGTGACCGTGTACTCCTCGCCATCCTCTGGAACATATCCACCAGTACCCCCACCCGGAGAATACCACGCCGTATAGTGTGAGAAACTCTCGCCTCTTGACGGCTCTAATGGAGAGTCTTGTGAGACCCCGAAAGTGTATGGTAGATCAAGCTCGTTGATTCTGGCTCTAATCGCTATGATCTTCTTTGCTCCTAAGTTTTTTATGCTGAACGATAGCGATGGGTAAGGCTTAGAAAGGTCGTGTTTGATCCTGCCTCCTCCGAATAACAGCAGGTCTCCCCTATTCACGAACCCGTAATCCCAATCATGCTCGAAGAACGGTACACCGGGCTCGTGGCTGATGGTCTTGTTGCCGAGCAGTTTTCCTTTCAGCAAGTCGCCGACGTCAAAGTCCTCGGCGTACTTGTCCAGAACACGGTAAGCCTCTATCTCACCTATCGAGACATTGTTCACCTGGTCGGGTGTGGTCAACCTCAGCCAGATCTGGGCTCCGTCTCGGTGGATGACGATCCCTGAGACCTCGTCGCTCGTGGAGGGCTGAGGCGGCGAACCTTGGTGATACAATATGCTGTAGGTTATCGTCAGGGTAAGGAAGACGACGCATACGCTGAGTAATAGGAAATACCGATTATTGCTCCGCATGGTTATGTATCGAGGCTATCCGGCTTTAAACCATATCTGAGTGTCACATAACTGAACAATAATTTTATTTCTTTGCATATGATATCACTTAGGAGTATGAGTCAAACATACAATAGAATCTACAGGTTAACTATCGCGGCACTGGTCCTCATCGTCCTAGCACTGTCCTACACCTGGTTAACCACGAACGGTGAACCTGTGATGAGCCTGGACAAAGAGGTCTACAAGGTTGGCGACGTCCTCGTCTTGACCGTGAAAAACGTCTACAGGGATGGCATACTGGTTGACGTCGATTACAGGATTCAGGAATGGACCGGCGATTATTGGCATGAGCTGAACAAAGATTCCCGCGACTCTGGGTATGATGCGGCGGCTAAAGTGTTAGCCCCGGGTGAGACGTATAGACAGGTCGTGAACATCAGATGGTTGGGTGAAGGCAGGTATCGGATAGGGAAGCAAATCAACCGACTCGAAGAGGATACGAACACGTTTTGGGTAGAATTCATGGTGGAAGGCTAGAACGCTTCAAACCTTAGAAACGCCCGTAGAAGTACATCTAATGGTGGTAGACGCCGCTTCCATGAACTCTGGCGACGTTGGGCATGGACTTCTGGCACGGCGGGAAGCCTTCGGCGGAGATGAGGAACGATGGCTACAAGGTTGCGCTGGACACGCTTAGTAACCACAACGTTACAGGCGTCTTCCTCCACATCTGGGCGTCGGAGCACGACCACCTGGGTGAAGCCATCGACGTCGAGGAGCTGCTGAGGGCTAGGTGGACGATGTAGAGGCTACCAGCCTACGGCGCACCCGTCCCCCCGGGGGTCGGAGCCCGCTGTGAGCACGCCCGTCTCCGGGTCCCTGTGGATGATCTGGCCTTTGCCGAAGAGTATTCTTCTCCACCCCGACGCCGGCACGACCTCGTGCCCCATGACGGCCAGCCGGCTCATCACCTGTACGCTGATCCCGTCCTCCAGGTGCACCTTGCCGCCGCTTGTGCCGTCTAGGATGCAGAACCGCGGGGCGTCCAGAGCCTCCTGTGGGTTCATGCCGTAGTCTACGGTGTTGACGACCACCTGGACGTGACCCTGAGGCTGCATGAAGCCGCCCATGACCCCGAAGGGCGCGTATAGCTCGCCGTCCATCGTCGCCATCCCAGGGATGATGGTGTGGTACGGCCGCTTCCCCGGCTCGAGCCTGTTGGGGTGCTCTGGGTCGAGGCTGAAGCCGTAGCCCCTGTTCTGGAGGGTGAAGCCGCAACCCCGGGGGATGATGCCGGTGCCGAAGCCGTTGTAGTTGCTGTTTATGAAGCTGCAGGCGTTGCCGTCGCCGTCCACGACGCAGAAGTACACGGTGTCGCTGCCCGCTACGGGTGAGCCCCTCTGGACATCCACCGAGGCCTTCTCAGGGTCCAGCAGCACGCGGCGCTCAGCAGCGTACCTCTTGCTGATGAGCTCCTTGACCGGGACGTGGACCACGTCGGGGTCGGCCACGTACCACCTCGTGTCCGCGAAAGCCAGCCTCATGGCCTCGATGAGGGTGTGAAGATGCTTGACCGAGCCGGGGGGGACGCCGTCGAAGTCGTACTCCTCAAGGATATTCAAGGCGATGAGGACGGTGATGCCCTGCCCGTTGGGCGGAACCTCGTAGACGTCTAGCCCCTTGTAGTTGGTGTTGATGGGCTCCGGGAAGGTGTTCCTGTGGCTCTTCAAGTCGTCCAAAGTCATGGTTCCGCCCATGTCGCCCAAGACCTTCACGATCTCCTCAGCGATCCTGCCTTCGTAGATGCCGGCCTTGCCGTGCTCGGCGACATCCCTGAAGGTGCGGGCCAGGTTCCTGTTCTTCATGAGGCCTCCGGCGCGTGGCGCCTCGCCGTCTATGAGGAGCTCCTCGTAGTGGGGGCCGTTCTTGAGCCGAGGTATGCCCATGTCCCACGCCCTTGCGGTGATGGGGCTCACAGGGAAGCCTTCCTCTCCCAGCTTGATGGCGGGGGCGAGCACCTCAAGCATCGTCATGGTGCCGAAGGTCTCCACCGTGTCGACCCAGCCAGCCGCCGCGCCGGGCACCGTGACGGTGTGGACGCTGACCCGTGGGAGCGCCGTGATGCCTTGCTCCGCCAGGTACTCTATGCTGAGGCCGGCGGGGGCCCTGCCGCTCGCGTTGAGCCCCTTCACCATCTTTTTCTCTGCGTCGAAGAAGAGGCAGAAGCAGTCTCCGCCTATGCCCGTGCTCGTGGGCTCCGTCATGTTGAGGGCCGCAGCGACGGCTACAGCGGCGTCGGCGGCGTTGCCTCCTCTCTGGAGGACGCTTACCCCAGCCATGGAGGCGAGGGGCTGGCTGCTGGCCACCATGCCGTGGGTGCCGTAGACGGGTGAGCGCCGGGAGTTGAACTTCATATCCGTGGTGGTGCGTGTGGGCGGGACATAAAGTTAACGGGAGGCCACACAGCCCTGATCTTTTCCTCAGGCATATCCGAGGCTTTGAAGAACGTCGGGTAGTTCATCGGGGCCTGTGATCACGGCGTCGGGTTCAAGCCGTTTCACGTGTTCCTGGTCGTAGCCTCTGGTGTTTATTAGTATGAAGGCTCCTCCAGCCGCCTTGGCGGCCTCGGCGTCGTGGTCCGAGTCCCCGATGTAGACGAAGCCGTCTCCGCCGCAGAGCCGTAACGCCTTCTCTATGGCCTCGGAGTCAGGCTTGACGTAGCTGCAGTCGTCCCTGGTCACCGTGTGTGTGAAGAACCGTCCGAGGCGCCCATACTCTGGGCTGCCGAGTATCCTCTCGACCGACCACCTTGAGGCCGTGGTCACCAGCGCCATCTCGTAGCCCATGTCTCTGAGCGTCGTCAGCGCCTCCATCGTGCCGGGGATGAGGACGCTCAACGCGTGGTCGGCTTTCTCCTCCTCCATGAACGGCGCGTTGATGGCGCTCATCAAGGCCTGCGTGTCCTCCTCCGAGAAGCCGTTGTGGTCCGCGTAGACCCTCGCGGCGTTCCAGATGTGCGCCATCCTCTCCAAACTAGATACATCTTCATACGGCACTCCGTGGGCGGCGGCGATCTCCTTCATACGATGCTTCACGGAGCCGTAGGACAAGTTGTGCCGTACGCGTTGGCTGTGCCTAGAGGCGTCTGTCATCTTTATGAGGGTGCCGTCCATGTCGAAGAGAAGTAAAGGTTTGCCGGTCACAGAGATTACACCTGCTTAGAGATATTTTAAGTCGTCTTGGGTGAGTTTGGCGCCCCGGGGAAGACTCGAATGTTGAGTGGTGTTGATGTCGAGGATGTCTAACTGGATTATCGAGTTTTATGTATTAGAATAAAAAGCCAGAAGTGCACATAAGACAATATTCTTAAAACCAGAGGTCTTTAAAGAACCCATCGGCTAAGTGTTCAGCAGAAAACATTCGTATTTGTTACAAGGCTCTATTCTATAAACTGATAAAATCTTTAATACGATTATATTGGTGCGTATAGCAGTGACGGGTCGCCCTTGAAAGGATATGTACAAACACCTCCTAACGTCGTTGACTCGATGGTAGAGAAACTATTCGCGAATAA
>Ga0315543_1005146_pt1 | contig 10388 bp, 10 predicted proteins | sample SalMarSW160210MG_2_FD_203098 | JGI IMG/M metagenome (GOLD analysis project Ga0315543, IMG submission 203098) | Salt marsh sediment microbial communities from the Plum Island Ecosystem LTER, Massachusetts, United States - Salt Marsh Sediment SW1601-210 ...
CGAAGTGACCGCTTCCTCGACTGGGCATATCTATATCATGGTCCACAGCTATCGCGGAAGTGGCAACTACACATTGAGAACAGAAGGCCAAGGTGGTCTACCTCCAACTCCAGAGCCGCTCCCTCCCCCCCCGGACACCGAGCAGGATGATCACGGTGACGACGCCAACCACGCTACATCTCTTCAACCCGGCGCCGTTCTCATGGGCAACATTGACGTGCCAGGAGATGTTGACTTCTTCGAGATTGAAGTCACGCCTGGTTGCAGCTACACCCTCAGAACAACTCTCGATACCCTGGAGGATAGTGTGCTGACAGCCTACGTCCGAAGAGGACTGCTGGGTACCCTCGAGCAGGTAGCAGAGAACGACGACAGCCACAATTCCCTAGCATCAGAACTGCGCTGGACGCTTGTTTCAGCAGAATCCCTTATCGTACGAGCCCGAGCCTTTTCGACTTCGCAGACGGGGCGTTACCACATAGCTCTTCAGAGAAGTTGTCCAGGCCCTCATCCGAGCATGGGCATAGCCTATAAGGTAAATGTTACTGCCGTATCGAACATCTCTACTGCTCCAGGCGGAGCGTTATCTATCATAATAAGCGATATGGTAGGGAACGTCGTCTATCAGACGCTTGACCATGGTGATGCTCTTAGTGTGAATGTGCTCCTGCCCGGGCCCGGACTTTTCACCGCCAGTGCCGCCGCGATCGCGGAGGAATACTGTATGGGAATGGGAACAGATAGCGAGAGATTCCTCGTTGATGAAACCAACCCGGTCGCTGAGATATCGCTCGATGCTAGCCAACCTTGTATCCCACCGCCAGAAAGCTTTCGATAGTAACTCGGCCGTACAATGGCTTTGATAAGGTACGCCACCATTATCTTGCTTCCTTCTTGAGGCGATGTTAACAGAGGCTTTTCCTGGCGAGGTCACGGGGTCTACCATTGGATATAAGGTCATAGGGGCAAAAGGCAAAAGGGTCAGGCAAAAGGGTCAGACCTTCATTCTTGGTGTTCCTTCATCTCGGCAACGCGTTTCGCAATGACACTGATGGTTGAGAAGTACAGCCCCAAGAAGCCTGCGCTTTCCGCAACCGGACGCATCGACAAAGCAAAGGCGGCTTCCTCGGGCTGACAGCGGCGCTGGAGCAGAGCGCATTCAACGATCGCGCGGCGCCAAAGTACGATCCCAGGTAATCAAGACACCAAGAATGAAGGTTTGACCCCGGTTTCTCCGTGACACCATCATCCCCGGCTCGTACGCTGCTCGACCCCATCCATCCACGCGGTACTTGCGGTAGTAGGGAGCAAGGTCCATCTCCTGCACCGCGTCCAGGATGAACCACGCCAAGTGATCCCCAGACAGCCAATCCCTCATCGATACCGGCAGCAGATACATCTGGTCACGATCGCATTCAATGAAGTTGTACGCCATCTCGCCCCCTCTCTAAGTCTGCTTTATTCTACCAGCAAGTGATGGGGGGAGGGAAGTGGTTTGTGCAACAGGCTCTAAAGATTGTACAATTAATTTGAAATCCTGCTCGTTAATAATTAACGAGGGATTGAAAAAAAGGAAGTTAAAATGTTGCCTGCTTTAGAGATGCTTATCTTAGATGTATTCGGTAAAAAGAGAGGACTAAGCATTGGTGGGCGACGCATTGCCATCTACAGCTTGGTTTATCTTCTCGTTTATGGTTTGCTTTGGTACATTTATTTGGGGATTGGCTTTCTTGTGGTTGCAGTTTTCCTTATTCTTGGTCTTATGTGGGCATTCGCCGCTCTTCTTATGTTGATAGCCGGAATAGTGTCACCTGCCCCAGATAGCGATTATGGAAGGAAGCTAATCAAGCTAAGTGAGAGATTTACAAGAGCTTCTGCTATTTCTGGTCAGGAATACGGTAAGTTTTTAGTAATTCTTGAAAAGGCACATAGAGATAATTTGGTAGAGCCCCATCAAAAAAAACAAATAGTAGAGTCGCTTCATATCCTAATACTTGAAAAAGGGCGTAGGATTTCAGGTTTGGACTATGTAGAATTAGAGAAGGAGTTATTTAAGCCCAGAGAGGCAGTATTTTTCAAGAAGGAGGCAGAAACAATCCTGGGAGATTATGAAAAATTAAGAGAGAAAGTAAGGGATCATGGTCTAGACGTAGACAAATGACAGATAAGTGAAGTGAGTTTGGTGCGAAAGGAGGTCTCGGGTGAAACTACTGATTTTTATGGCAGTTCTACTGGTTATAGTAATCACTGGCCTTAGCGAAAGCACTGAGTCGCTCTTGGAAGAGAAAGATATTCCCTGTGACGATTTTGATCAGGACGGGCTTTGCCTTGAAGAGGAACTTGCTTTAGGGACTAATCCCAATAAGCTGGATACTGACGAAGATGGTTTAACAGATGGTCAAGAAGTAAGAAAAGGCACAGACCCTTTAAATGCTGATACCGATGGAGATGGTGTTAAGGATTCTAATGACCTTTTCCCTAAAATCCATAATAGTCATATTTATGGAGTTTGTATCTCTATATTGCTGATGGTTGCAGGAGCTCTCTTTCTCCTAGGTTCCTCGCCGGGACATCGTTTACTAGAACGGTTAACGAGACCGTCGGTCATTTCTTTACGGTCAAAAAGCAGGGAGAAGGAAGTTTTTTCCGCTCACGAGGTTCAAGATAGTCAATGGCAAGAGTGTAAGGATTGTCCTTACCAAGAGGGTTTTTACAAAGACGAGAGAGATGGCTATACGATTATTAGCCCAAGGTGTAATAATCAGTGTGGTAAAAAAGAGACGATAATTGACATTGAGAAGGATTAACTAGAAAGGAGGTTAAAATGGGAGGATTAATTGCCTTTACGGTGATATTTGTTATTGCCGTTATAGTGTGGATTTGCTACTCAATCTCTAAAAGAAAAGAGATTGTTGGCAGAGAGGAACAAAGCAAGGCAGCTGTTGCCAGTTACAGAGCCATGGAAAAGAAAGGCACAAAGGTGAGGAAGGACGCTATTGAGGCAGTAGCTTTGTACTTCGATATTCTTCAAAGAGAGTTTCAAAAATCAAGAGAGCTTATGAAAAGTATTGGGTCAGGTTCTGGCTCAGGTAGAGGAGAATCCCTGCGGCTTATGGAAATTTATCCTAAGGAGTTAGGTAGTGAAGTAGTAAAGCAGCTTATGCTCACCTTAGCCAAAGAAAGCGATGATTTACAGTATGCCCGAGAAAAAGCTAATACAAGGATTGGCGACTATAACGCACTGGTGGAGAAAGGGCAGATTTCTCATATTGTAGCGAAAGCTATGAAGAAAGTAGAGAAAACTTATCTTGAAACTACTGATGAACCTTTACTTAAAGAGTTGATGTCTGCGGCAGGTAAAGATTTGCTTTCTTTGGCTGGCGGAATGGACGAGAAGCCCGAAGACTGGATTAAGCTTAATAAAGAAGGAGCAGAAGATTCGACCAAAGAAGGAGAATCAGATAGCTGAATTACAAGAAGTTATTAATGAGATATGTGACAATCGGCTAAAAACAAAGGGGAAAACTAGTTCATGGGGAGGAAAACTCGCTTTGTTAGGGTTAGTGTTGGCAATTATGGGAGGAATAGTAGGAATCGCTTGTGCTAATGGACCAGGTGCCCTTTTTGGTCTCTTCGTCGCAATGTTTCACATAGGATTACTAACATTTGCGATAGGTCTGGGAGTGTGGGCTGTTGCCCGACAAGAGCATCCCACTATCTCTTATTGGAGTCGAATGCGGCTGCTTTTAATGGCACAGGGAGTTGAACAAGACAGTGGTATTTCAGGAAATGATTATGGCCGGTTCCTGATAATGCTTGAGCGTCTTAGAAGACAAGGCATGTTGACCCACAATGAGCGAGACCAAATCATCGCAACCCTCAAAAATCTTGTGCTCAAAAAGGGGCGAAGAATTTCAGGGTTGGATTATGTAGAGCTTGAGAAAAAGCTTTTGAAGGCCGGAACAGTCAAAATCAACGATAAAAATGTAGAGCTCTTTTCAAAATTGCATATAGAGAGAATTCTCGAAGATTACGAAAAACTACGGAAAAGAATAAGAGATAGACGCCTGATGAGTTTTTAATGAAATCGGCTGGTAAAGTTCGACAAAAAAAGAAGAAGGTCAAGATGGCTAAGTTACAGAGCGCGGTTAAAAAGGTGTTAGATATTTATCTGCCAAAAGAGAGGAAAATCACCATATGGAGAGGGGTGCTTCTTCTCGTGGGCGTGATACTAATGATTACTGGTGCTCTATCATTCTACTTAACTCACGACGTTCCTCTCTACGGGCCTGGAAGCGAATTCTGGATACTGCCTATTGTGGGCATAGTAATGTTCATGATAGGCATAGCATGTCTAAATACTGCAATAGCAAAGTTAATTCACAGCACATTTGATGGGTGGCGGGAATCATCCTACCGAGCAGAATTACTCTCAGTAGTCAAAAAGCTTGAAAATAAGGTTAGTATTTGGGGTGCTGATTACGGTGAATTCCTGATAGTCCTTTATAGAGGAACGTTCTCTTATGATGGAAAGAGGCAAATTACCAATCTTTTGAGAGACTTTATACTTAGAAAGGGGCGACGAATTTCAGGCCATGATTATGTGGAGCTAGAAAAAACATTAGCTCGAGCAGGCAAGATGAAGGTTGATAATAAGAGTGTCGAAATTTTTCCAAGATGGCAAATAGAAGGGATTCTCAGCGATTACGAAAGGCTAAGGGAAAAAATAAGAGATAGGAGTCTGATAAGTCCTTAATAAAAACGGCCGGAGAAGTTTGACAAAAGAAGGAGGATCAGATGGCTAAATTAGAGGATGCAGTTAGGAGGGCATTTAATAGTCGTCTGTCAAGAAAAACAAAAACTGACTGGGGAGGCCCGATATGCTTCCTGGGCATTGTCTGTATAGCCACCGGTGTTGTTTTAATGGTTTTTGCTTCGGTCTTTAGTTACACTCTTTATTTAACATGGATCGGCATCGCATTACTGTTTATGGGAGTTCGAGGGACAGAGACCTTATCTCAGGCTGCTCCTTGAGAATTATGGGTTGCGTCCCCGGAATTTCCAATACAGCATCTGACCCTGACACCCCCCGTGACCCCGATGCTCCCGCTCACTGTCATAGTACGGCAGCTACTTCCTAACGAGAAGGGCCGGGTAGAAAAGCCGCTGACCGATCTCGACGAACTCAAACAGACGAATCTCGATTTGAGTGGAATTGACCCCGTGGTCGTCGGTACCGGCAAACACTTCCGGGAGATCGAGCAAGGCTGCTTCAGCCTCGCCTTTCGGGAGCTTGGTTAGCTTCAGCAGTGCCCGCCTCCACTTTGCAGCCATTGAAGGATGATTCCCGCTGAGGAATGTGCTTGGGATCGTGATTTGGATGCCACCGCAAACCGCCACAGCATCTGAAGTCGGTAGGCAGTCAAAATACACCGGGAACACCCCACGCTCGTGCCCAATTCGCAGATCGGTCAAAAATGGATCCTTCGAAGCGAATCGCCCGGTAGCAAACCATACCGCACGTCGTTGAATCAGTTCTCTTGCTGGCCGACGGATCATGAGGTCGATTGCCTCCTGCGGTAGATATGGCGCGGAGAGCGCCATCACATGTCCCTCGCCCTTCACGTCGGACTTCGCCTCGATCATCATGTAGAGCGGCAGCATGGTTGCAGGTCCATCCAAACGGAAACTCGGAGGAGTGTCATCCTCCTCCTCTTGCCACACGTCCTGTTCTATCGGTCTAGACTCAGACGTGTCGCGTTTTACAGCGAGGAAGGGAAACGTCGCGGGAAACAGCCACGTTGGGGGGATAGGAAGAACCCCAGCTTCAACCTTGATCGTGGGAGCGCGGGAAGTCGTCATCAAAAAATGGTTGGCCAAATGGCGGAACTCAGCGGTAAACTTCATAAAGCGTTCCACGTCATCGGTCACAACCATGAAGGAGAGATGTGGGCCTGATCGTAGCAAGGCGAGCAATTCCGTCTGCCACGCGAAATACCAGAAAGGCAGGTAGGCCACTGCGTATTCTGGACGGTATCTGAGCAATTGGTCGAAGCTGGCGAGTAGTTGCGGAAGCGTATGTGCCGGAGCCTGGGCTGCCTGTAACTCTTTCTCAATGTCACTCCGATTGCGCGCGATTGCGAAGATGAAATCCTTGAACTGATGTCGATCACAGAGAACCTCTGCCTCGTTCAAAAGCTTTTGTGCTTCGCCGAATTCTCGGCGGTATCGCAGAGCCGCCGCAAGGTTGATTCGTGTCCCGGCTGCGAGATCGTGAAAACTGCGTCCTTCAATTACAGAAAGCACCTTCCGATAGGCCGCGATTTCGTCGTCCAGTTGGCCTTCCGCTCGGTGCATTTCTGCTAGCGATCCATGAAAGTTGGCAAGACCAAACGCATCACCAGACTTCTCAAAAACCTCTCCGGCCTTCTTCAGCCACGATAGCGCCTCGGGGCGTTCACCGAGTTCCTGATACAGGGCACTGATCCGTCCCATCAAGTGGCCACGTTGCTTCGGCGATTGCGCCTCTCGCAATTCCTCCTTTAGCAATTCAATGGCTTGGGAGATCAAGTCGCGCCGCGCTTCGGTGTTATCTGGCGGCGTCATTTCGTGCGCTTCGTCAAGCAGACAATTCGCCAGATGTTTACGGAGACCCTCTCTGTGCGCGATTTCCTTGGCTTTCTCTAACAGTTCAGGCACTTCTTCGTCCTCGTAAACAGCTTTCTCGATGGCGTCGGACATTTCACCCATCTTTGCCGACAGACTGGACATTACGTCAGCCTGCTCCTCCTCCGGTATGTCCTTGGCCAGCTTGTGAACCAGACGGGCGACATTGTCCCGTCCCGTCTTTGTCTTCCAGTTGCGAAGGAGTTTGGCCGCTAGGCATAAAAAGTGGACTTGTTCGCCAGGATGCCCTGATTCCTCGGCCCCGGCAGCGGCACCGAGCATCGCGTGCAGGGCTTCTTCCCATCGCTCGTGCGTTGCATAAAGGCGAGAAATGTTCTCAAGAGCACGGGCACCCCACAGCGGATTGGCGGCTTCTCTGAAAAACTCCAACGCTTGCCGGAAGCAGTCGAACCCTTTCTCCCAGTCTGCACTCGCACAGTGCGCCTCACCGCAGAACAGAAGTGTTTTACCGGCATTCAGTTTGTCGCCAGAAATTCGATGTTGTTCCTCAGTCTTTCCGTAGAGTGTCAGAGCTTCGTCAAGGTTGCCAGCGTCCCGGCACAAGAGCGCCTTGTTGATGTAGCAGATAGCAAGAGTGTGTGCATTGCGCTTCTTCTCGTCGTCTGCGAGGGACAGAGCCTGCTGGAGTAGCAGTTGCACGGCCTCGTCCAACTTGGCGGTAGCATTATCGTGGAAGCCCAGGGCTCGTTCGAGCAGGCTCAAAGAAATGAGCGATTCCGCCAAATCGTCTGTCTTACCCGTTAGCTTTGCGATACCCATAGCCGCATGAATGGGGGCTCTTGCCTCATCCAGTCGGCCAGAGAGAAGCAGCATGTCTCCCAAACCATGGAGGACGCTGTGTTTGAGATCAAGATTGCCAATGGGAACCAGGGCCAAAGCGTCCCGGAAGTGCCGCTCCGCAGCCGAAAAATCCTCGCGGGCTTCGTAGAACGCATGGGCAAGGCTCAAACGAGCTTTGACTCTGGCCACTGCATGATCCGATCGGTCTGCAATGGCAAGGGCTTGTTCCAGAACCGGGATTGCCTCCGAGTACTTGTCGGCATCCATGAGGCTCTTGGCTTTGTCCAGTTCCGCTTGGATCTCTGTTGGGATGGCTTTTCCGGTGGAGTGTTCCAGCGGCGCTTCCAATGCACTAAGAAGTTGGAACCAGGCAAGGTCGAGGTCCGCGCTGTCGGTGAAGTCAATGTGGGTGAGCGTGCTGATGTGAAGCGGCTTGCTACATGGCACTTTGAGCAGCGGAATCAGACGGAGGTCGCGATTGGCCGGGCTAAGCGTCGCTAGCATGATGGCTTCAATTTCGCACCACTCGCTTTCGATGTAAGCCGGCGTGAGGATAAGCAGGGTCTTGCGGCACATGGTCACACCGCGCTCCATCTCCTTGATGCTTGGCGCACCGCGTTTGAAATCACGGAAGTCAACGAAGGCGTGCAGACCGGCTTCTTCGATCCGCTTCAGTAGATCGCCGCGCACCCACTGTCTGTCGTGGCTGCTGTAGGAGATGAAGACGTCGTAGTCGAATTCCGGTTGGTCTGGCATGAGGATCTACCTCCGACCGTTTGAAATCCGCGGCTCCAACAATGATTATTGTACAACTCCGCAACATAGTATGTCGAAGAGCGGTGGGTGTCAACTCTATTCCTGTCTTCTCTTCATATCATGTTGGAATTCGAGGACATAGGCCCTAATTCAGGCTGCTCCTTGAGGAATCATGGGTTGCGTCTCCGGGATCTCGTATCAGCGAGAAATGTAGCAATGAAAGATCTGACCCCAGACCGTTTGGAATTCCCCAGGTTCCTTCCCGTCCACCCATTCCTTGTTGCGGAGTTCCTGGCCGACGATCTTTTCGTAGCGTCGGGGCTTGTCCCCGACGTTGGCCTGTGAGGCCGCCAGTCGAATAGTCCCATCCGGCAATGCTTATCAAGCCTCGTCTCTCATCGCCCGCCTCTCCTTGTGGATGCCAAGAATGAAGATCAGGCTCCGCGGATCTTGCGTACCCCGATTTCACCAAGGTGCGAGAAATAGGTATTATGTCACCGGATTTCCTACTGGCCGAACAATGAAGTATGCGGATCAGTATAACACCCTTGGCACACACGATTAGCGGTATAAGACCTCATTGGCCAGACCTCATTCATCGGGCTCCGCACACCCTTTGGCCCCTGGTTCAGCACATGCGTGTAGATCATCGTCGTCTTGACGTCCTTGTGTCCCAGAAGCTCCTGCACCGTCCGTATGTCGTGGCCGTCTTCCAAGAGATGAGTTGCGAGCGAATGACGAAACGTGTGACACGTAGCTCCCTTGGTCAGCCCAGCGCGCACTTTCAGAGATCGTCACCGAAGTTCCACCACTCGAACACGTTTAGGGGATTCACTTGAGACTCCAAGAAGCGAGCTCATGATTCCTCTCATTAGGTGGGATTTTGTGCAGCGTCTCATGAAACGTGATTGGCTGTTCAGATTCAACCGGAAGGAGCCGGACTCGCACAATCGCATCCTCTTCCCAAACTAATTCGACCTTTGGGAGTTCCACTTCCCCCAGCAGCATGACCTTCCCTGGTCCATTGATTAGTACTTCATATTTTGTGTTTTCAATCGTTACTGAGTCAATCCTCGTAGTAACGCTACCACCATGATGGTATAGGCTTGAAAGTGGTTCTATAAAGATCGATTCGAATTGAGTTCTAGGGATGCGGCCGGGAACCTCAAAAGAGGCTTTGCAATGATGGAACGGTATCACCACACGTGTGGCCGTTCTGGGCACCTCGTAGAAATCCATGTGCAGTTTCCAAACAAGGTTCTTCGGGTTCTCGCTGAATGTTGGCCCAAGTGGTGTGTAACTTCCCTGTTCCGGGTAAACCTTGACCCAAGCGTCGAGGAGTTCAAAGCTGGGATTCTTCTGTATAGGTGAAAGAATCCTCAGAAGGTCAGATCGCGATGCAGTCCTTGTCGACCTAGCTTCTCTCCATGGAACCTCCAACTGAACTGGCCCCCCATTGGGTTTATTGTATGCAGGATTTTTCACAAGATACGGGGCGCGATCCGTATCAAGTAAGAGAGCGACTACAGTTTTCCCTTTTACAGGAACGTTGAGATCTCTGAGTATTTGCGGTGCTAATCCGTCAAACTCGGCTCTCACTTGAGCAGACCAGTTGGCCAGTTCTTCGTTGTTAACACCCACAACTCCCTTTTCCTCATCTACCCCGATTAGCCAAAGTATAGGCTCACCGTGCGCAGCATTTGCGTGACCTGCTATGTGTCGTGCAGCTTTTTCCACATTTGGCCACTGTGCTTTGAGCTCCACCCTGTAGTCTTCGTTCGGTTGGCCAGATTCGACTTGCTCAATGACTCTCAGCGTCCAGTCCTCAATCTCATGTGCTCTCATCGCTTTACCTCTTGGACCCACCTTTCTCAATCATCTTAATCTCCTTGTCCGTCAGGCCGTAGATCTCGTAGACGAGTTGGTCGATCTGCTTGTCGGTTGCATCGATCTGGCGTTGGATGAGCGACTTCTCGTGATCGGTCTTGGCGACTTTGAGGTCCTTGTGCAGCTTCAACATGGTCTCGACAAGTTCGACCATGCGATCGTGAATCTCGGAGTCGTCGTCTTTGAACGCAATTGGAAGAGATCTCAGTTGTCCCACCTTGATTTGCGGGAATGCGTCGTGAGCTTCGTCGTAGTAACTCCTGATGAAGAAAGCAACT
>Ga0315543_1005148_pt1 | contig 10386 bp, 8 predicted proteins | sample SalMarSW160210MG_2_FD_203098 | JGI IMG/M metagenome (GOLD analysis project Ga0315543, IMG submission 203098) | Salt marsh sediment microbial communities from the Plum Island Ecosystem LTER, Massachusetts, United States - Salt Marsh Sediment SW1601-210 ...
AGGCAAGCTGTCGTGTATCTGGTCAAGTTTAATGTTTCTCTCTTTCCAGATCAATTCACCAGAATAGAAAATCACTATAATGAAGAAAAACAGGCTAAAATGGTTTAGTAGTTCCAGCATACTGTATGTTGTTGGATAGACGGTAGTACCATATCTCTGATCCATATTGATTGATTGTATGACCAGAAATATGAATCCGGAAAAAATGATGACCAGAAACGGGATCTCCCTAAACATGTTCTTTGCATAAAAGATTCCAAGTTTCAGTACTTTTATTAATGGATCAAATAAGTAATGATGGATGTTTACCTTAGGTAATATTGTTCCGGTTATCTCTACCTCCGATTGTACTAGCATAGATCTTTTTTTCCGGATTGGATCCCTGACAACCCTCCTTCTGAATACTATACAGGAAAATAACAGTCCTAGCAGAGATATTCCGACCCATAGGATTCTGTTAATAAGCAAATCGCCACTCATACTAATGCTATTCATGTTTTGTTCAGCAATGCTCCAGTATTCGGATTGGACCTTGTAGGCGGCTATTCCAAATGGATCAATGATGGCTCCCAGGCTTCGGTTGTCAAGATTCTCGATGAACTGTTTAGCAATTAAGTATAATACAAGAAAAAGTATCCCCTGAAGGTAAACAACCATTATTTTCTTACTGAAAGAACCAGCAATAAAGAAGAGAACTCCCGTAATGATGAGATTTGGAATAAACAATGTGAGGTATGGCAAAGCATAGTTTTGGATGGAAAAAGGGATTAAGTCTTCCGGATTTTTCCAAGGCATCAACTCCCCGAACATTAAACCAAGAGGGACACTCAAGGAAATAAAAATCAGAACAAGGAAAGAACCACTGAAGCGACCCATTAGATAATCGGTCTTCCTTATAGGATTCGTAAATATCAATGATGCAGTATCTCTATCAACGTCTCTAAGAACCGGAACACCCATTATTGCAGAAGTGATTAAAGTGAATATCGATGAAATTTGCAGCATTAATATGGTAATGACCATTGGAGCATTTTCATTTACTTGTCCAGAAACACTCGTAATTTGAGTAGGGATAAATCCGATAGCCAGGAAACTTATCAGAAAGAACAATCCAAAATAGATAAACGTGACAGGCCTGGTTTTCCTGTACTTCAGTTCAAATTTTGTAATCTCATACAATATCATAATATGCAATTTTAAGGCTTACATTATTCCGGATCTATTGTTTTTAGCCCAATGGAAGTATTCTCAGATCTCGCCCCTTCTGTTTATTGGATTCATATATGGTAGCAAAGTAAACGTCTTCCAGGTCAACTCTGGATGGTTCAAATTCTTCATCAAGTTCGCTTTCACTTAAGACATGAATCTCCAGTACTCCTGCAATCATTTTTCGGGTAATGACATGATACTTCTCCTGGTAATCCTTAAATTCACCTTTCCGGATTTTTTTCTGCCAGACCTTCCCTCTGTATTTTTTTAATGATTCAAGTGGTAGGTCCCGGAGTAAAACCTCTCCTTCATTAATGATAGCCATATCTGTACAAAGCTCTTTAACATCATCAACAATATGAGTTGAAAGGATAACGATGGTGTTCTCACCAATTTCACTCAGTAGATTTAGGAACCTGTTTCGTTCTGCTGGATCAAGACCAGCTGTAGGCTCATCAACAACGATCAGTTTTGGATTGTTTAACAAGACCTGGGCAATACCAAACCGTTGTTTCATACCACCGGAAAAGCTACTCAGTTTTTTTTTCCTATCGTTGAACAGATTGGTTTTATGGAGAATTGACTGGATAATTTTTTTTCGCTCCCTTGAGTGAGTGATGCCTTTCAAAACGGCCAGGTGATCAAGCAGGACTTCCGTACTTATGGTTGGGTATACACCAAATTCTTGAGGTAGGTATCCCAGTATTTTTCTCACTTTATTTTTTTGAGAAATAACATTAATATCATCAATATAAATCTCCCCCCGGTCAACTTCCTGGAGTGTCGCAATTATCCTCATAAGTGTTGATTTGCCGGCCCCGTTTGGTCCAAGTAATCCAAACATTCCGGTATTTATCGTTATGGATAAGTCATTTAATGCACATACACCATTGGAATATGTTTTTGAAATATTTTGAATTCGAAGTTCCATAGTTATTATTTCTTGATTGATTATTCTCGAGCAAAATTCTTCCTGTTACAAGGATTTTACAATTTTTTTGCTTTCTCCAGGTCTTCAACAGAAGTAAAAAATTTTGCATCCTTTGGCAAGTCGAAAAATTCGTCTTCCAAACAGATTGAATTGATCTTATCAATCGTCATGATCATCGTACCTCCTCCATCCTCTAACTGACTGACCTTTTTAACAATACATCCCTCGATACCTACCTGGAGTAAAAAAGGATCATGAGCCTCAATTGCTGTTGTGAAGAACAGAATAATTCTGTTCTCTCCAGGAAATTCAGTAATGACTGCTTTTTGGCACATTATCCCATTTATCTCTATAAATTCATCAAGGATCTCTACATTCCTCTCCTTCTCTTTCACTGAAAGAGGTTCTTTCAAAACCAGTGTTTTATCTTTATAATCTTCGATACTGTACATAATCCTTAACTCCTTATCCAGAATGAAATCAAGGTGAATGAAAGAAACTGAGGTTTGAATCCGCTGGAAATGAGGATTAAACATAAGAACTGATTCATCTGGAAGGAACATTTTGAAGATTTTAAATTTTAGGCTAAGATCTTGGTATTCCATTTTATAATGGATTGTACCACTCTTTTGGGGATTCATTTCCAGATATTCTCCCCCGGACAAACAATTTGTAATGAAGAGAAGAAATAGGAACATCATTCCTTTCCGGATGGCAAAAATGGCCAATGCTTTTTTTTTCATTTTTATCGGTATTAATGATTTCTATTGGTTGATTATTATATCATATTATTAATATTAACCCTTGTTACTAATAATGTTTTAGATAGACTCAACTTTTTTATTCTGACATTTCACTAGTAAGATGTATTACATTTGATGCATGTATCTGAATCAAACAAAGCAATTATGATGGATAATTTTCATAATGAAAAATTTATTCGATAAAAGAATACACCAGCCGGAATAGTGGAGCAAAAAAGGAGAAAAGGGGCTCAGATACCCCTTATCGTTCAAAATAGTTGTTTTAACAGGTAGACTTTGCAGGAAATCGAAAAATGTTTAACTTCTGGTTTGTTTTTCAGTCCTTTGAATTGAAAAAATAGCAATTATAGCATGATGCAGAAATCCATAATAAATTCCTTATCGGATATACTGAAGATTACGAAAAATCTTTTCAATAAAAGACTATTTCGACACAGTTTGTTCTGGATCGGAAATCTGTTTTTTTTTACGCTTATTTTTTTCCTGTCGGAAGGAACAACAGGTTTATTACTATACTTATTAAAAATATCAATTGTATTTTCATTATTAGCAATTGTTTTTTATATACATCAGAGCATATTAATCCCCAAGTTTTACAAGGAAAAGAAATACCTGCTTTACATGGTATACCTTTTTTTAGGTGTGCTACTTTTTACCGTACTCAAATATACTTTCAAGTTTTATGTCTTTCATGAGGTGCCAGACAATACGTTTATCGGTGAGAATGGAAGATCGATGTTTATAGCTTTCTCTTACATTATAACTGGTTCAATCATCTCCAGTTTTTTAAGATATAATCGTGAAAAGATTCAATACCAGGAAATGGCAATGAAACTGAAGGAATCTGAAAAACAAAAGCTTGAAGCTGAACTGGTTACCCTGAAAGCTCAGGTCAATCCTCATTTCATGTTTAATACCTTGAATAATATTTATTCACTCAGCCTTGATAAATCAGAAAAAACCCCAGAGATGATATTGAAGCTATCCGATTTAATGAGTTATACACTCTATGATTGTAAAGCCGAATTAGTGAATATTTCAGAGGAGATAAGATTTGTAAAAAATTATTTTGAATTAGAGAAAATAAGGATGAATCCTGATTTAAGAATTGAGCTCGATATATCAGGAACGGTTCCAAATAAAAAAATTGCACCCCTGTTACTCATTCCTTTCATTGAGAATGCTTTTAAGCACGGTAATAACACTGAATCCAAAAATCCTTTTATCCATTGTTGGTTTAATTTTATTAAGGAGGATCAATTTGTTTTTACGATTGAAAACAGCAAAATGATAAAGGTGGATGAAGAAGAAAAGAATCCTTCTGGAATTGGAATTGCAAATTCCAGAAAAAGGCTAAATTTACTATATCCTGATAAGCACAAGCTGAATATTATTGATAATCAGGACATATTTCAAGTGAAACTGGAGATCGACCTCAGATGAAACTTAAATTTTTAATAATAGATGATGAACCACTCGCTCAGCGGGTAATAGAGAATTATGCCAAAGAAGTTTCAACAATTGAATTTGCAGGAAAATGCAAAAGTGCCTTTGAAGCGATGGAATTTCTAAATAACAATCGGGTTGATCTGATATTTCTTGATATAAATATGCCAAAGCTTAGCGGCATGGATTTTCTCCGGTCCTTAAAAAATCCGCCAATTATCATCATTACTACTGCTTACAGGGAATATGCTGTTGAAAGTTACGACCTGGATGTTATTGATTATCTGAAGAAACCTTTTTCATTTGGGCGATTCTACAAGGCAGTGCAAAAAGCTCAGGAGACATTCAAAATACAGAACCCGAAGTGGCAGAAGAAGGCATCAACAGACATTAGGATGGATGATAATCAATCCATCTATATTAAATCGGATAAAAAAATATACCGGGTTGATCTTGACAATATCCTATACGTTGAGGCACTGGGGGACTATATCAAGATCTATACAAGAGAAACTACAATCGTCTCCTACTCTTCGCTTAAAAAAATTGAAGGTCTACTTCCAACGGAAAAGTTCCGCCGGATACATAAATCATTCATCATCTCTCTGAATAAAATTGACTTGGTGGAAGGGAATATTGTTGTAATTAATAAAAACCAAATCCCTGTAGGTAGAAATTATAGAAGGGATTTTTTTAGTGCGATCAGTTCTTGACAGATTTTGTTTCAAGTAAAAATTCCGGTCAAAGTGGATCAGGTTCTCTTGTTGAGGTTGAGTGGAAAAACCGGTGCAAGTGAGCACCTCAAACCGGGGTAAATTGAACACCCCATTCCGGACCAAGATGAACACCTGTAATCGGAACATATCTATCACATTATCAATGCAGAACGGTAGATACAATTTACTATAAACGAACTGCTCACAATAAACCGGTAATGGGTGCTCAGTAACACCGGAATTTGCACTTTAATACATATTTTTATTTCATAACCCATAAACTGCTCTATAATGATAACCATACACTGCATAGGTTATTGCATCCATAAATAAGCCGGGGCGTCTTAGAAGTGTCCATATAAGAAATTTCCAATATTCACCTCGTCCTTTATTAACAATTCCGATAATAATAATTGATTTAATAAAGGCGCTCAGATAGGAAAATTTTATTATTTTTTGCTTTGCATGTGGCCGTCTGTAATTTAATAAAAACTGACGTATTCTTTTATAATAAGGCTTTGCTGTATAGATATTTTGAATTATTGTTTTATACCCCTCCAAAAGTTCATGGTAGTTCATTTTGGGGATAAAATTCATGGATAAATCGGTGTTGCTTCCGGTTGCTTCGGTTGTTAACCTGTTTTCTGCCTCAAGTCGTTGGTATAGCTTGGTGTTTTTTGGTGCATTCAACAGCCCAACCATTGCAGATACAATTCCGCTTTGCTGGATAAAATCAATTTGTCGTCGAAAAACAGTTGGAGAATCGCTATCGAAACCCACAATAAATCCGCCTGAAACCTTCAATCCAGCCTTTTGTATTTTTTTTACGCTTTGGAGCAGGTCCCGGTTTTTGTTCGGAACCTTATTACAAGCTTGAAGAGATTTTTCCTCAGGAGTTTCGATACCAATAAAAGTGGAGCTAAATCCTGTTTCAATCATCAATGACATTAGTTCTTCGTCATCAGCAAGATCAATAGAGGTTTGGGTATTAAATGTAAATGGATATTTATGTATTTGCATCCATTTTCTCATAGCCGGGAGCAAGTTGTTTTTAATTTCTTTTTTGTTTCCAATAAAATTATCGTCAACAATAAATATGGGGCCCCGCCAATTTAGAGTATAAAGTATCTCAAGCTCTTTTATAATCTGATTGGCATCTTTCATCCTAACCTTGTGACCCAAAAGAGAAGTAATTTCACAAAAGTCGCATGCAAATGGGCATCCACGCGAAACCTGGATGTTCATATAAGCATACTCTTTCCTTGACAGCAAATGAAAATCGGGTGCAGGGGTTAATGTAATATCAGCATATTCATCGGTTTTGTATATTATTTTGGGGGGATGCCCTGTATTTAAACTTTTCAGGAACAGTGGCAATGTAATCTCTGCTTCATTCAATATTAAATGGTCAATTTTAGGATAGTTGTTGAATTCCTGAGTAAAGAGAGGGCCGCCTGCAACAATTTTCACTTTATGCTTCATGCATTCCTCAATTATCTTGCTTACCGATTCCTTTTGTATGTACATGGCACTAATAAAAACATAGTCAGCCCAGACGATATCACTTGTTAGAAGTGCAGAGACATTCATGTCCACCAGTTTTTTCTGCCATGTTGTTGGGAGCATTGCCGATACGGTTATTAAACCAAGAGGTGGTACAGCAGCCTTCTTGGAAATAAAACGTAAAGCATGTCTGTAACCCCAGTATGTATCGGGATATTGAGGATATACCATTAAAATATTCATAGTATTCTGAAAATAAAATTTACCATACCTTGCCTGGTTTGCTTGTTAAATACCTGGGCGAATCTGAATCCACATTGGGTTAATAAAACCGAAAAAATAATCTTTTTCCTCCCCGGATTCTATGTATTGTAAGTGCATTGGGCTAAGGTTGTGGGCACATTTAATCCAAGTAAGTTTTTAATATCCGATTTTTTGAAATATGCTTTAATTTTCTAATAGCCTTTTCTTTGATTTGCCTAATCCTTTCTCTTGTAATATTAAATTCCTCACTAATTTCCTCGAGTCTATGTATATGTTTGCCATTTAATCCAAAATAAAGTCTGATAATATCGGCTTCTCTTCGGGTCAATGTATTAAGAGCTCTTTCAATTTCTTTCTTTAAGGAATCCGATAACAATTCTTTATCAGGGCTGGAATCATCTTCGCTTAATAAAACATCATACATGTTGCCCTTTTCATCTTGTGCAAGCGGGGCATCCAGTGAAATATACTGCGGGGAGTTTTTTATGGCCTCTTTCACATCAGTAGGAGCCAGCTCTAATACCTTTGAGATTTCAAGGGTAGTTGGTTCTCGTTCGTACTTTTGTTCCAATACAGTACTGGTCCTTTTTATTTTATTTATATGACTGCATCTGTTTAATGGGAGTCGTACAACTCTTACCTGTTCTGCTATGGCTTGAAGAATAGATTGTCTGACCCACCAGACGGCGTAGGATATGAACTTAAAACCTCTTGTTTCGTCAAATCGTTCTGCAGCTTTGATCAAACCAAGATTTCCCTCATTGATCATATCAGGAAGACTTAAGCCCTGGTACTGATACTGTTTTGAAACTGATACAACAAACCTAAGATTTGCGTTTATCAACCGGTCCCGTGCATTCAAGTCCCCTTTGTGGATCCTTCTGGCGAGATCAACTTCTTCTTCTGCAGTAATCAGATCAATCTTACTTACCTCATGTAAGTATTTATCCAGCGATGAGTTCTCTCTGTTTGTAACCTGTTTTATGATTTTCAATTGCCGCATTTAAAATGAAGATTTTAGATCATGGCATAATTGTAAAATACTTTGTCAAGGTTTTGAATCTTCTGGGCACACTAACAATATCCTTTAATTTGGATCCATGATTACGGAGGAGATTAAAAATAGAAATAGGAATTATTGCAAGAAGACAATACGAATATACACCTTTTTACCAAATTTCATGTAATAATACCAATCTGTAGTAATTGGATATAAAAAGCAATACCAAACCTACATCTTCAAATCAACATGAACAGCAAAAGATTAGAATATTAGAAGAAACGGTCGTTTGTTAATCAACCAAACAACACTCCCCCAAATAATTCAAAATACCAACCTCCCCTGTTACGGAAGACAAACAAAAGGTCCTTTTTATCAGGAAGAAAATCCTTGGAATTTGAGCAACCAAATGCAGTTATCAATAACCACCTTCCATTGAACTTATAAACTTTAACCATAATGCAGAAATTAAATTACTATGCTATACAAATGGATTTCATTCATTAACGGCTCAATTTTATCCTGAGAGCATGGTTTCATCGACCGGGATTTATATGTAAGAGAAAGTGATTACGAAAGTTTAAACTTAGACTTGTAATAGGAATACTATAATTTTATAGTAGATAAATACGCCAACTGAACCGTAATAAGTAAATTTATCCATCATACATATGTTTGTTAAATTCTCCTTTTCAGTTGAAAGGTGAATTTATAAGGAAATACGAAATGCTCGTAAAAATAAAGAGGTAAATAATGAAACCAGAAGATTTTATTACATACTGCGGCGGATTCTGTGGGACTTGTGCAAGATCCCTACACTACACCGCGTTTCGGGAGGCTGCCTCTGTTTTGGCTGAACTGGCTGAGGCACACGGGTTTCACCACTGGATGCCAGGCGCAGTCAAAGAATTCGACTACACTGAATTCCACAAAGGCTTGGATTTCTTTGCGAATCCAGATTCATGGCTTGTCTGTAAGAAAGGCTGCAAAGGTGGTGACAGCGGGCCTCCCTTCTGCGTTCGTGACTGCTGCAAGCAGCATAACGTGGATATGTGTTTTGAGTGCGAGGAGTTCCCCTGCGAGAAGACAAAACCGTTTGAGGGAATTGTCGAGCGAGGACAAGAATACAGGAAGCTGGGTCGAGAGGAGTGGCTCCGTCGTCAGGTCGGGAAAATGGGTCAAGGCTTTGAGTGTCATACCGGGGAGTACTATCAGATTTGGGTCAAGAGATATCCACCTACCCGTACAAAAAATGAGTAACAGAATCCCTACTGAGGGAGATTTGCTCGCACTTCGTATAACAGCGGATAAAATGGAAATCAAAGATTCCCCCAAATTGCCTTCGGCAACTTCTTTTATCCGCAAACCGTTATGCTTCATGCTGGAAGACGTACAAACAATGGAGCTAATAGGTTGATTAAAATAATACAAGAATGACTGATAATAATAAAAAGATATCACCTCAAGCAATATTGGCATTAAAAGAGGCTTTATCTGTTATCTGTTGGAGGAAAGAAGATTTGCAGGATTTTATAAAACTTTCAATTAATAATACAGCAATTATTGGAACAATCAGTTGGAGTGGCACTAAAAGGGAAAGTGTAAAAGAATTAATTGAGCGCATGACTAATCGGCTTGATATTTATAAAAATGACTTGATTAGTCTTCTATTATCTGTTACTGACTTAACCGAATTTCCTCAATTAGAATATTGGGACACTGATGGAAGTTTAAAGAAAAATGCGGCGAATGCGGTTACGAAATTGCGGAATCATACAAAAGGATATATTCAGATTACTAAAGAACAAGAAGAAAGCAGAAAACGTAAGCTTGAAACGGAGAAAAGGATTGCAAAGAATAAATCATTAGACGATGAATTATCAGAATTAAGAACAAGGTTCAATAAGATTGCTACTAATTCTAATTTGCAAAAGCGCGGATATGATTTAGAGCCATTTCTACGTGATTTATTTATGTTATTTGAATTAGACCCAAAAGGTTCATTTAAGAATTATGGAGAACAGATAGATGGTGCATTTACATTTGATGGAACAGATTATTTACTTGAAGCTAAATGGAAACAGAAAGTTGATAGAGGTGAATTAGCGTCATTTTGTTTTAAAGTTGATTCAAAACTTAAAATTGCGATAGGATTATTTGTAACAATGGAAGGGTTAACTCCTCAAGCAATAGCACCAGAATTTAAATCTATAATTATTATGGATAGCATTGATATAATTGCAGTATTGGACGGTAGAGTTAAGTTACCTGATTTACTTTATAAGAAAAGACGGAAAGCGAGCGAAACAGGTAAGATTTATGTGAATTTTAATGAGTTGTAAATAAAGCACGAAAGCATAATCGAGTAGGCGGCTGACGGGATTGTAGCCCCGCCAGTGCACCTCTCACACCACCGTACGTACGGTTCTCGTATACGGCGGTTCACCAAACAGTACAGAAGCTCTTTTCACCGACTGTACATTGCCCTTATTCGCAAAACCGTTGGCTCATCTTGGGATTCGGTCACCCATAATAGATTATACCATGAAAATT
>Ga0315543_1005152_pt1 | contig 10382 bp, 5 predicted proteins | sample SalMarSW160210MG_2_FD_203098 | JGI IMG/M metagenome (GOLD analysis project Ga0315543, IMG submission 203098) | Salt marsh sediment microbial communities from the Plum Island Ecosystem LTER, Massachusetts, United States - Salt Marsh Sediment SW1601-210 ...
ACTATCTATTGAAAATCTCTCTTTCAGAAGCCGGGCGGCAGTCTCAATCGCCTCCCTTTCCCTCTTGCCCAGTGGTGTCTTGTCCAGCGACTTCATGGTTCCTCCTCAGGCAAGTCCATGCGCAATGGCAAAGGACTTGTTGGTTTTGCATTTCTCCTTTACCCTGTCAGGCCAGTGGTCCATGGCCTGATAAGCCCAGTCATAGTCCCCCCGCTCAAGCGCCTCCCATGCCTTCTTTGGCTCAGCCTGCCATGATGGAATGAGTTCCCAGAGAGGAGCCATGTTCAGCAGAACGCCGTCGTCAATGTGGGGCAAATAGCCGCGCTCTTCAATGATGAAGTTTAACCGCTTCAGGAATTCCCGGACATCATCCAGGATTTCAACCAGCTTCCCGATTTCCTTTTCGAGAGCTCGCCTCTCCCGGCCCTCAGCCCCATCCCTCTTCCCCTGGAGTTCCTTGATCCGGCTCTCAAGCAGGTTGATCTTGGGCTCCACATATTCCTTACGTATACGGAACAGCGAATCTTTGTTCAGCTTCTCGTGAAATACCCAGATGCCGTATTTCTTCTTGGTTGATTGAAGGAACCAATACACTGGCCGCTTGCGATAAAGCTGAATGTGGAGTTTAAAGAACTGTTTGTCAAGATACTGCCGCAGAAGATCTTCAACACTCCCTTCCCTTTCGGTAGCTGCTTTTACGATCTCAGCCGCCGTTTCCTCCCCAACCATAACATTCAGGGCCTGAAACACCTTTGCAGGCAGGTCATCGGCGTGCCTCTCGTCCATCACCAGTATGCTGTCCGCGTCAGCCAGAACTCTTAACTTTGCTGCGATCTCATCGGTAAAATTCCCTCGGCCCAATCCATTCTCCACCCCCGGCACAAATCGGCCCATGACCATGCCCACAGCATAGCTGATCCATTGCCGAGCCAAGACATCCACAGAGAAAGTGGAACTGCGTTGCTGTGTCAATGATTCCTCGTCTTGATTCTCATTAACCTCGTCAGATTCAAGACCAATTAGTTCTTTGGATGTCATTTCTGCTTCAACAGCAGTCTTTTCCTCCTCGCCTATTCCGTATAACCTATAAACCTCATAGTTTATCCTTCTTTCAAGGTCTTTCAATTGTGCATCGCGTGACAAAAAGCTATCAAGCCCTTCACTCCAGTTCGGTGGCTCAATGAATTCAAAGCTCATTTCAGATTCTTTAGTTGCCTTTATTTGATGTGAAACTGTCTCATTCGTCAGCTCACCTATGGAATCAATGTCTCTGGTAATCATAGGGAGATTGCTCAAGTCCCCCACCTTTATGCTAATGGTCGGATTGATCAGTTTCAAAAGATAGTCACTGAGATCTGAATTAAGTATCCCGAGTAAAGAGTAAATTGGGATCTTGATAGGAAAAACTGCTCGGCCGCCAGTGCTGCAAAAGCGGGAGAATCCTGGGACATACCTTGCTCTGAAGCCCCTGGAAGTATTAGACAAAAAAGCAATAGCTGGTTTAAATGAGAATTCTATGTTCCTCATGGCTGATCCGCGCAGTGGCCTCATTTGTGAAAGGTCATTCAAAATGCACTCGTCAAATCTGTCGTAGTACTTTCTTTCCGGCGCTCCTTTACAGAACGGAACATACTTGGCAGATTCATTGAAGCCAAGCAAAGAAGCAACTTCCCACCAGAAGCGGACAAACCGCTCATTGTCCCCAGTATTGATGCCCTCTTTGACGGGTTCATAATTGCCAAGGGGCTTGAACTTGGTGAATATAGCCCGAACTGCAGGTCTCAACCAATACACCCATGGACTGTCCGGAATGGCGTCAAACTCTACCTGCTTGTAATTAAATACCAAGAAATCGGGTTTTCGGTCTCTAATCCTGGCTAAAGCCTCTTCCAGTCTCCTTCGCTTACTCTCTTCATCAGGCTCTTTCACCAAGCGGAAATAGATACCGGTAGATTCTTTTCGTATTCGGGGTTCCGTCTCTTTGCGTATAGCGAAAAGGGTTGTGTTCACCTTTTCACCTGATATCGCGGAAAAGGCGCGGGGACCCACATGACACATCGTTTCGATTGCTTGCTGATTGAGCAAGGCGACCCGCATGTTTTCGTAGGTTGAGATGAACATAAAGGATTGCTGGGTGATCATAGCCAACCTTCCATTTTTCTCCAGAAACTCGGCGCATCGTTCGATAAAGGCGGCATACAGATCTCCTTTGGTGTTCGGATATTGATCCGCAAGGAATTCGGATAGGGCAGAATGCATATTACGATTTGCCATATAAGGTGGATTCGTGGCAACGACATCGAATCTCCTGGTCATGATATCCAGGACTTCAAATCCCTTTACCACTTCGCCAGAGAAAAACGATTCGTCGCGGCCTTGCTCAGCCTGGTCTTTTACGAAAAAGTGGAGTGCCTGAACAATCTGTGCCTCGATAATTTCCCAGAATTCCGCTTCTCCTGCCTCGGTTTCAAATTGCTCAGGGGAGAATCCGGCCAAATGAGGAATTTTCTGTTCCCTCCTGAATTTTCTTTTCTCTTCCGCAACGAGGGTCTTGAGTTTTCCTTCAAACCTTAACAGGCTGCCTGCATCTGCCAGGTTACCCAGCTCTTTCCAGATGCCTTTCAATATCCTCTCGTAGATTGAATCGGTTAGCTTGAGCTCGCCCAAAAAGGTCACAAGTTTTGACTCATCAAAATGGGTCACATCCGCACATGCGAGATGGGATTCGGTGATTCTCGCGTTCTTGTTTAGTGATTTGGCCTTCAGGAAGAGGGTCATCGCTGAGAGCTGAACCGCCCGAAGATCAATGTCAAGGCCGTGGATGTTGTTGGCTATGATGGTGGCTGGAATATCCTCATCCTTCAGAATGGATGGCTCAGCTGGCCAACCTTCTCTCCCGGCTTTTTCCCGTTCCTCGTGATACATCTCTACAAATAAGTCGAAGGCCACAAGACCGAAGTGCATTGTGCCGCAGGCAGGGTCCAGGAATTTGATCTCCTTTGCCTTTTTGAGAGGGATTACAGGAATCTCGCCGGCTAACGGAACGAGGTAGTCCAGCTTTTCTGCCAGGTTGCTGTCCGGGTGCATCTGCATCCAGTAGCGGCCAAGACTATTTTGGACCAGCCAGGTGACTATCCAATTCGGCGTGAAAAGCTCTGTTGCGGCAGGAATCTCTTCTCTCCGGATCTTCTGCTTCTTCTTATAGAGTCTGTCAAAAACCTCCTTTTTCTCCCTTTCGTTGAAAAACTGGTAGACCCACCCAATGGTCTCTTCGTTTCCAGGAGCCCACGCTTCCTGAAGTCCTTTTTCATTCATTAAGTCAATAATTTTGTCCAATGTCCGGGGGCGTGGGAATAGACGGGTTACAAGGTTTTCCGGATCGAAGAGAACGCGAATCTCTTTCGCCAACTCCCCACATTGATAAAGAATGAAATGCCGGTAGGCCTCCTGGCGGGGACCTTCGCCAAGGGCGTTCTGTGGAAGGTCGCCCTGTTCATTCTTAGCATATTCCTTTTCTTTCCCTGGCTCTGTGAGCCACATAAGAAAGCCGTTTGACTGAGGTCCCTTAGACACAGTCTGGCGCAAGAGCTTTCGGGTCTCCATCATCTTGAAGGCGACAAGGCGGTTGAGCCAGGTGAAGGCAGCCTCCCTGACAATCTTTTCCCTCGCCTCTCCTGGATTCAGGCCGGCTGCCTGCTCATCCTCGAGAAATTGCTCCAGGCGCTTTCTTGTCTCCCTCGCTTCAGGAAGTCTTTCAAGGGCTGGATACTTCTGGGCTGGCTCCAATTTCCCATCGGGCAAAAGGCCATAGATACCCTCCAACTGCTCGCTGACTTCCTTTTCCAGGATGTCTCTGGCTTCGAGGCTGAAATCATGGATCGCCGAAATGGTCTGAGGTTTCACGGCTATTTTATTTCCTCACTAAGTTGTTTCACCAGTTTCCTCGCCTCTTCCGGTTGCTTGGCAGTCTCAATTTCGGCTTCCAAGCGCCTTATGGTTCTGGAAATAAGGTCAGCACTTGCAGTGACAATGGTTTTAGCCGACTGAACCCTAAGATTTGCCCATGCATAGTTTATGCTTCTAAGGCCAAGTGAATCTGTTTCTTCTTGCCCTTCGGGGCGATCCGCGCGGTGAGCGATCTGATTCCTTCTTTGAATGAGCTCTCCAACAAGGCGTTTCAGGTTTGATGCTTTTTCACCCGTTAGCTTCTCGATCTGCTCCCAGTAGTTCGTTATGGTTAATATCTTGGTGACCTTTTCAATAGACTCCGTATCGTACAAGGTACCTCTTTCAAAATTCTTGAGGATGATCTGCCGGAGCCTAAGATCCTGATCTTCATATTGCTGAAGGGACATGTAGTCACCGAGTGTGAAGGTGAGGTTCTTGAGTGATTCATCAGCCCCTGATCTCCTTGCTTGCACGATGGTCAGGACATTTTCCCTCAGCACATCCCAGAAGAAGGCTTCAAGGGCCGTGCAAGCCACAACCACTGTCTCTCGGAGCAAGAAATCCAGGCCGCCCTCATGGGTCAATGATTCGGGAATGGGTGTAGCAGCCCGGGCCAGAACCATGATCCGGTCGTTCATAGCAGGTTGGATTGCAGTGTTCTCCGGCGCTCCCCAAAAAGAGCATATGGCCAAGCGTAGTTCTTCTTTGAACTCCGTCTTCTTCAGACCATGGAACAACTGGTAGAGCTGCAAGAGGCTTTCGGCAACCGCAAAGTTCTGGTTGAAGAGGGTAAGCGCTTGCATGGTCTACTCCAGGATAATCTTGATGCCGCTCGAAAGTAGCTTCAAGAGATGGTCCTTCAGCTTGCTTAGGGCAGCGTCTATGTCTTCTTCCGTTTCCAGTTTCCCTGTGAAAATGGTGGAGACCCGAACTCGTTCAATCTTATCCCCTGGAGCCGCCATCTCTTGGATCTTCTTGATTGCCTGATCCCTGAGTGCTTCAGAAGCTGCTATGTCTGTCTCCATCTGGTCTACAGTCGCCCTGCAAACGACACATACGACAGTTCCGTCCGGAAGGTCTAGGTCAGGGATTGCCCTCTGGGTCAGAGGTTTTTGAGCTGCCTCTCGCTCGGACTGCGTAATGGATGGATCTTGTGAGACGGCCACCCATTCCGGAAGCCCTTTGATGGTTTCAAGTGCTTTAGCATAAAGATTTTCCCGTTCCTTATGGGTTCGTTCGTAGAGATCCCTGTAAAGACCGGAAATGTAATCCGCTGCCTGCTTCATGGCCTCAAGGGAGTCATGGAAATCCTCGGCCTCGAGGAGGGTCGCGAGTTCCGATGCCTTTTCCTGTGCCTTTTCGCCCGGATCTCTTGCCATAAGGACAGGCCAGAGGTTCTCGCAGGCGTTTTTCGCATTCCGGATAATCTTCAGGTTCGCCTCCGAGGTGGCCTCTTCCAGGCGCAAAGCCCTCGATCGGGCGTTCTTGTAGCTTTTCCCTTCACCGGCAAGAGTCTTTACACAATCGTCCGGAGGCATTTCCAGAATCCCCTCAACGGTCTGAAAATGGCTTTCCATGAATTCTGTTCCAGGCAGGTTCAAAGCCTTCATGCGTGCCACGAGGGGAAGCAACAGTTCCTTGTCTTCAGAAGCCAGTTTCTTGAACGATGCGGCAATTGCACCTTCTTCAATGTCCACCTCTTTTCCCGTGATCTCTTCATAGTTCCTGGCTGCATCGGCAAGGGTGCGGAGATCAATGGGCTCCCTGGGTGCGAAGGAGGCTGCGCGGAATGCCGGGACCTTGCTGAAAGGGACACGACAGGCAGGATCGGTATGATTCCTGTATTTCCTGCCCTGGTGGGTAACTTCGACTGCACCGCCTCTCAGCAAGACTGCAAGCACCAGTTGGATCACATCCCGATCCCAGCCATAGCCCAGGCCCTGGAAATGGTTCTCCAGCATCTTCCCCGTCACCTTATTGCCGTATTTGTGTTCACGGACAAGGTAGGAAAGAACTTCCTTGCAGATGTTGGAAGATAGGTTTGGCAAGTACTTTCCGCCCTGATTGGTCACGAGGGAAAGCCCTGCCTGCCCATCATAAAAGACAGGTGTGAGGCCGTTGAGGTTTGCAGCGGTAAGGAATTTGTCCGATTCGTCACCCTTAAGATGCCTGATCCCCATTTCAAGCTTGGGGTACAGATCAGGTATAATGAGTTCCAGGAGTTTGGAAAAGACTTCTGTCACAGATTGCCCCAGGGAAGATCCATCGTGTTGAACGCCCCGGAAAAAGCCCGAGCCGGACTGGATTGCATCACCCAGTTTTGTGCGAAGTGTTCGGTGATTCTTGTCTCGCCGGACCTTTTCCTCTGCAAGGCAGGATGCCTCTTCAGGTGTGAGGCTTCCCTGGGCGGCCAGCCGCTCATGGGTAGAGATCATCTCTCGTGATCTGAATAGCTCATAGAAGAGCTGGTGAATCTCTTCATCAAGCTGCATCACCCAGAAGGCTTCATCTTGTTTGGCCGTGCTGCTTTCTCTGGCCTCTGTTGCCCGGGTGGCCCCGTCTGCCTGCTCTTCGGCTACGAGGACATTCAAAGGGACCTGACCATCCGCATCAACCATCTCACCTTCCACGGTGAGGGTCATCCGGAAGCCACGGAGATTCTTGTAGCGGTAGCTCTTAATCTTAGGATCCGCGAATATCTCCTTGAGGAGCTCCCTCATGATCCGATTGCGCTCGGCGGGCTTTGGCTCAAGGCCTTTTCTCGTGGTATCCCATTTTTTTTCCTGCACTGTGAGAAGCTTGTATCCCTCATCGGAATCCTTGATGATCTGGGCCTTCTCAAGGGCCTTGATGGCGGATTCCACATCCTTCTTGATGGAGTCGGATTCCACAGAGGGGTGAAGCACCACGGAAATGTTGTGGGCTGTGCGGGGGAGATCCTTGACCGATTCGAGCAGTGATATGGCTTTGGCCACCTTGAGGGCCATGTCGTTACCGGGCAGGGATTTGGGAATGGCGTCCACCTCTCGGGTCGTTTCCGTGGGAAGGAGGTTGCCGAGATAAAGAAGCTCATAGACCTTATCTAGGGTGACAAGAGTGCCGATAGGCTCATCAGCCAGCATGGTGCTCGGGTTGATCATCATCTCTTGAGCCTGTTTGATGATGGTCCTGTTACTTCCTCCAATGTGACGGTGTGCACCTCTCTTGAGCCTGAGGCCTGCTACGATATCGATACAGAGGTCGATCTGATAGGGAAGATAAGGGTAGAGGTTGACGAAGTTTTCCTTACTCACAGAAACATCTCGGCTTGTCCTTTCCAGCGCGCAGAGGGTCTTGAGCCTGCCTTCATTGGCATCGTAGAGGGTCTTGAGCCTGGCCTTTGCCTCTTCCTTCTTGTCGAGGACCCTCTTGCCGGTGATCTCGGGTATGTCCGTCTGCTTCAGATCGATGGGGATTCTGAACCTGTCCTGAAGTCTGGCCAACTCGATCTTCTTGGAATCCAGGGCATCCACGATTTCATTGAGCTTTTCCTGGGAGGTCACGACAATCCAGAAAGGAGAAGTCGCTTTCTTTGCTTCAACCCGGTTCTTGCCTTCTTTTCCAAAGGCTTGAACTACTGCTTGGAGATCCAGCTTGTCTACACTTCGGGAAACATACTGGCCCACTTCATCAATGATGAAGATCAGTGCCTTGCCGGGCTTTCTCCTCGAAGCAAGTTCAAAGGCTCTTTCGGCGAGGGTGTTGGGGGTGATGTCCGCTCTGCCCTTTTCCCCTAGAGATTTCGCGTAGGAATCGGCAGAAGAATAGGTTTTGGAATCCATGGCATGCAAGACGGCGCTCGCCTCGTTTATGCCTGTCCCCACCTTCCGGCGCACGCGCCAGGGTTTCTTATGCATCTTCTCAAAGCGCTGGCAGAAGCCATTGAGTTTCCCATCCCCTTCAAGGGTGATCTCCAGTTCAGCCAAGTCGAAGTCCTCGGCATAGTCGAGTTCCCGGAGGAGAGCTTTGTACATGATCTCGGTGATGCGCTCGCTGGCGGTCCGGATGCCGCGATCCATAGAGACATCGAATATGACCGCATGGGTGGGGAGGGTCCTGTTGATGACATCAATCAAACCACTGACTTTGGCGTCTTTGACATTCTCCTTGAAGATCTCGCTCGCGGGTCTGCCGGCAACGGGAATGGCCGCAACTGTGTAACCCAGGATTTTTGCGAAGGAGGATTTTCCTGAACCGAAGAACCCGGAAACCCAGACTCCGATTCCTTCCCGGGGGCTTTTGGAGACTGAGATGATCTCATCATAGACCATCCGGAAGTGATCCTTGATCGAATCAGTGATTATGTACTCCTCCAGTTCGCTGAGCACAGTCTGTTCATTTGCCTGATCAACCTTGATCACTTCCTCGATCTTCCGGTCAATGGGCTTGGCAAAAAGCGATCGGATCTTCTCCATCAGTTCCCCCCGTATATCTTGACCCTGTAATTATAGGCTCCAAGGTTTGCCCTCTCCTGCATACCCATGAACCGGAGATCGGTTCTCCCCTCAGCGGTTCCAGGGTAGAAAAGGACAATGGGCACCATGGTTCGGCCGTGCATCTGGTCCAGCAATGCGGAACACCTGAAAATGCTCGGGGCCAGGGCGCCGGCACGAGCAAGGAAAACCAAGTCTTTCTCCGGGTTGAGATGTTTTATTCGGTCCCCGAGGACATCGGAAAGAGGCAAAAAGTCCTTGTCCGACAAGAGGTTATGGACGGTTGTCTGGGTCCGATCGAACCCAAGCTGTCTTTCTTCAGCGACGATTGCGTCCAGACCTTCTGTTCCCTTGATCACTCCCCAGAGGATTTTACCAAGAGAAATGAAGGTGACCTTCTTGTGATGGTTTTGTTCAAGGGATATGGCCAGAAGGCGCATTCTCTTGCGACACTGGAATTCTTCCCACGGATCATATCGAAAGATGGCAAAGGGCAGGTCATGGTAGGCGCTTATCCTGACAGGTGTATATGCAAGGTCTTTTTCCAGGACACTAATCTCTTCTTCCAGCAATGGCATCTGCAATTTCCTCCCTATTCCGAGCAGGAAAGTCGATACGGTAGATCTTGCCTGCCGCCTCGTAACGAAGCAGCCGATGTTGATGGGCGCCAAGGAACAGGCCCTCAACAACAGGAGGTTCCATGAGGAAAAGCTTCCAGTCCTGGTGGCGGATCAACCTCTCTCCAGAACTACCCAATTCATGGAGGACAAAAGCGAGATAGGCAAAAGCCTCAACAGGAAGATAGACAGGCGCAATTCTCTTGGCCGTTGCCCCCACAAGGATTCCAAAATCGCGGAGGGCGGCGAGGAGTCCCTGAGCTACCCGAATGGTAACCGCTTGAGACCAGGACTGGTCGTGTTCAGTTAACTTTTTCTCAATCCAGTTTTTAGTCTCATCCACCCTTATTGCAAGGTCCGGACTTTTGCTCTTGGGCAATATTTCATCCACGACAAAATCATAGATCAATCGGTCGCTCCGAGCCGTGATCCAATAATATACAGGCTTAAGGATTTCCACCGAAAGATCGTGATTCTCTAAAGCCCTGACGATTTTCCATGCTTTTGGAGGATTGCCCCTGATGAAACGGGGTGCAAAGGCTTCCTGGTAGACATCCAGAGCGCGAGCGTGTGTTTTCTTACCAAGGATATTTTCTCTAAGGATACGATCCTTTTGTGTAGCCATGCCTCCATTACGCCAGGAACGAACCAATAACCGCATATCTTGCAGCAGAGCGCCTCCTTTTTGGAGACGTGATGTGTATGCCTTATTTTGAGATTTCCTGTTCATTATACCTGAGTTAAAAAATTGGAGGGGGAAAATGCTTAATGACAACATTTTGAAAGCTTAAGGAACATTAATTTAAATTAGCTCATAGATCAAGCAATTATGATAGCTAATGCAAACAGTTGATATTTATCAGACAATAAATCCTGCTGATGGCCATACTTAAATCCATGTCGCTTTATCCACTATAGTCCCCTTTGTATTTTTTTTGGCCTTAACCCTTTCAATTCTCAAGGCTAATATACAACATTTCGCCGCCTTTGACTATTTCTTGCCCATACGGCATGGGGGTTTTCCGTCCCTTGTCTATCAACCGAGCGAAAATGCAGAGATAGAGGATCTGATTACTAAACGAGAGGGTGAACCCTGGGGTTCCGGAACGTAGTTTGCACGATTGAAAAAGTAAGTGCGACTGAGAGGAGAAGACCTTTCTATGGGTTAGATTTTTCGCCAGATTGCCTTGAGATAGCTTGTAGAACCCTCAGGATATCATCCACCTCAAAAACCTGAGATATGTCTGACAGATCCACGCTTGGCCCTGATTTCAGATCACTGCTATAGATGTCAGGACCGACTATTTTTACTAAACTCTCCTGATATCACGGTTCGGAAAACGAC
>Ga0315543_1005153_pt1 | contig 10379 bp, 6 predicted proteins | sample SalMarSW160210MG_2_FD_203098 | JGI IMG/M metagenome (GOLD analysis project Ga0315543, IMG submission 203098) | Salt marsh sediment microbial communities from the Plum Island Ecosystem LTER, Massachusetts, United States - Salt Marsh Sediment SW1601-210 ...
AAAGCAGACCCTTGAAAAATGGATTTCCGACCGTGTTTTGAAACTCACCTGCACGAGCAACGATATGATTCCTTTGGCGAAGGCCGCCGGCTTCAAGCCAACTGTCCACAAATGGGACCCCGCAGAACGCCTCGACTTGATGGCCGAACTCGACGCCGCGTTCTTTTTACTTTATGGAATCGAACGCAATGATGTCGAATACATCCTCTCGACCTTCCAAGGTCTCCAAAAAGAATCCCCCGACCTTCTCGCTGGCTCAACAACCGCTTCTCGTATCCTCCAATTCTACGATAACCTAAAATCCCACTCCCGCTCGTCTTGAGCAAACTTGTCCTGATTCACAAATGACGAGCATCGAAATCCCCTTGACACCGTTAGAGAGCAAAAGGGAAAAAGTCTCTAACGGCCTTGACACAGCCCGCCCGCTGTTATATATTAGCTAATTCTTTTCCCTATGGGATTATTTGTTTAATTATTTGGAACGTTTTTTCTTAGAAGGAGAATTTGAGCAATGGCAAAGAAACAGGTGTACTTTTTCGGCGGTGGCAAGGCCGAAGGCAATGCAAAAATGAAAGAAATTCTGGGCGGTAAAGGTTCGAACCTCGCGGAAATGACAAACCTCGGCGTACCCGTTCCCCCGGGTTTTACCATCAGCGCAGTGGTCTGTAGTGCATATTACAAATCCAGCGGCAAATGGCCGAAAGGCCTTCAAGGTGAAGTCGACAAGAACCTGGCCAAGCTGGAAAAGGCAATGGGCGCCAAGCTCGGCGACCCGAAAAAACCATTGCTGGTCAGCGTCAGAAGCGGTGCCGCCGTATCTATGCCGGGTATGATGGACACGGTTCTTAATTTAGGGCTCAATGACAATGTAATTGACGGCATTATCAAAAAGACAAAAAATCCCCGCTTCGCTTACGATATTTATCGTCGCTTTATCGATATGTTCGGAGATGTGGTGATGGGCTGTGACCACGAGCATTTCGAGCACGTAATTGACGCAGCCAAGAAAAAGGCAAGGGTCAAGCTGGACAATGAGCTTAATGCAAAGCAGTTAAAGGAAGTCGTCGAAAAATACAAGGCCGTTTACAAAAAGCACGTCGGAAAATTATTTCCGCAGGATGGCCAAACCCAGTTAACTCACGCCATCAACGCGGTCTTTAGTTCCTGGAACACGCCCAGGGCCGTCACCTATCGCAAGCTGAACAAAATCACAGGCCTTTTAGGTACTGCCGTGAACGTTCAGGCGATGGTATTTGGCAATATGGGCGAAGATTGCGGCACGGGTGTTTGTTTTACTCGCAATCCCAGCACCGGCAAAAAAGAATTTTACGGCGAGTTTTTAATGAACGCCCAGGGCGAAGACGTCGTCGCCGGCATAAGAACACCAATCGAGCTGAAGAAATTGAACAAAGTGATGCCCAAGGCCTACAAACAGCTCACTTCACTAATGACCCGCCTCGAAAAACACTACAAAGATACGCAAGATATGGAGTTTACGATTCAAAATAAAGTGCTTTATATACTGCAGACGCGGACGGGTAAGCGGACGGCGGAGTCGGCGGTGAAGATTGCGGTTGATATGGTTAATGAAGGGCTGATTACGAAAAAAGAGGCGGTGAAAAGGGTAACGCCGGAGCAATTAGACCGGCTGCTGCATCCGCACTTCGACCCGAAAGCAAAACGCAATGTAATCGCCAAAGGCCTGCCGGCATCGCCGGGAGCAGCGGTTGGGCAGGTGGTATTTACGGCTGATACGGCTGAGGCGTGGAGGAAAAAAGGTAAAAAAGTCATCCTTACAAGAATCGAGACCAGCCCGGAAGATATCGGCGGAATGGACGCGGCAGAAGGTATCCTGACGGCCCGCGGCGGTATGACTTCCCATGCGGCGGTCGTTGCACGAGGGATGGGTAAGTGCTGCGTGGCTGGCGTGAGCGCACTAAATATCAATTACAATGCCAAAAAACTCAATGTCGGTAGCAAGGCCATCAAAGAAGGCGACTGGATAAGCTTAGACGGCTCTACCGGTGAAATGATGGCGGGACAATTACCCACGGTCGCACCGATAATGAGCGGAGAATTCGGAAAGTTTATGAGTATCTGTGACGGCGTCCGAATATTGGGCGTTCGCACCAATGCAGATACGCCGGAAGATTCGAAACGGGCAAGAGATTTCGGGGCAGAAGGTATAGGACTTTGCAGAACGGAACATATGTTCTTCGAAGGCGAGCGGATATGGCCGGTGCGACAGATGATTCTGGCGGCGGATGATTACGCGGATATGCTCACAGAACTGGATGAAGCAAGAACGAATAAAGAAAAGGCGGCAGTAGAAAAGAAATACGCAACCGCCAGGAAACAATTCGAAGGCGCACTTAAAAAGCTGCTGCCCTATCAGCGCAGCGACTTCGAAGGGATATTTAAGGCGATGGCAGGACTGCCGGTTACGATTCGACTATTAGACCCGCCGTTGCATGAATTTCTGCCGCAGGATGAGAAAAGCCAGGCGGAGATGGCAAGGCGACTAAAGGTCAAGCCGGCAGTAGTGAAGGCAAAGGTCGAGCAACTGCATGAGTTTAATCCGATGTTGGGGCATCGTGGCTGTCGGCTGGCAGTGACATATCCCGCTATCGGCAGAATGCAGGCAAGGGCGATTATCGAGGCGGCGTTGAACGTAAAGAAAAAAGGTAAAATCGTTCTGCCGGAGATTATGATTCCGTTGGCTGGGGCAGTAACAGAATTAAAGTTCGTAAAAGATGAGATTATCGATGAAATCAATAAGGTCTTCAAAGAAAGAAAGGCCAAGATTGCATATATGGTCGGTACGATGATTGAGGTGCCGAGGGCGGCATTGACGGCTGATGAGATTGCGACAGAGGCAGAGTTCTTCAGCTTCGGGACGAATGACCTGACGCAAATGACGATGGGCTTCTCGCGCGATGATGCGGGTAAGTTCCTCGGCGAATATGTCAGCAAAGGCATATACGCAGTTGACCCGTTCCAGTCGCTCGATGAGGTTGGTGTTGGAAAATTAGTTGAGATGGGTACGAAATTAGGCAGAAAAACCAGAAAGAAACTGAAGATCGGTATCTGCGGCGAACACGGCGGCGACCCAGCCAGTATCGAATTCTGCCATAAAGTCGGTATGAACTATGTTAGCTGCTCGCCGTTTAGAGTGCCGATTGCAAGATTAGCGGCGGCGCAGGCAGCAGTTAAATAATTCGTATAGCGTGCAGCGTAGAGCGTATTGCGTGGATTTACAAGGCCAACTATGTTGGCCTTTTTTTTGGACACGGATTAACAATGACTATTTTTCTTTCATTGAATCCTGACGATAGCTGAAAGATATAAGCCAAGGTGCGCCACGGATAAACCACACGCCTATAATTAATGCAAGAATACTAACCAGGAGCTGTGTTAAAAATCCAGTAATTGTATTATGCACTAACATAATAACAGCCTGGTAAAGTTTGCTTAAACCAGAGCAGACCATAACCAAGCCTAAACATCTGATAAATATGCCAAACACTTCAGGTGGTTTCATTCTATCTCCCTTTCATTAATAAGCAAAACACGGCAATATACAACACTTCCGGCTTCGCCGCGTTTCGCTGTGACAAGTTAACACTCAACTTCAAATATATCCCGTTGCTGTTTCCTCTAAAGCATCTCAATGAATTCTGCCATATCTCGCCTTATAAAGCAATCACTTATTTTGATTACTCCGTGTAATCTGTACTACTCTGCGGAGTAGTCGCTCGTCGCTAGTGGCTCGTAAATGAGTACATGCGTGGATGGGTAGATGAGTGGATGCGTTGTTGTTCAGTAGGTGGTAATACCACCTAGCGTAGTATATCAGCAAGTCGGGATATAAGGAGATTAGGGACTTAGTAAACTGGGTGCTTGAAGTGAGAGATCGCAGGGCTGCCGGAGGCCGCAATGAGGGACAGACAGTAAGTATGCTGTAGGCATACGAGTAAACAATCCGAACCGCAGGCAGAACAAGGATGACAGACGACGGAGGACGGACGCGGATGCCCGCCTAAGACATGCGGGGACAGTATTGCGCAGTGCTGCCGGAGGCCGCGATGAGGGACATACAGTAAGTATGCCATAGGCATACGAATAAACAATCCGAACCGCAGGCAACACAAGCAAAGATTTCGGTTGTGGGATAGAATATCAAAAATCACAGCTCTTATGCAGATTAGTCCTAATATGAGACGGTTCAAAGAATCTTACGAAAGAATGGAGTCGAAACAATTATGGTTTGATTATCCAGAAGATAAATAATTATTTTTAGAGCCGAAGAAATTGTGATAACTGATTATATTCAAGATGAAAATTTGAATCGGTTATGTGATTAAGCCTTCTTGCACCGCCAGGCAAAAGGTCGCCTTTTCTTGACAAAAAAGATACATTGATGACCGTTTTTCCTGAGTCCTTAACTTCTTCTACTGCCGGAACATAATCTTGGTCTCCGGAAACAATTATTGCAACATCATATATATCTCGTAACATAATAAGGTCTGTTGCAAGCTTGACATCTACGGCTTTTTCCGTACCAAATTGTTTAGTAAAAAGATTATATGTGATTGCTCCTGCTCGTCTATATTCAATTCTATCCCATTTTGTTGCAATCCCATTTTGTAAAGTTTTCCACCCATTAAAACGCGCAATCATCATACCTCTTCTTTCCTGTAGTTCTGTGATAATCTCTTCAAGCCTTTTTTTAAGTTTATCTTGTGCTAATTGGCTAAGTTCTTCTTTATATGGATTATCCTTGCCTCTGGATAATATTTTTCTTGCACCATTTAATATTTTTTCGGGGGTCATTGAAGGATGAGCTCCGTCCCAAGGCTCAATTTTTGGATATTTATATGGTGTAAAATCTAAATACTCTATTACATACCAATATGTTCTTATTCTTTCTGCATTTTTTGTTGTATTATTCATTAAGAAATCAAAGAGATTTGCCCATTGCGCTTGTCTGGGCAAATAATCTTTTTGGTGAAAGTTGTTAAATAATTTAACGATTGATTTGCGAAAATTCTCCCCATCTACAAATATGCAAACCCGCTTACTCATATTATCTCGCTTAAAAATGTAGCGGGAGGCTCGCAGCCTCCCGCAGCAATATCATGATTCAGGTCGCACCTGAATCGAAATTATCTTTTATAATTCCTAAAGTGTAATTTCCCGAATTCCTCAGATTCCTAATTAGATTATACACTATCTACTTCGGTCATTGCAAGAGAAATGTTCATCTTTTCCACGATTTTTACGCCGTTTTTACGTTATTTTTACGCCATTATAGCGTTAAAAACACGGAAATCAAGCTAATTCTTTCAAGAATTTTATGAACCAAGACTTGAGTTTCTTTACTTTTCCTCTCTACCTCAAACTATGACATTCCGAAACCATGGCGAGACAAGAGTGCTGAGTTCTGAGTTAATCATAAGTAGTCAATTTTTTATTAAAAAATGTTAGATTTCTATTGAACAAATAGGTAGCGTTTGGTGTAATGATAACCGTGTACCATGCAGGGTGCACGGTAGCGGAGATCCGCAAGTCACAGGACAAGTTGTCCAAGTCAAAAAGTTCATTGTTAATTGGTTCATAGTTCATTCAATTGGTTTTAGTTACTCAGTCGACGAGTCGCGAGCGACGTGAGACGAGCGACGAATCTGCCTTGGAGTAGTGGTGCGAGAGATTTGGGTCAGGATTTTCCTGCCGGAGTGTGTCTTCCGGCTGCGAATATGGTTATTGTTGCTTTACCGCCGCCTAAGGTACGGATACGCATTTCGCAAAATACCTCTTACGCAGGACAAATACGCAATCGTTGACCCCGAAAGATATGAAGAGCTTATCAAATATAATTGGTTCGCGGTGCGGAGCGAAAGGGGATACTACGCCGTGCGGATGACAAAGGCAAAGAAAGGCAGCGGAGTGAGACAAAAGGCCGTGAGGATGCACCGGGTAGTGCTGGGCGCACCGGAAAACAGATTTGTCGACCATATAAACCATAACGGGCTTGATAACCGCAGGGTGAACTTGCGGCTTGTTACAATGCAGCAGAATATTTGGAACAAGCGAAAACAAAGGGGCAATTACAGCTCGCAATATAAAGGGGTCAACTGGAACAAGAACGAGAATAAGTGGGTGGCGAGGATAACCTGCAACGGCAAGACGATATCTCTCGGATATTTCGATGGTGAAAAGGCAGCAGCGAAAGCATACGATGCGAAGGCAAAAAAGCTGTTCGGAGAATATGCAGCACCGAATCTACCTTCGTCCAAAGGACAAGGGTAGAACAAATCCGAAATCCGAATATCTCCCCTGCTTTGCAAGGCCATTTTTTACCCACAAACCACAGAACGCACCTACAAGCAAAAATAGAGAAAAATAGGAAATTTCTTGACGATTCCAACTTCTCGTGAAATAATGGTTTTTTTGCTGTGAAGGGTTTTTAACGCTTCTAATACGCGAAAGGGCAAATTATGAGAAGTAATAATGTTAGCTTGAAAATTTTAGCATGTATTTTGATATTCTGTGCCACCTGCGGCCTGTCCTGTCGACGCAAGACGCCGCCGGCCGATGTCGATAAACCAGCACAAGCTCCTGAAGAAACCCGTCTCGAGACCGCTGTCGATTTAGCTAAGCCGGCCCCTGTTACTGAAACGGGCCAGGACAGCGTTGCCGTTACCGTCAACGGCGTTGAGATTACCGATGACGAGATAGATAAAATAATCGAGCCAATCCTCGCTAAGATGGCCAAACAAGGTCAAGCACCTTCGCCGGAACGGATGGAGCAGATGAAAAAAATGTTCAGGCAGCAGGCCACGGAAAGAATGATTATCGACCAACTAATAGACGAAAAAGCAAAACAAGCCAATGTGGTAATCACAGAGGAAGAATTGGACAGCCGGATTCAAGAAATAGCATCTATGCAAAAACCACCAATGTCTGTGGAAGACTTCAAGAAAAATCTGGAAGACCGCGGTGAGAACTTCGACCAGGTAAAACAGCAGATAGAAAAAGGATTTCTCTTTAGGAAACTTATGCAAGCTCAGGCTGCCGACAGCATAAACATTACTATAGAAGATGCTAACCAGTTTTACCAGGAAAACCATGGACGGTACGAAATGCCTGAGCAAATCAAAGCAAGCCATATTCTTATAACGCCTGACACTACCGACCCTAACGCCGACCCAAACGAGGCAAAGGCAAAGGCCAAAGCAAAAGCCGAGGAACTGCTTGAACAAATCAAGGCCGGCGGCGATTTTGCCGAGCTGGCCAAGGCCAATTCCGACTGTCCATCATCGAGAAATGGTGGTGATTTGGGCCTTTTCAGCAGGGGGCGAATGGTACCGGCTTTTGAGACAGTTGCATTTGAATTGGAAATCGGGCAAATCAGCGACGTTGTGGAAACCCGTTTTGGATATCACATAATAAAAGTTGCCGACCATAAAGACGCCGAGACTAAAACGTTTGAGCAGGTAAAAGGTGAGATAATGCAACAGTTATCGCAAAGAAAGCAACGCGAACTGGCTAGACAATATCTTGAATCGCTCAAGGCCGAAGCCGACATTGTTTATCCGCCTGGTAAAGAGCCTGAGGCGAGGATGCCTCGACCGATGCCCAGACCCACAAAGCCCGTTGAGCCTAATACCGGCGGTTGAAAACACTGAATATTAAGTGCACTACTTTAAGAGCTTTGCCGGGTTGAGATTGGCTGACTCTATGTCTTTGAAGTATTTTACTGTTCCGACCTTCAACTCAGCCGTTGCCGCCTCATCACAGACAATAATCCCGTTTGGGTGCATTTGCAGCGCGCTGACCGTCCACATATGATTGACGCTTCCTTCAATGGCGTGCCGCAGTGCACGTGCCTTATTATGGCCGTTGACGATAATCAAAACCTCCTCAGCGTCCATAACGGTCCCCACACCTACCGTTAAAGCGGTTTTAGGTACTTTGTTAATGTCGTTATCAAAGAACCTTGAGTTGGCTATGATGGTGTCGATGGTTAATGTCATAACGCGCGTTCTCGATGATAATGACGAGCTCGGCTCATTGAATGCTATATGGCCGTCAGGGCCTATACCGCCGACGAAAAGGTTAATGCCGCCCGCCTTTTTTATCTTCTGTTCGTAGCTTGCACATTCGGCTTCAAGGTCCGGCGCATTGCCATTAAGAATGTTGACATTTTTTTTAGGAATATCTATGTGGCCGAAAAAGTTGTTCCACATAAATGAGTGGTAGCTTTCAGGATGGTCCTCGGGAAGCTTCACGTATTCATCCATATTAAAGGTGACAACATTTTTGAACGTTACTTTTCCTGCCTTATTATGCTCTATCAACTCTTTATACATTCCCATCGGCGAGGAACCTGTTGGAAGGCCCAGCACAAAGGGCTTGGAATCGCTCGGGCCGAATTCGTTTATTCTCTTGGTAACATAATTAGCAGCCCACTTGGACGCTATCTCGTAAGTCGGTTCAATTATTACTCTCATTGATTACTCCTTGCCTAAATGGGTTTCTCTTAACGTAATTTTTTCATACGGCCGATAAGCTCATCGCCGAGCCCCGTTTTTTCAGCTATGTGTTGTTCTATCTCAGAAACGAAACTGTTTTCTTCAAATGTTCCCCTGACTGCCGCAAAATCCTGGTGTTTTGCCTCTTCGTCGCCGTCGATGCCATACCCAATTTGGGCGGTGTCGACAAATTCCTTTTTGGCATCGGCACAGAGAACTTTGTCAAGCTCTACCACAGCTTCTTTCCATTTCGTTGTTAGCTCAATGACATCATCTGCTGTTATCTTATCGACAGTTTTGCCCAAATGCTCCTCCAAGACACTCACTGCCCAGGCCCATTCGTAAACAGGATAATTCTCATACATCGACTCAAATGCTTTGTCAATCTGCTCCAGGGTGCTGATAGAGCCGTTTTCAATATCAGAGAGTAATTTTTGCACGAACTGCTCCGGAGCAAACAAGCCGGCTAAATCCACCCACTTATCCGGCCCTAAGTTAATCTCCGGCTTTAACGCTACCCGGAGCTCATCAATATTCCTGAGCTGCCTGCCCTCCAGCCGCTTAATCAGACAATTACCCAAGAATTTGTCAGAGCCAATCTGGTAGAATTCAATGCCTCTATCCAGCGATGATTTCTTAATCTTGCAGCTGTGGTAGATAAAATAATCGCTTGTTGGGCCGGAGTTCAATTTAAGATTAATGAGCAGCTTACGGCCGTTAAGCATTTTTTGAATCGTGTATGGGCTTAAGAGTTTGAAATTTATGTAATCCAGTTTTTTGGGGTCTTTGCGTTTATCTCTTTTCGGCCATTTTCGAGCGTCTCGAACGGTTCCTACGCTGCGTAAATTCACTCCGGGGATAAGAATACTTTCGTCTTCGTGCTCAATCAGATATGAAAAAGGTAAATCCGAGGTATCTGAATTCCTGTAGTGCCTGCCCATCACAACGGTAAACGCCCCGACCTTTGCCGGCCAGAGCATGTATGAATCACTGGCTGTTTTTGAGCCGCGCTCGACCACGCCCTGATGAGTCGGCCCCAGTTTATACATATGATTGCTTTGATTGGTTCCACTGCCGGCGTTTAGAAAGGAAAACAGCCCTGCAATCAGTAGTGTTGATTTATGGTGTGTAACAGTATATGGCCCTGCAAATATAGCGCAGGCCTCGCCGTGGAAACCACCGCAATTAGCAAAGTATACTGAATTTTCTGCAGAATACTGCTTGGATAATACGGTGCCTTGGCCTACGAAGCATTTGGATATTATTGTACCGTCGGTTACCTTCGCACCGGAGCAGACAACGAAATCCTCTGCAAAGACTCCTGGCCCGATATAAACAGGGTCTTCCGAACAGCTATTGATTGAGCCGTTTTCCAGCCTGTTCACTACCTCGATTACACTCGAAGGGCCTATTTTGACGTTCTTGATAATTCGGCAGTTGATAACTCTGGCGCCTTTTGCTACAAGACCTGTGGATGAGGTAATAGAGGCCGTGTAGTCGGCTATCATTTTCTGCAGCTTTTCAATTACTTTCGGGCGGTGCCGGTAAAATGCTATTATATAGGCGGTATGGGCAGATAAATGGTCGTAAATCGGTATTTCTCTACCCCCGGCCTCATTAACGACCGCAACTTCCGTACCATTACCAAATGAACTTTCATCTTCTACTGCGAGCAGGTCGATATTATCTATTACTACATCGTCTTCTATACAATAGTTGGCGATATAATTTCTTACTTGGCCTATATATACGTTATTTCCGATTGTGCAGTTATGAATTGTCGCGTTACTTATCCCTGCCGGCTTCGTAACACCGCCCGGAAAGGTTACTTGTTTTTCAAAAACG
>Ga0315543_1005154_pt1 | contig 10378 bp, 8 predicted proteins | sample SalMarSW160210MG_2_FD_203098 | JGI IMG/M metagenome (GOLD analysis project Ga0315543, IMG submission 203098) | Salt marsh sediment microbial communities from the Plum Island Ecosystem LTER, Massachusetts, United States - Salt Marsh Sediment SW1601-210 ...
CCAGCGGCACTACCGATCCTGATGGAGATAATCTCAGTTACCTATGGTTTCACTATCCAGAGGCTGGTTCATATAAAAAATTGATAAAAATTGGCGGAGCGGAGAATGCGCATGGGGCTTACGTGATAGCTCCTGAGGTTGAAAAAAACGAAACTGCTCATTTTATTTTGAGAGTTACAGACAAAGGTGAGCCTCAATTATCAAGATATAAAAGAGTAATAGTGAATGTATTGCCAAAATAAGATAAAACACTGCCGCTAACACGCAATAAAATCAAGCTTTGCTGAGCCTTCGAAAAATGGTAAGAAATAAACGCAAAATGGCGTTGCACTTACGAGGAAAAATCGAGAAACTAATACTGGCGTACGCTGATGAAAGCAGCGCTTCCAGTGGTAAAGTGATGCACAAAAAAGTAGGGTTTATCTCTGTAGGGGCTTTTACTTTGATTGAGCTTTTGGTGGTGATTGCCATTATTGCCCTGCTGATGGCGATTCTCATCCCTGTCCTCGGCAGAGCTAGAGACCAGGCGCGAACTATCTCATGCCGTTCCAATCCCAAGCAGTATGGCATCGGCATGCGAATGTATCTGGATGACAATGACTTTAAATTTCCTACTCGGAACGAATGGATGAGTTCCGTAGAAGGAACTGAAAATTGGCTCACAAAGGGAGACACTCCGAATGGTACGTTTTGGCCTTATGTCAAGGCTGAGGACTGTCATATGTGTCCGCGTTTTGCTCAACTGGTCAAGGGCGACCTTACGTACGGAAATACCGCCGTGAGCTATTTGTTGAATTCCTATGTAGGCAATAATGGTAATATTTGGAGTAGTTGGCTGGGAGCTGGTGTGAGAGGTGTTACTAAAGAGATGGAGGTCTATCGTCCCGCCGCGGTGGTCCTGTTCGCGGAAGAGAACACCTTTACAATACCCGGCTATAGCAATTACCCTTACAATGATAATCTCCTCACGATTGGTAATGCTGCTCGACAAATCGATAACTATGCCACATATCACAATTCATCAAGCTCTTTAGAGAATGGTGGAACCAATATTTGTTTTGTCGATGGCCATGTCGAATTATATAAGCGGCCCAACCCAGACGAACTTGATGCAGGCTTCAGATTGGCCTGGCCGAAAAAGGAACTGCCTTATTAGTTTCGGCAGACGCATTCTCAAGGAAGTCATGTGAAGAAATTCTGCCTGAGGTCATGTCAAGGTGGAATTTGCAATGAGCTTGGGGCCCGGCCAGATCGTTGGGATATCAAAAACTCTATCGTCGGTAAGTACTCCGCAGGATATTGTCTGGTTGCGTCGATAAGTTATCAGTTTCATATTAAAACCTACTAAGAGCCTATCCTAATAACTCAGTCTATTGCGGCCGGCTGCAAAGCCCGATGCCGGTGTTGTCAGCCACAAAAACGTCCTCGACGTAGAGCAAACTACGCCTCCGGGCGTTTTTGGCCTGCCGCCTTGTCCTCGGACTTTTCGCTCGGCCTCATAACGACCAGGTTATTCGGATAGGCTCTAAGTATTTGGATTCCCGCTTGTGCGGGAACGACAATGCAACGTCGCCGTATCGGCGACGGCTAAACAAAACCCCACGTAAAACCCGCCACACATACGGCGGACAGGCGTGGGCTAAATATTGATTGCTTAACAGATTAAAACAATCTGCCGCTATCAAGCAGGAAAGTTACGGGGCCATCGTTGGTGCTGGTTACGTTCATATATTCTCCGAAAGCCCCCTTCTCAACAGCGATACCCTTGCCGGTAACAAGCTCGATAGTCTTTTCGTAAAGCTGCCGAGCGAATTGCGGTTCAGCGGCGGCGTCGAAGCCCGGACGATGACCCTTTCGACAATCGCCGTGAAGGGTAAAATTGCTCACCAATAAGATACTGCCGCTGACATCAATGACGCTTCGATTCATCTTGCCGATTTGGTCAGCAAAGATGCGCAGGTTTACGAGTTTGTCAGCTATAAATTCGGCATCCTTTTGAGTATCCGACTTGGCGACGCTGAGATAAACCAGCAGGCCTTTGTCTATTTGGCCGATTGTCCGGCCATTGACCTGGACTTTTGCCTGCAAAACCCGCTGAATTACCGCCCGCATATTTACACCTGTGTATAGACCTAAAACCATAGATTTGAAGAAGCCCGTGCCTTCGATTGGCATCGACTGCGGCAGCATATCTTAGCGCCATCGCGAACGAGACCTGGGTTGATGCTGCTCTTCTTCGGGCTATCGGCCTCTGGTTCTTCTGTCCTGCTGCATCTCTTGCCTGGGACGTTGGCGGCTGCGGGTGCTCCGTGCTCGTCTTTTTTCCTCTCTTTTTTCCTCTACTCTTTCTTCCTGGAATTTTTCGATGAGCTTATCGAGCCGTTGCTGCCTGTTGAGTAAAAGGCCATCAATCGCAGCCGTGGTCTTTTTCGCCCCTTCTTCGACAGCGAGCTTTCGTATAAACATAAGCTCTGCCATTATGTGCTCGTGGTTGTCTTTTGCCAGAGGCATTCTGTTGCCAGTTTCTTTTTGTAGCCACTGGCGTGTTTCGCTTCCTCTGGTTTTGTTAAGCTCGTCTAATTCTTCCTGAAGGCCCTTGAAGGCCTTGATTGCGGCTTCGATTCTGTTTGGGTCAGCAAGTGGGCCGGCTTCGGTTTCTGGTTTTGGGGCTGATGTTGTTTTGTTAGGGTCCACATTTGCGCTATCGGTTGGCTGATTTGGCGCTGGCAGGAGTCGGGAAAGACCGCCCTTTGTTTGAGCAAGGGCGGTCATTACGCCCAAAGACGCTGTCAACAAAATCGACACTGAAATAATCAAACGCTTCATAAAATTGCCTCCAAGATAGTATTAAGGTTAATCAAAACATTGTTCATAAACCCCCAAATTTAAGTTGGGGGTTTTGACCCCCACGATAAACGTGGGGGCTTGCGGGTAAACACATATATGTAAATTCTTGTTCCTCAATATTTTAGTATCCAGTAATGAATTTGTTCAAATTTAATTTACGTAAGTCTGTTCGCTAAACCTGCTCTACGCAGGCCAGGCCGAGCATTTCTGTGATTCTGTCGAATTCATCAAGAGAATGAAATTCGATGATAATCCTGCCTCTTTGGCCGTTTTTGCGTGTTTCAATGGCTACCCTTGTGCCGAGTCGGCTGCTGAGCTTGCTCTGGAGGTCCAGAATATGGGGCGGCTTGGAGCGGATGGTCGTTTTGGCCTGGCCGGTGCTCGTGAGATATTTTCTGACCAATCTTTCGACTTCACGTACGCTGAGCCGCCCGGCCATAGCTCGATTTGCGAGCTTTCGTCGAAGCTCATCTGTGGGCAGGGCGAGTATCGCTCTGGCGTGGCCCATAGTTAACTGGCCATCGGTTAACATCTGCTTGATTTCGTGGGGCAAGTCCAGCAGTCGCAAACAGTTAGTAATAACGGAGCGGTCCTCACCGAGCCGTTGTGCAGCTTCGGCCTGTGTCATAGAAAAGGTGCTTATATAGTTTTGGTAGGCCTTTGCGCGTTCGATGGGATTTAGATTTGCCCGGTGTATGTTTTCAATCAGCGCCAACTCGAGTATCTGCTGGTCCGTTGCCTGACGGACTATAGCAGGAATAGTAGTCATAGAAGCCAGCTGAGAAGCCCTGAATCGGCGTTCACCGGCAATTAATTGGAATTTCGGCCCGATGGGCCTGACAACAATAGGTTGGATTACGCCATTGGCTCTGATGGACTCGGCTAAATCGGCAAGCTCCTGCTCGTTGAAGCTCGTTCGTGCCTGGTAGGGATTTGGTGATATGTCATCAATGCTGATTTCCCGAAGTGATTCACGTAACTCTTTATCCGGTGGAAAGTTAGCAGCTCCAGCATCATCAGACAATAGCTGATTTACCTCTTCGGGCTCCAGTATTATCGGACTTAAAAGTGACTGAAGCCCCCTGCCGAGATGTTTTGGTCTTTCTCTCTTTGTATCCATTTTTGTATCCATATAAACGCTCCTTACATAATATGGTTAATATCCTAAACGCCGGTTTAAATAATACTTCGGAATTTCTGACAGAAATTCTGTAGCTTAGATTGGCTAAAAAACGGCTTTTATAAAAAAATGTTTCACGTGAAACGGTCTCGATTCCGCCTGCGCCCCTTCTTCGCATAAAGCTACGAAGGGCTACGGCGGACCCTTCGACACTTCGACAAGCTCAGCACAGGCAAGCTCAGGGCAGGCAAACGATGCTGGATACTGGAAGTCAGAGGACAGAAGTCAGAAGACAGAAGTCAGAAGACAGAAGTCAGAAGACAGAGGACATCCTGCCCTGAGCGAAGTCGAGGGAGAACACAGAGAGACGTAGGGTGGGCTTTAGCCCACCAATCCCTCGACTCCGCTCGGGATGGTGAGCCTGTCGAACCATTATGGAACGGTGGGGCAAGCCCCACCCTACTGCAAGATTTATGAAATATGCGGGTTAAACGACTCCGCCCAAAACGATGGAATACGGACGATTGACGAGGGACGACCCCCGCACCAATTGTCGTAAGTTTTGATAATAAGAGCCTATCCTAATAACTCAGTCTATTGCGGCCGGCTGCAAAGCCCGATGCCGGTGTTGTCAGCCACAAAAACGTCCTCGACGTAGAGCAAACTACGCCTCCGGGCGTTTTTGGCCTGCCGCCTTGTCCTCGGACTTTTCGCTCGGCCTCATAACGACCAAGTTATTCGGATAGGCTCTAAGTCATACGTTAACTTGCTTTGGCATTAAGAACCGCTCAATTGGTGTGGGGCTTACGTAGAGGGGATAAAGTGGAGTTTTTGAGAGATGTTTCACGTGAAACATTCTCGATTCCGCCTGCGGCGGATAAACCTCGATACTTCCGCCTTCGCTGAAGCTACCTGCGAAACCTGTCACTTAGGGACAAGCTACGGCGGACAAACGATGCTTGATGCTTGATGCTTGATGCCAGCGTATAGCGTGCAGCGGATAGGGAGAATGTACAAAATAGAGTTAGTTGGAAATATACCTAATAAGCAGCGGGGGATAGTTTATTGTTCGTGGTTCATAGTTAGCATACAACATGCAGTTGGTAGCGTATAGCGTATATGAGTTTATGCGTAGATGAGTGGATGCGAAGAGGCGAGTAGATTGTGAAAGTGAACGCATTCACAAACTTATTGGTGAATTGGTGAGTTAGTTCGTTGTTCATAGTTCGTTGTTCATAGTTCGTTGTTCATAGTTCGTTGTTTATAGTTCATTGTTGGCGGACAAGCGTGGCTCGCGGCTTGGTTTCGTATCCTTCGCTTCGCTCAAGGACAAGTCTCGTGAAGCGTATCTCGACACGTAAATGCGTGGCTGTGTATATGCGACGGCCAGATTCTCCGGCCTTTGTAAACGGGGCCTCAGAGTGACAAAACAAGGATTGAGATTGCCACGCCGCTGCACTCCTCGCAATGACAGACTGAACAGATTCTTCGCTGCGCTCAGAATGACAGGGATATTAGTCACTGGTTTGTTTTGCGAGTGCGGCGGCGCCGATTATGCCGGCGTCTTCACCAAGCGTTGCAAAACAAATTTCCACGGTCTCCTTCCTCAATTTCCAGATGTGCTCGTTAAAATAATCCTTTATTCGATTCAACAAAATATCTCCGGCGGCAATCATACCGCCAGCAAAAACGATGCGTTTCGGCTCGGTGACGTGCAGCACATTGATACAAACGAGCGCAAGGGCCTTGGCGGTCTCGTCGGTAATCTGTTTGGCTAACTTGTCGCCTGCTTTTAGATGGTCGTAAACGTCCTTGCAGGTGATTTTGCCCTTTTCATCGAGGACTTTCTTTAAGCTCGACGGCTGACCTTGAACTACGGCCTCGGTAGCTCTTTTTGCAGTATTTGTTGCTGACGCATACGCTTCGACGCAGCCCCTTTGGCCGCAATTGCACAAACGGCCATCGGGATAGATTATGATATGGCCAAGCTCAGCGGCGTTGTCCCCCCAGCCAGCCAGTAGTTTTCCTTTATTGATAATGCCGCCGCCAATTCCGGTTCCCAGTGTAAAAAAGACCATATCATCAACGTCCTTGCCTGCACCGGCAGCAAATTCACCAAAGCAGGCAACATTGGCATCGTTCTCCAAAACAATCGTTTTTCCACACAGCCGGTCGCTTAGCATCTGGCGAACAGGGATGTTTCTGAAAGTCGGAAGATTCGTTGCAGCTTCAATGATTCCTTCGCTGTACCTGGCCGGGCCGGGACAGCCAAGACCAACTGCAGGTACATCGGCCATAGTAAAACCGGCTTTGGCTACGCAGGATTCGGCTGCCCCGGCTATATTGTCTATAACTATATCGGCGTCTTTTTCGGGCTCAGTAGGGGCTGATATTTTGGCTAAAAGTTTTAACTGTGAATCAAAACAGCCGACCTTTATGAACGTTCCCCCTAAATCAATACCGACAAAAATCTCGCTCATCGCTTTGCTCCGAGCTTTTCAAGTTCAATCGTGGTAGCCGCTGGGGTGCTCGCTGTGCCATTTCCACGCGGTAGCAACTATTTTTTCGAGCTCTGGGAATTCGGTTTTCCAGCCAAGCTCGTTCATTGCCTTTGTTGCGTCGGATGTCAAAATCGGCGGGTCGCCCGGACGACGGTCTGATTCTACCACCTTAAAATCTTTGCCGCTAACCTTTCTAACCGTATCAATTACCTCCCTGACCGAATGTCCCTTTCCGTTGCCCAGGTTATAGATAAGCTCACTACTTTGTTCAAGTTTATCCAGCGCCAGCAGATGTGCCCTGCACAAATCATCGATGTGAATATAGTCCCGAATGCAGGTGCCGTCCGGGGTGGGATAGTCGGTGCCATAGATACTGATTTGTGGAAGTTTTCCCATCGCTGCCTGGATGACCCGCGGTATAAGATGCGATTCAGGACGATGGTCCTCACCGAGAGTGCAACTGCTGCCTGCGCCGGCGGCATTGAAATAGCGCAAAGACGCATACCGAAGTCTGCCTGCCTGATTCTGGTAATGGCACATCATTTCAACGGCCAGTTTGGTTTGGCCATAAGGATTGATTGGCTCTTTCGGTGCATCCTCTGTAATAGGTGTCTGTCTGGGTACGCCATATACGGCGGCTGAACTGCTAAAAACAAATTTCTCAACTGTCATCTCCTGCATCGCTGAAAGCAGGTTCTGAGTATTAGAGACATTGTTTCGATAATACTTCAAGGGAGCTTGTATCGATTCAGCAACTTCAATCAGGCCGGCAAAGTGCATTACCGCTTCGATTTCGTATTTGCGAAGTGTATTGGCAAGTAATTGGTAATCGGCTAAATCACCTTTGATAAACTCGGCGGAGCCGACTGCGGCTCTATGACCTCTGCTGAGATTGTCAAAGACGAACGGCTCGTGGCCCTCGGCGGTCAGCATAGCCGTCATATTACTGCCGATGTATCCAGCTCCACCGCAAACAAGTACTTTCATAGTTCGTATCTCGTGATTTGCTTCACCTTCGTTCGACGCGTTCTTCGATTCGCTTTAAGATTTCTGTTGCAAGTTGTTTGTCCTGGCCAAGATTGACCCAGGCGACATCTACTTCGGGGCCAGAACGTAGTTGAAGCTTCTGCTCTGATTCACTGCTTCCCGTAAACATCCCAGGCGCGAGGGCCCTGCTGGTGGATTGGCTCTGCAGCAGGGATAATCTATATGCCTGCACATCGCAGCTGATACGCAGTTTTTCTTTGTCCCGGCTGAAGTTTAATTCCACGACCCTTCTAATGGTGTGCAGGTTTGCTAATGCTTTGTTTTCCGGGCCGACGTTGTCCTTACGCCAGAATTCGAAAAATTGTGCGCCGGGCAACGGTTTAGTTCTCATAAAACCGGTCTGTGGGTCGGCTTTTTCGATAGTAAAGTGCATTTTGGCCAAGGCATCTTCGGCTATTTGCATTGCCCTGGCCGTGGATATGTCCGGGACAAGGATTTGCTCAACAGTTTCATATTGCTGTTGTTTGGCACATCCGGCCAATATGACCGCACAAGCCATAAGTAGGATGGGCTTTCCAGAGCTACGGCAAGGCCTACGCCTTGACGAGAGCCCATGCGGTTCTTGATTCTGGTGGGCTGAAGCCCACCCTACATTCTTTTTACTATCCATATCAGGTTCTCCCGAATCTTGCCTATCTGCAAACAAGTCTTGACTCCGCCACACGGACGGCGGATAAATGTCGGCAGACAAGCCCGCCACAGGCAGACAAGTCCGCCACAGACGGACAAGTTTCGGCTGATTATATAGCCAGTGTGCTTTTAACTCAACCCCGTTAGATACTTTTTTTATCAGGCCGTCCGGTGTACTAAGGTATGTCCCTAACGGGGTCAAGAAGGAAATGCTTTTTTCGTATTAAGCTGACAAGTAGGATAGAAAGTGCCTAAAGTGTCTAAAGTTAAAAGTGCCTAAAGTTATGGATCTATACGCCTATGGCGTATTATTTTTCAACTTTAGCTCACTTTAGGCACTTTAGGCGTAGCTAACGTATAAAACGACAAGTGGAAATTTCTAACGGGGTAAAGGTTAGCTTGTTGTAAGGCCGATAATATTAAAAGATTAACCACTAATTAACACGAATTACCCCGAAAAGAGTATGGAAGCGAGGAGTCAGTTGTGAGGAATGGATTCCTGCTTTCGCAGGAATGACATTATTCGTGGAAATTTGTGGCTAAAAAACAAAAAATATGAATCGGCGAAATCCGTGGAATCTGTGGTTTCAAAGCGCTAAAAATGTCTTTGGTGCAGGTACAATCCGTTAACGAACAGTTGGCATCTCTGCCGTTAGGACGTAATGTCAAAGACTTTCTCGATTATCTAAGGGTTGAGGCGGGTCTGTCGGAAAATACAGTTCTGGGCTACGGTCGCGATTTGAAAGGATTTCTGAAATACTGCAAATCCAACAAGATTCACCGTCCACAACAGCTCCAGCCGGGCCTTATCCGAAAATATCTGCAAATCCTCTCTAAAGATGAAAAGAGCGAAAGTACAGTTAAACGCTGCCTTGTTGCTATAAAGATGTTCCTGAGGTTCGGCAAACTTACCGGCTTTGTCAAAGACGACATAACTTCCGTACTTGATGGTCCAAAGCTCTGGCAGAGATTGCCGGTTATTTGCAGCAAACAGCAGGTTATCGAACTTTTAGAGACCCCGGACGCCTCCGAGCCGTTTTACCTCCGTGACAAGGCAATGCTCGAATTGCTCTATGCCACCGGTGTACGGGCCAGCGAAGTGGCAGGATTGAAAATAAGTGATTTGAATTTTGAGATTGGTTACCTTCGGTGCATAGGCAAAGGCAACCGTGAGCGGATAATCCCGCTTGGTAAAGCCGCCATCGCCGCAACAATGGAGTACCTCAGGGACTTACGGCCCAGATTAGCCAAACCGTTTAGTGGTGAATTTCTGCTGCTTTCCCGAACAGGCAGGCCCATGAGTCGTATTGAAATCTGGAGATTGGTTAAAAAGTATGCAATCCGTTCAGGTATGCCGAAGAGCTTAACTGTGCATACATTGAGACATTGCTTTGCGACGCATCTGTTGACCGGCGGAGCAGATTTGCGGAGCATCCAGGAAATGCTCGGCCATGTGGATATAGCCACTACGCAGATTTATACCCATGTTGACCATGAGAGATTAAGAAAGATTCACAAGAAATACCATCCAAGGCCATAAGTTAATTGCCGATTGCCGATTAAAAATCGGAAATTGATTGACCTTGGTAAATTTCAGGATTATTATGACGGCTGAATTGATGGTTAGAGTATTGCATAAGGCCATTCGAATGAGCACAAAACGGCTATATCTTGTAATTCTATTGTTATTAGTGGGGTGCCAGCAAGCCATTGTTGGTCAGGATAAGCCCGCATTAGCTACCCGTACAGAAGCTGCAGAGGTCGAACTTGACAAAGAATTGAAAATCTATAAGAACACTTTGCTGGAAGGCAAAAATGAACAGATACGCATAGATGCAGCTACAGTAATGTTGTTTAACGAAAACCCGCCAGCCAGGAAGATTCTGCTCGATGCACTAAAACAAACCGAAAATACCGCTGCACGGATGGCAGTATGCAAGGCATTGAGTCAAACAAGGGCTGGTCCCGAACCTATAAAGAATAAAGAAGACTTTATTCGGCCACTGGTTGATATATTGGCCGGCGATGACTTTTCGACAGCTAAATTGGCAGCTGAAGCGACTTTAATATTCGAGTACGAACAAATATCAGAGCCGATCGAAAACCTGATTAAAGAGCCCACACTTGCGGTCGGGACCAGATTGAATGCGATATATGCATTACAACTGCATCCTGATATGAGAGTGGCGATTAATCTTATCAGCTTAGTTGATAATCCTGAACAACAGGTATC
>Ga0315543_1005155_pt1 | contig 10377 bp, 11 predicted proteins | sample SalMarSW160210MG_2_FD_203098 | JGI IMG/M metagenome (GOLD analysis project Ga0315543, IMG submission 203098) | Salt marsh sediment microbial communities from the Plum Island Ecosystem LTER, Massachusetts, United States - Salt Marsh Sediment SW1601-210 ...
GACTAACGGTTGTTCTTGAGCAGCGGGGAGACAGGTGGCTCGTCATACAGTGGCATGATTCCTTGCCGGCTGCTGGGCAGAAAGAGGGTCAAGCATTCGCAACATAGTCTTTCTAGAAACAATAGTCCGTTAGATTACAACGCGCATATTTTTATTCGGAAGATGGAGAAAAGGAAGTAAAACATGATGTCGCTTGTACCCGCTTTTCAAATAGGTGTCTGGAACGCCTGGCTTTTTATGATTTGGCCGTGGGTAGATATGCTCGCAATAAGGCTTGTTGGGTTAGATGTATACCGGAGAGCGTCAGGGTTACCTTCTGAAATGAAAACCAGCCATCGATACAGGGTAGTCAGCTATGTATCTATGGCGGTAGATACTATGGCTGTCGCCTATTCTATTTTTTTACCACTCAAATTAGGCACGATATGGTTCTACGCCGGTCTTGCCATTTTCTTAACAGGCCTGGTAGTGCTTACGGCTGCTACGGTGAATTTCGCTACGACACCGATGGATGTACCGATTACCAGAGGGGTATACCATTATTCGAGACACCCATTGTACTTAGCCTCATTGTTGATATATTTGAGCGTTGGCATAGCTTCAGCCTCGTGGGTCTTCCTGTTGCTTTTCGTTGTACAGTCAGTCTCGATAAGAATTGCGGCAGTTGGAGAGGAACGCTTCTGCCTTGAGAAGTACGGCGAGGCCTATCGTGAGTATATTGGTAAGACGCCGAGATGGTTAGGATTGCCGAAATCGGGGAGGCTGTGAACATGACCATGGCAAAGTTCTTTATGATTCTCCCTTCTTGGCGGGAGAGGGATCGAATCCTAAATAAACCCGTCTACCAAATTCTAATATCTAAACTCTAAATCCTAAACAAATCGTAATTTCAAAGGCTCGAAATTCAAAACCCTCACGTTTTGGTCATTGGGATTTTGGATTTTGATATTGTTTAGGGTTTCGGATTTAGGATTTCGAATTTTAACACAGAGGTGGGGATTTATTTCCCCCAGAGGGGGTGGCAAATCCCCCCTCCCCAATCCGGCAGGCAATATAGGGCGGAGCCATAGTATAATAAGGCTGTGGCGAAGGGAGAGAAACCGCTTTTACTGCTTTTTGACGGCAATGCCTTGATTCACCGCGCCTTTCACGCCCTGCCCCCGCTGACCCAACCCAAGACCGGGGAGATGGTAAATGCCGTCTATGGCTTTGCCAGTACTTTGCTCAAAGTATTTGCTGATTTTAAGCCCACTCACTGGGCTGTCGCCTTTGACCGTCCCACACCGACCTTCCGGCATGAAATGTTCGAGGAATACAAAGCACAGCGCCCGGCCACGCCGGAAGAGTTGAAAAGCCAGATAAAAAAGGTTCACCAGTTGGTGGAAGCCTTCCATATTCCCGTTTTTGAAATCGACGGCTTCGAGGCCGACGATGTCCTGGGCACCCTGAGCCAGCAGGCTGATGAGCAGGGCATTGAGACCATCATTGTTACCGGGGACAATGACATGCTGCAGTCTGTCTTGCCTCAAGTGAAAGCCCTTGCTCCCAGGCGAACCTTCACAGATACCATCCTTTACGATGAGGAGGCAGTAGAACAGAAATATGGCATCAAACCAGAACAACTCGCTGACCTTAAAGCACTGGCTGGCGATATCTCGGACAATATACCTGGCCTGCCAGGTGTCGGTGAGAAAACAGCCACTAAATTACTTCAGCAATATGGCAGCCTCCAGGGAATCTACGACCATATTGAAGATATAACGCAGGGCAAGTTGCAGGACACGCTACGCGAATATCGCGCTCAGGCTTTCCGGAATAAAGAATTGTCCACTATAGTCAAAGATGTTCCCATCAAGCTGGACTTGAAGACCTGCCAGGTAAGCCACTACGACCGGAACGAGGTGGCCAGGCTTTTCCAGGAGCTTGAGTTCATTAAATTGCTTCCCAGGCTGCCCCAAATGAAAGCCGAGGGCTATCCCTCCGTAGGGGCGGGCCTTGTACCCGCCCATCCATCGGCGGTCAAGTGCCACACGGTGAACACTGAGACAGCCTTGGAACAGCTTATAGGTGAGCTGGAAAAGGCAGAAGGCCTCGTCATCGGGGTTGAAACTACCGGCGAAAAGGCTGTGATGGCGGATTTAGTCGGCATAGCAATATCACCAGCCCGGGGGAAGGCGTTTTATATACCTTTGGGACACCAGGGCTTGATTCAGCCGCAGCAATTGCCGCTGGCTCAGGTCACTGCCAGGCTCAAAGCAATTTTAGAAAAAGCCGGCATAGGCAAGCTTGCCTACAACGGCAAGCATGTTATGGCGGTATTAGCTGGTTGTGGAGTGGAGCTTGAGAATCTGAATTTCGACCCCATGCTTGCGGCTTATCTCCTTGGCGAAAAAAGCCTGGGGCTTAAGGCGTTGGCCTTTAATAAGCTGGGCATCGAGATAGCGACCCCCGCTGAATTAACCGGTGCAGGGAGGAAACAAAGCTCCCTGTCCCTGCTGGAGGTAAGCCGAATTGCCGATTATGCCTGTGCCAGCGTGGACATCGTCTGGAGTTTAAGGGAGAGTTCGGAAACCGAGCTACGAAAGCAGGGACTGTGGCAGCTCTTCACCGAAGTGGAGATGGCTTTGATTCCAGTTTTGGTGGCTATGGAGAGAAATGGCATTCTTTTAGATACCGACCTGCTCCGTGAGATGTCGCTGGAGCTAGGCCAGCAACTGCTGAAACTGGAGAAGGAAATCTACGGCAGTGTCGGGCATCAGTTTAATATCAACTCGCCCCAGCAATTAGGCAAGGTGCTTTTTGGGGACCTCCGGCTACCCCAGTCTCGCAAAACAAAAACCGGCTATTCAACCGAAGCCTCGGTCATGGAGGCGTTGAGAGGCGTTCATCCCGTAATTGAATTTATACTGGAATATCGCCAGCTTAGTAAGCTCAAGTCGACCTATGTGGATGCCCTGCCCGCGCTTATTAACCATAAGACGGGGAGGGTGCATACCAATTTCAACCAGACGGGCACGGCTACCGGCCGGCTCTCCTCCAGCGACCCCAACCTCCAGAACATACCTGTAAGGAGCGAGGTGGGGAATAAGATAAGGAAAGCCATCATAGCTCCGCCCGGGACATACCTTTTAAGCGCCGACTATTCCCAGATTGACCTGCGAGTCCTGGCTCACCTCTCTCAAGACCCCGGCCTCATCGCCGCCTTTGCCCACGACGAGGATATCCATGCCACGACCGCCTCTAAACTCTTTGGCATCCCTGCTGATGAGGTAACCACTGAGATGCGCCGGAATGCCAAAACGGTCAACTTCGGAGTTGTTTATGGCATGAGCGATTATGGATTGGAGCAAGCCACCAATCTCAGCCGGGAGGAAGCCTCTCAATTTATTGCCCTGTATTTTGAGAGATATCCCAAAGTGAAGGAATATCTTGAGGCAACCAAAGAGCGAGCCCGGAAGCTGGGCTATGTCCAGACGGTGTTGGGGAGGAGGCGGTTCCTGCCCGAAATTAATTCTTACAACCGGATGGTCAGGGAGGCTGCGGAGCGCATGGCTATAAATGCCCCGGTGCAGGGCAGCTCTGCCGATATCATTAAAATCGCCATGATAAATCTACATCGAGAAATGGAGAAACGGAATCTTAGGAGTAAGATGCTGTTACAAATACACGACGAATTGCTCTTCGAGGTGCCCGGGGAGGAAGTGGAGGAAATGAAATCCCTGGTTTCTGAACTTATGCCCCGGGCTGTCGAGCTTTGCGTCCCTGTGAAAATAGACATCAAGCTGGGCAAAAACTGGGGCGAGATGGGATAGATTAATAAATCCTAAACAAATTCAAAACTCAAAGGCCAAAACAAGGCACACATCCACAAAAGTTCAGTTTTCCGCCGGTTCGGATAAAGGAATTGTCGGTATATTTTGTGTTATGATGTAAGGGAGGCAGGTAATGAAGGCAGTTGAATCGAGAGCTGAAGTTTATTTGATGGCTTTGCAGTCCCTTTCTGAAGTGGAAAGGGAGGCGGTAATTACCCGTTTGTTGGAAGACCCTCAGCTCAGGGAAGATATTCTCGATTTAGCCGTTATCAAGCAGCGGCAAGGAGAACCATCCAGGCCTTTTACAGAATACCTGGCTGACAGAAAAGAGCGGGCTCGTAAGGCGTGAAGTACCAGGTCCGAATCATCCCTTCCGCTGAGAAGGAGATGGATAAGCTTCCAGCACTAATTTATAGACGCATCAGTAGAAAAATCCTCCTGTTGGAAGACAATCCCAGGCCCAGAGGCGCAAAAAAGCTTAGCGATCGTGAAGAATACCGTCTCAGAGCGGGCGATTATAGGGTCTTATACACTATCGATGACAAGGGACATGTGGTTACAGTCTTTGCTGTAGGCCATCGACGGGAAGTGTATCGATAAACCGGTCTCGGTAGAAGGACCTAAGGAAATGCCTGAGCTACCTGAGGTAGAGACGATTAAGAACGAGCTTTCGCCCTGGGTCATCGGGCAAAGCTTCACTGAAGTCACAATCCTGGATGCCAGGCTGGTGTGCGGTGGTTCTGCTGAAGAAGTCCGTCGCGGGTTAATCGGGCAGAAGGTAGAAAGCCTGGAACGCCGGGGAAAGTATCTCATCTTTCACTTATCGAATTGCAGGGCACTGATTATGCATCTCAGGATGACCGGCGTCCTGCTGTTAAATCCCAGAGGAGTTGACCGCTATGCCCGGGCGGTCTTTCACCTCTCCAATGGGCACCGCCTTGTTTTCAGCGACCGTCGCAGGCTGGGGTTGATATGGCTGGTGGACGATGCCGATACTGTGGTCTGCAAGCTGGGCCCCGAGCCTCTGGACGAAAGCTTTACCCCGGACATTCTGGAGCAAAGATTAAGTCGGCATCACATCCCCGTAAAAGCAGTGCTACTAAACCAGTGTATCATCGCCGGAATCGGCAATATGTATGCCGATGAAGCCCTCTTTGCTGCCCGGATTCACCCCCTGAGGGAAGCAGACGCCCTGTCGCCCGAAGAAGTACAGACCCTACATCACTGCGTTCGTTGGGTTCTTCGGGCGGCCATCGGCAGCAAAGGCGCCAGCGTGGATACATACGTCCGCCCCGAGGGCGAGCTGGGCACAGCCCATTTCGATTTTAAAGTTGCTCATAGAGGAGGCGAACCGTGCCCCGTTTGCGGCAGCACCATTGAGCGGGTCCCGGTGCAAAACCGCGGCACCTGCTTCTGCCCCAGATGCCAACCTTTAAGTCACGAGACTCTAATATAAAAGCTGGCCGCCGGATTTGAACCAGCGGCGCCATATTTCTTGGTATCTTCGTAACCTGAGTGTCTCATCTCCCTCAAAGTCCGCCCCTGTCTTCCTGGAGTGTAGTTTCGAGGAGGACTTCGAGGCCTGACTAGATGTATCTGCCTACCGATTTGGCAACTGGCCTGAGCTCCTTCATCAATCTGGCGAAGTCCGATGGAGTAAGGGACTGAAGGCCATCTATGAGGGCTTCCTTGGGGTTGGGGTGAACCTCGATGAGGAGCCCATCGGCACCTGCAGCTATGGCTGCCTTGGCTATCGCTGGAACCAGAGCGTAGTGACCGGCAGCATGGCTGGGATCGACGATTAAAGGCAGGTGGCTAGACCTCTTAATCACGGGTATGGAGCATACATCGAGAGAAAAGCGAGCGCTGGTCTCAAAGGTCCTGATACCTCTCTCGCATAAAATAACCTGGCTGTTCCCCTCTGCTAGCAGGTAGTCGGCCGCTGTAAGCCATTCAGCAATGGTGCATGAGAACCCCCGTTTCAGCAAGACGGGGTGCTTACTCTTGCCAATCTCGGTTAGCAGGGCGAAGTTTTGCATATTTCGGGACCCGACTTGAAGGATATCCGCATACTTGGACACCAGGCTCACATCGTGGGGGTCCACCACCTCGGTAACTACAGGTATGTTGTACTGTTCTCTAGCTCTCGCCAGCAACTCCAAGCCGGCCTTCTCCAGCCCCTGAAAGCTGAAAGGGGAGGTGCGTGGTTTGAAGGCACCACCGCGCGCAATACAGGCTCCGCCTTTTTTCACAGCCCTGACCGCCTTCATGAGCTGTTCTTCGTTTTCCACAGCGCAGGGCCCTGCCATAACCACAATACGCTTGCCCCCGATCTCGATCCCATTAATGGAAACTACGCTGTCCTGTGGTTTGAATTCGCGGGAGGCGAGCTTGTAGGGTTTCATAATCCGGGCTACGCTCTCCACTCCAGGGAGCAGGGCGAATATGTCGGTAGGTAGCTGTCCTGTGTTGCTTCCCAGTAAAGCCACCACTGTCTTGTCAGTGCCCAGATTCAACTGGGTGTCCAGTCCCAGCGATTTAGCCTTCTGCACCACCCCGTTTATCTCCTCTGGAGTGGCACCTTTTCTCATCCCTACTATCATAGCGCCTAAGATGATATATATATTCTGCCCTTTTGTCTATGCTTCTAATGGACATTTGGATGAGCAAAGGCGCCAGCGTGGATACCTACGTCCGTCCTGAGGGCGAGCTGAGCACAGCTCATTTCGATTTTAAGGTTGCTCATAAAGGAGGCGAACCTTGCCCCGTTTGCGGCAGCACCATCGAGCGAGTCCCGGTGCAAAACCGTGGCACCTGCTTCTGCCCCAGATGCCAACCTTTCGATTCCGGGCCTCTGATATAAAAACTGGCAGCGGCGGGACTTGAACCAGCGCACAAGGCCCTTGTAGTCCCTTGTTCCATCTTGACAAGATAGTTATGTGCTTACATAATTCATCCAATATGAATATGTCTAATTTAAGTCAATTTGCGGGGAGCATGGCATGGCACTGGAATTTGTACAAGATGCAATTAGCCTTAGTGGGTTGACAGGGTCAAGACTAAAGTGTGAGGTCATTGGCCTATACTACCCTTTTTGGTGGGAAATTACATCGGGGGGGCGGACAGTAAATCATGCCTGGCCTACAGCTATCGTGGAATTAGACGCAGGGACAGGGGAAGTCTATATCAAGGAAACGGAAGAGACTATTCTTGGGTCTTCTGGGCATGCTCTTAACCTCAAACTCAGCAATCCAAATACACGAAACCTAAAAGCTGTTTTAGTCGAGCACGATGTCGACTGCTACGAACGCCTAAAACGTGTCATGGCCAGACGATGGGGCACGGTTGGATTTACTGAGGGGCCGGCACGGTATAATCCCTCTAACATTTACGTTCTTAACTCAGAATTGGATAACGCACTCAACTTAATCGATAACATAAAGCTCGGCAATGCGCTATTCTTCTTTGACCCTCTCAGAAGTGTTAAGTATCAGGCGATAGAAAATGTTGCCAGAAAGAGGATTACCGGATATTACAGGGTCGGAACGGAGTTCATAATCTTCGTATTCACCTCCGATTGGTTCTTGGGAAGAGATGAGTTCGTTGGTTTGCCTTCTACAATCGATGAATCAGCTTGGTCTGTTGAGCAAAGTAGAGCAGTCGCAGAGGCGGATGGTCTTTTTGGAGATACGAGATGGCGCGAGCAGACCTTAACTAATGCCCCTATCTATGAAAGAGAAGAACGGCTTATAGAACTGTATCGAGATAGGCTTCACAAATGGTTTAGATATGTCCTTCCAATGCCATTCAATCCGAAGAGAAACCAAATATTTCATCTTATATTATGCTCTAACTTCGAGACTGGCGTAAGGGCCACGAGAAATTTCTACTGCCGTATAACAGGTAATCCTGTTTATGCACCTGATAATAAAACCGCATTCAATGAGTTCAAGAATCATCATCCCGAGACTTTACAAGGATTACGTGGGAATAGAAGGCCCGTACAATGGCTAATGCTCCGGCGTATAATTGCCGATCATGAAGAAGGTATTTGCGATTATCTGTGTAGGGATTTTGAGAGTATCGAACAAGATGGAGTTATGAGACAGACAGCCCTTGAATGGTTAGAAAACAAAGGCTATCTTATACAACAAAATTACACCAACGCATGGCAACTTCCGGTACAACGATATAGGCTGAACTGGGCTACGATAAAAGACAAGTTGGGAATTGACCCGCCAATTCCGTTTGAACCATTATCTTTGAGGCCTCAGTCGTTGAAGGAGATTAGCCAATGACAACAACAGCGGTGATAGCTGTCAAGAGACGTGAAATAACGTCAGGTACAAAAGAATGGGCAGACCATAACGTAAACTGTGTTAAAGGCTGCTCTAATGATTGTCGATATTGTTATGCCAAGATGATGGCTAAGCGTTTTGGCCGGTGCCAGGAACATACGTGGAGGAACATGATCATCAATAAGAGTGCTGTGGATAGAGATTATGTGAGATATAAGGGTCGTGTAATGTTCCCAAGCACTCACGATATAACTGATAACCCTGAAATCCAAGAGGCCTGTTTTATTGTTATACATAAACTACTTCAAGCTGGCAATGAAGTATTAATTACCACCAAACCGAGGTTAGCTGTAATAGAAGAGATAATTAAACGATTCTATACATTTAGAGAGCAACTACAGTTTCGATTTACAATTACTTCTGCTGATCAGCAACTCCTTTCATTTTGGGAACCAAATGCCCCAAAATTTGAAGAACGCTTTGCTTCTTTGAAATATGCTTACGAACAGACCTTTAAGACAAGTGTCTCTATAGAACCCTTCCTAGACTATACGCCTCAAACCCTTGTACACTCGTTGTCACCTTATGTTACTGAGTCAATATGGTTAGGCCCAATGAACTATATACCATCAAATAGCATTCCCGAATCAGATAAACACTACTATGAAAACATTCGTTACAACTACTTGCTAGAGCACCTCCAGGAAATATACGAAGATCTTAGAGGAAATCCAATTATTAGATTTAAAGACAGTATGATCAACAGACTCGGCATGGCGAACTGTATTTGATGCCATATCCACGAGTGGATGCTGAGAGAGGAGTAAAAATATGTCTTGGAAATTGAGGAAAGACCCGAATCATCCAATGTGGGGTGTGAAACCTGTTCAACCAATAAAACCGATCCAACCAGTAAAGTCTGTACAACCGGTTAAACCTGTACGGCCGGTAAAACCTATCGCGCCTGAGGGGTATGAATACTATTGGGTGGATGATTAACCTTTCAGTCCATCCAGATGGCTATACCTCTTATGCGCCTCCCACCGCATCATAGCATCCCACAGCCTGGCAATACCGGTTAGTCATCATTAACGTTGCCAGAAGGCCTACCTCGAATTATTGTTTTCTGTTTCTAATAGCATCAATTACTGAAAGAAGAACTCCGACACCTATGAATACCGACTAAGACTTGCTCCAAAAACTGCGCTCATTGCTCCCGAAACATGATTTCTTCTTAATGATGCTCTTCCGCTTCAGCCTTATCAGCCTCAGCCTTAGTCTTGTGCACAGTCTTGTCGGGATGGTTAGGAGGAGAATATATTGTGTATAACTTGAGTTTCGTCTTCTTCGAAGCGTTAATGACGTTGTGGTATGTGCCTGCTGGGACTACTACAGCATCGCCATCTTTCGCTGTATGCTTCTCCGTCCCGCCGAAAACGAATGTTGCTTCACCTTGCTCGATACGAAAGAACTGGTCGACATTCGTGTGCACCTCGTTACCGATTTCTTCTCCAGGCTGCAAGGACATCACCACGAGCTGGGCATATTTCCCAGTGAACAATACTTGCCTGAAATAGTCATTTTCCAGAGTCTTCTTTTCAATGGATACAATATATCCTGCCATTGTTTCGCCTCCTTAGCATTGTCTTTGATTGCCAGATTATACAAGTTTTTTCTTTACTTGCTTCAGCAAAGAACTATTTCATTGGGATTACTGCACAGGACTACCGTTGTACCTGATACGAGCTTGGAGGTTTGTCCCCTTCACTGTCTCTTATAGTTTTAAACCCTTTACTACAGTCCGACCCAGCTTCTGGTCAGCCTTAGTCAGGTTGTCAATCACCCGCTTCTGGATTGGTTTGTCAATGTGCATCAGGTCTGCAATGAGATTATCTATGAGATGTTCCCGGTCCACCTTGCTTAAGGAATGATATCTCTCACCAGCTTGTGCGAAATCATTTGTTAAGCTTATTTTCTGACGAGTTACTTCACCCTCAAGCTGGTATACGCGTGACTTACCTTCCTCGGAAGCCTCTTTGGGCATACCACCGGCCAGGCTATTAGGCTCGTAGTTGACGGGACCGCTGAATTGTCCAATCTGCATTGCACCGTCCCGCTGGTTATTGTCGACTGACACTACCGGCCGGTTGACCGGAAGCTCGAGATAATTTGCCCCCAGTCGATGGCGCTGAGTATCTGCATAGGAGAACGTTCTGCCCTGTAGCAATTTGTCAGCCGAAAACTCAATCCCCGGAACAATGCTCGCA
>Ga0315543_1005157_pt1 | contig 10374 bp, 6 predicted proteins | sample SalMarSW160210MG_2_FD_203098 | JGI IMG/M metagenome (GOLD analysis project Ga0315543, IMG submission 203098) | Salt marsh sediment microbial communities from the Plum Island Ecosystem LTER, Massachusetts, United States - Salt Marsh Sediment SW1601-210 ...
AGCGTCCGTCGCAAGATGGACAAATATCTTAAGATGGCCGGACTGGATCCGTCAATTAGTCCACATACTTTGCGACACAGCTTTGCAACGCACATGTTAAACAATGGTGCGGATTTAAGGAGCGTTCAGGAGCTGCTCGGCCATCAGTCCTTATCCACGACGCAGGTTTACACACATCTTACGACGCGAAGACTAAAAGAAGTCTATGAAAATGCTCATCCGAGAGAATCCAACTTTGGCGAAGATCAGTCTCTGGATGAAGCCATAGACAATAACGATGATGATGTTGATGGCTTCTAAAAGCCGGATAATCAAGATTAATAAAAAAGCCACCTTTATGTGTGGCTTTTTTTATTTAAGACCGAGGTTATATAATACTCCTCCGACAAAATAAATGCGCTATAGATAGGAAATTCTGCATACACTTTTGATTACCCCGGGATAAAAATAAACCCGCCTTAAGCAGGCTGGGCATCGCAGGCAAAAACACGCAAAGCTGCATAATTATCATAGCTGCTCTCATTGGAACATTAGCCTTATATGGCGGAGACCTTTTCGTACTGGGTATGCCGAGCTTTGATCAGTGGGACACCGTATGGCGGATCGCTCCAGATGGTACAGCTACAGAATTTGCCAGAGCGGCCGTGTCAGGTCCTCATGTTTTAGCTTTGGGATTTAGTCCGGACAGAGCAATGTATGTCAGCGAGGCTTCGCCAACATACGAGGTTATTACTATTTATAGAATCGTTCCTGAGCAGGATACGTTTATACTCCTCAGTTGGTGATATGTCGCCGTTAAAAAATCGTTAAGAGCCTTCTAACACAAAATGAACCTGTTGCACAATTGCTTTACTTTATCTGCAATCTCACTGCGGAAGGATTCATCTATTTTGTATTCGCTGTCGCTTATTATTTCTATTTTCCGCAGGATGGTGTCAATTAACGCTGATATGCTCTCCATTTCTGTTGTCCCCATCCCATTTCTTGTGACAACAGGCGTGCCTATCCTGATGCCGCTGCCAACCTCGAAGCCTTTCTCATCGTAGGGCAGGCCTATTTTATCGACAACTATGCCACACTGTTCAAGACATCTTTGAGCTACAACGCCCGTCAAGCCCTTCCTCAAACTGGTTACATTTACCAGAATCATGTGGTTATCTGTTCCGCCGGTTACCACATCGTGTCCCAAATCTAATAAGCTCTTGGCGAGGCTTTTGGCGTTTTCTATGATTTTGAATTGCCTGGCTTTGTATTCGTCCGAAAGTGTTTCCTTTAGGAAAACGGCTTTAGCTGCTATGTTGTTCAGATGAGGTGTCCCCTGTACTCCCGGGAAAGTTGCATTTTGAATATGCTCCCACAATTTCGCCTCTTGTCCCCCTGCCTTCGCAGGGGCAAGCCTGTCCCCGCGGAAGCGGGGATATTCTTTGCCCATCAAAATCAGACCACCACGAGGACCTCCGGATTTATAAGTGCTTGTCGTAGTAAAGTGCGCATAATCAACAGGTGAAGGATGAGCACCTGCTATCACTAAACCGGATATGTGTGAAATATCGGCCAAAAGATAGGCTCCAACCTCATCTGCAATTTCTCTGAATCTCTTAAAATCTACAGTCCTCGAATAGACACTTGTACCGCATATTATCAGTCTCGGCTTGAATTTTATTGCCTGCTCTCTAATTGTCTCGCAGTCCAGAAGGAAGGTTTCTCTGTCAACGCAGTAATGTTCTACATTGAAGAATTTTCCGGTAAAGGAAACCTTCGACCCATGTGAAAAATGCCCCCCCTGTTCCAGTGCGAGACTGAGTATCCTATCGCCGCTTTGCAGCAATGCTGTAAGGACGATTTGATTGGCTGCGGTGCCGGAATGCGGCTGAACATTTGCATACTGCGCGCCAAAGGCCTCTTTGGCTCGGGCCACTGCCAGGTCTTCTATCTCGTCAACAACGTGGCAGCCGCCATGCAGTCTGGCTTTCGAAAAACCCTCGGCTGTTTTGTTCTGTAATACCGAGCCGAGTGCCGCTAAAACAGCCATTGAGCACTGATTCTCCGCGGCGATAAGCTGAAGCGTGTTTTGCCGCCTCTCGTATTCTTTTGTTATCAGGCGATAGACTTCAAAGTCTGCTTCTTCGAGGGCACTGAATGTATTTTTGTGGTATTCCTCGCTGCTTTGCATCCTTTGGCGTTCTCCCTTGACTAACTCATAAGCTCGGCTGTCTGTTTTTTTCCTTGTGGTGAGCTTGTCGAATCCAAGCGTTTCGCTGGTGTTCTGATTTGATAGCATTTGTAACCTCTCCAATTGCGTCTTCACCGTATTCGGCAAGGACGAACCTTTCTCTGGTTATGATAAAGTCCATAATCGCTCAGCTAAAAAAGTTCCTTACAATATCGTTAAATGTCACGTAAAGAATAAGAGTCCCTATAATCGCCCAGCCGGTGTAAGCTATTGCCCCCTGAACTCGCTCACTCAACGCCGAACCTTTGATTTTCTCTATCAGCAGAAGAGCAATCAGACCTCCGTCGAGAGGCGGAAGCGGCAGCAGATTAAAAACAGCGATCGCCGCGCTTATAAGTCCAAGAAGATAAATGTAATCAACCAACGGCTGCTCGGCAACAATGCGATAACTAAACGCTAAAATTCCGACGGGCCCCATAAGGTGCTTGGGGCTGACAACCCCGCCGATCAGGCGCTTTATTGTCAAGTAAGTCTGGGCAATGAACATAATAGTCCTTCTATATCCCATCGTAACTGCTTGTATCGGCCCAGTCGCCCTGTAGGTTATTTCCAGAGGCTTAAAAGGAATGTATTCGGCAAAAGTAGATTTGAAGGTGACAAGATTTTTGTAACCAGATACATCCAAAGTAACGCTGCCCGGCGTTTGCCCGTCAAGATAATCAATCTTGATGCGTTCACCAGCATGTTGGCGGATATCCCTGATAATATCGTAAAAGTTTGACACTTTTTTGACGTCAACCGCTGTAATCACAGCACCGCGCGGAATCTCCAGCTTAGGCGGACCACCCTCCACAGCGATAGTTTGTGCGACAACCGGATGCTTATAATCGAACATCCTAAAATGCAAAATTCCGATTCTTGCTTCATTGGTAACCGGGTCTCGCTTTAGTCTAACATTAATCGTATGCTGCCTTTCAACTCCATCGGAGTCCGTTCGCAGCACTTTTATCGGCAATTCGTTATCCTCATATTTCTTGACCGTATCACTGAACTCCTCGCCTGAAGGGCATTTAGCTTTACCGACACTCAAAATAACATCACCACTTTGTAAAACTTGTGGTGAGCTTGTCGAATCCAAAGGTTTCTCCTCCAACTGTTTTTTAATGCCAATCCTCTCTAATAGCCGACGCGTCTTAGCAGTGATTTTCATCCAGGTTGATTCTGTTACTGTAACATCTTCCAGTCTAAGCCGCGGCACCATAGAATATATGTGCTTCGCACCGTCTAATATCAACTCCAGCCTAATTTTGCTTTCAACCAACCGCAATTCTCCGGTCTTATTAGTCCGCTCAGCCAACAAGGTTGCTTCAGGGACAAGAGTATTTTCTACAATTTCTTCCAATTCCCGATAGTTTTGCACATCCTTGCCATTAATAGCTTTAATACGGTCGCCGGGCATCAAGCCTGTCTTTTCAAATAATGCATTGACATCTGAAACCTCTGCTATGGTCAAATCCGGAGGTAGATCGATACCAAAATCTTTCATTGGCCTTCCCGGAAGCTGTTCCGCTACAAGTGCAAAATCTTCTTCAGAGCCATCTTTGTGCCTCACTCTTAATGGAACTTTTTCGCCTTCATCCGACAGAGCGGCCGCTAACAGAATATTACTGAAGTCAAGATCCTTACTTTTGCCGGCTATCTCAATTACCTCGTCGCCCCGTTTCAGTCCCGCCAGTGCCGCGGGTGAATTTGGCACCAATTTACCAACCACCGCCGGCGGCAGGTTTATTCCAATCAGAAAAACTATCATAAAAATGATAACGGCACTGATAACGTTAAAAGTGACACCGGCAGCTATAACTGCAATGCGTGTTCTGACCGGCTTATTCGCAAACGAACGCGGATCTTCGCTGGATTTAACCGGACTGGTATCATCCTGGCCCAGCATTTTTACAAAACCGCCGAACGGAATAAGTCCAATACGATATTCGGTCTCATCGGCTTGGTTTGCCTTATCCTCTGCAGAGTCCGCTTCGCTAATGGGAGATTCCTCTGATTCTTCGTTTTCTTTGGCAAAAAGAGTCGGTAATATGCGAAACTTAAAACCGTCTTTTGTTTTACGCACGCCTAATAAAGTTGGCGGCATAAAAATAGAGAATGCTTCAACTTTTATATCCGACAGCTTGGCAATAATGAAGTGGCCGAATTCATGGACAATAACCACCGCGCCGAATCCGATTAGCACCAGCAGCACATTGCTGAAAACGCTGATGTGCCGAACAATCAGATAAATAGCTGCAGCAAAAACCACAATCCAAAAAAGCCCACGCAGATTTTTATTCAATAAACATTTCGATTTAGACATCAAATGACCCCAAAATTTTTCTTATGCACTTATGTACTTACGCACTTTCATTTTAACCTCTTTTCTGGCCCAGTCATCTATCTGGAGCAGCTCTTCGAGGGACACATTTGTTTTAACATCGTGTTTGTTCAGGCAATATTCGATTAATTCTACAATATTAACGAACTTAATTCTACCCGCCAGAAATTCTTGCACCGCTGCCTCATTCGCTGCATTGAAAACGACGGCAGCGGTGCCGCCTGTCCGTGCGACCTCGAAACCTAATGATAGCGCACGAAACGTTTTCAAATCGGGTTTCTCAAAAGTGAGCTTGCCTGTCTCTTCCAGTCGTAGTTGCTTGCCAATTCCGGCCAGACGTGCAGGATACGTCAGGGCATATTGGATAGGAAGACACATATCAGGCTCGCCCATCTGCGCTATAACCGAGCCGTCTATAAATTCGACCAATGAATGAACTATCGATTCGGGGTGCACCAGCACGTCAATTTTGTCTGCCGGCATATCAAAAAGCCAGTGAGCTTCGATGACCTCCAATGCCTTATTCATCATTGTGGCAGAATCGATTGTAATTTTAGGTCCCATATCCCAAACCGGATGCGAAAGCGCCTGCTCCAATGTAACGTACTGCAAATCATCAGAGGTCATCTTTCTAAACGGTCCGCCGGAAGTGGTTAAGATAATTCTATTGACTTCTTCGCGGCAGCCCGCCCGAAGGGCCTGGCAGATTGCCGAGTGCTCGCTGTCTATCGGCAGAATTGTGCTGTTATTTTCTTTTGCAGTCTTCATAAGCAGCTCACCGGCAATAACGAGCGGCTCTTTGTTTGCGATAGCAAGTCTCTTGCCATGCTCGGCCGCTACAAGAACCGAAGGCAATCCTGTAGCTCCAACAACCGCGCTGAGGACGATATCGACCTGGTCGAGCTTGGCGAGCTCTATCAAACTGTCCGGCCCGCTCAGAATTTCAACATCCAAATCACCGGCCATTTCCCGCAGCTGCGCTGCATAATCTGTATCTGTAACAGCTATATACTTGGGCCTATATAACCGCGATTGTTCAGCTAATAGCTCAACATTGCTATGAGCGCTTAGTGCTGTAATTTGGTACTGCGGCCCAAGCGCGTCGATTACCCGCAGTGCTTTTGTGCCAATCGATCCCGTCGAACCTAAAATAGCTATCTTTTTAGTCATATGCTACTCTGCGAAGCATGAGGATACTGACATACTTTCTACCGCCGGAGGAATAATACGTCCCCTTCTTGCTTTCGCCTGCCCCCGCGTCTGCCGACGCAAGTCGGGGCGGCGGGCAAGAAAGCAGGGGGTGCGTACCAACAGGCATCGATAGTATGATAAGGGCCGCAAACTGTCAAGATACAAAGATGGATTAGATCGTACTCGGGTGCGTTTCGAGCTTGTAGATCGTTTTTTGGGACCTTAATGCCAATGGATTCGACAAGTCCCTTAGGGACAAGCTCACCACAAGCTTTTAGGTAAGGCAGGAGCTAACACCCAGGCTTGGATTCCGCTTATCGGTCTGCCCGTGGCTGCTGGAGTGTGGTTTTTGCCTTCTTCGACCCGGCTCAGGACGGGCTGGCTAAATGTATACTCTACAGCCGAATTTGTTTGATTTACGGCTTGCGAAAAATATTTTTTTATATTATCCTTTTGAATATGCCGATAATTATGATTAGGTGATAGTCTAAGACCTTTCGATTATGGGGATTTTTGAACTGGGGGTAGTAGAATATTATCAGATGTGTCGAAATTGTATTTTGTGAAGCAAACAGCGTAAAATGCGGTATAGTTCCGGCATATCCTTCGACTTCGCTCAGGACAGGATATTTGCACGGGCTCGCTACGCTAAGTGCTTTACTTTAGCTGGGTAGAAAATCTACCTATCCTACTGAAAAGATATAGAAATTTGAGATATACGCTGATTAGAGAAGATTTTATTGAGACTTACGAGGAGACTAAATAATGAATAGACGGATTTCCGTATTGGTTGTAGAGGACGAAGAACATATCCGCAGGGTCTTGGAATATAATTTAAGGTTGGATGGATTTGAAGTGTACCCGGCTGCGGATGGTCCAAGGGCTATTGAGCTTGCTAAAGAACAACAGCCTGACGTTATTCTGTTGGATTGGATGATGCCGGAGATGGATGGTTTGGAAGTTCTCTCCAGACTGAAACAGGACAAAACGACCGAAAATATACCGGTCTTTATGCTGACAGCTAAGGGAATGATGGCTGATGTGGGTCGAGCTTTGTGTGAAGGTGCCGACGACTATATAACCAAGCCATTTGACCCAATGCAGTTAGGTAAGACCATCAGGAAAAAGCTGGAAAAGTGCATGGAGGTAAATAATAAGTAAAAGCACGGTCTAAATAACTTTGCTTCAAAATAGTGGGCTGTCAATCTTGTGGTGTAAATAGCAAAACGTCATCGCCTAATAGTGTTGTTTTACGTGCCGTGAGTTCTTACGTACTGATGAATAGTATCGCTACCCACATTAAATGGGCAAATTTGCACTTGATATTGGTACTTGTGGACAGTCAGTACTATCCACGGATTTTATAATATTATTTATATCGAAAGGTTATTGTAAGGTAAAGAAAAATTCTGATTGTTGAGAAAGCAAATAAATAGGGGAGAATGGCTTAATCGAGGAAGAACCGTCTTTGGTGGATTGAAAATTTAGCGTTGCTGATAACGATCCGGGAATATCGCAGGAGTATTTTGAAAAAATATTCCAGATATTCCAGGTGTTTTCATCTCGAAACAAAGATGAAAGCACTGGTATCTGTTTTTCAGCAGTAACAGAATGGTTTAATTGTACGGCAGCTGGATTTGGATAGAATCAAAGGTGGACAACAGAGGCGTGTTCTTCTTTACAAAGCCCCAGCGAGAAGCGGAGGTCAAAAATGAAAAACTCAAGACCTATACTGTTAGTCGAAGATGATGTCGTAGATGTCATGACGGTTAAGAGGGCACTTCGGCATCTGCAAATCGATAATCCCTTGGTTCATTTGAAAAATGGCAAAGAGGCGTTTGAATATTTAAAAGGCGAAAGCAATACAAAACCCAATATAATTATTTTGGATTTAGATATCCCATCGATGAGTGGTTTCGAGTTGCTAAAAAGTATAAAGGATGAAGAGAGGCTGAAAAGCATTCCCGTCGTGGTAATGACCACATCCGAAACAAATCAGGATATCGATGAAAGCTTTAATCTGAGTGTTGCCGGATATATCGTCAAGCCTCTTGACTTCGACCAGGTTGTCAAAGCGTTTGGAACGATTAATAAATACTGGTCTTTAAGTGAGATGCCAAGTGACCGATAAGATTACGGAAAATACAGAATATAGGGTCTTGCTGATAGAAGACGATAAGCTCGACCAGATGGCCTTCAAGCGGCTGGTTAAAGAGCAAAATCTTTTATACGATTACAGGATAGCCGGTTCTTTTGAACAAGCCAGGGACATCCTGAGCTCCGGGAAATTTGATATCGCTGTTGTGGATTACTTTCTCGGCGACGGGACAGCTTTCGATGTCTTGGATTTAATTGTGGACACTCCTGTTATTTTTGCTACCGGTGCAGGGAACGAAGAAGTCGCCATTAAAGCGATGAAAGCCGGTGCCTATGATTATATGATAAAAGACATCGAGCGTAATTACCTAAAAGTTCTGCCGCAGATTATAGAAAAGGCCATCACGCACAAAAAGACAAGGGATGCTCTAAAAGAATATCACGGCAACCTCGAAATATTAGTAAAGCATCGCACCGAGCAGCTTGCGGAGGAAAAGGAGCTTCTGGCGGTCACTCTATCAAGCATGACAGACGGAGTCGTTGCGGTAGATGCCGAGAAACACATCATCCTGTTTAACAAAGTAGCTGAAAACCTGACCGGATGGAATTTTGAAGAGGCCCAAATAGAAATAGTTGATAACGTTCTTCACATTATTGACGAGAAAACGAAAAAGGCAGTTGAAAGCCCTATTGATAAGGTGCTTGGCTCCGGTAAGACTGAAGGTGGTGCCGATCGGGACGTTCTTGTTGCAAAAGACGGGAGGCAGCGTCCTATTGCTGCTACTGCTGCGCCTATTCGCAAAGACGACGGGACCGTTATTGGCGTGGTTATGGTCCTGCGCGATGTTGCTCGCGAGCGGGAAATCGACAGAATGAAATCTGACTTTGTTTCATCTGTTTCGCACGAATTGCGTACGCCCTTGACTTCCATCAAGGCATATACGGCTACAATACTGCGCGATCCAGATATGCCTGAACAGGTCAAGCATGAGTTTTTAGCTATCATTGATGAAGAATCAGATTTATTGAAAAATTTGATCGAAGGCCTTTTGGAGATATCACGGATTGAATCTGGAGCTGTCAAATTTTTGCGAGAGCCGATGAACATTACCAACGTCATTGGCCAGGTCTTATCAGGATTACAGCACTTAGCCGACAAAAAGAATATCCAATTAAAAACAGACATTAGTAACGAACTCGGCCAGCTCCAGGGCGATGAGGGCAAGATTCAATCTATGGTTATGAACCTGGTCAGTAATGCAATTAAGTTTACGCCTGAGAATGGCCAGGTCTCTATATCGGCTCGACGCGAAGGTCAAGAGTTGGTCATTCGTGTCAGCGACACCGGTATAGGAGTGCCAAAAGAGGCCCTTACTAAGATATTTGACCGATTTTATAGAGTGTACCAGTCAGGCAAGGGCATCCCGGGAACAGGCTTGGGCCTTGCGATTGTTAAGGAAATCGTGGATATGCACGGAGGCAGAATTGAAGTCGAAAGCCAGCCTGGCCGAGGCAGCACGTTTACGGTCTTTCTGCCAATAAACATGAAGGCCCCATTATATCTCTAAGCCACAACCGTAATAGAGCGACAATTCCTTAAAGCCCGCAAGTTACATTGGATGTTTCGAAAGCCACTGTAATAAGAAGTGATGTTAAAAGTGATCGGCTCGGCTAAGGTTTTTCCGTAACATTGATCTGTTCCTGCGGCTCCTTCGGCTGGACCTGTCGATGCATCTGACGTTCCTTGACCGTAGGCATATAAGGGGATAAAAGTACAACTCCACCCCACGCTATCAGACATGAGATAGCCCCTACGACCAGACCTACTTTGAACCACTCAAGAAAGTGAACGTGCGTTCGGTAGCGCTTTTCAAGCATACCCAGTGCCACAATATTAGCGGTAGAGCCGATCATCGTGATGTTTCCGCCGAGACATGTCCCCTGCAGCAAAGCCCACAGTAACGGCGTCTGTTGAAGTTTTTCAACAACCGGCATAAAAGCGGCAACAAAGACAATATTGTCCACGAAAGCCGAACCAATGGCGGAAGTTCCGATGACCATCGGTGTCAGGATCGAGAGCCGACCGCCGAAAGTTTGCTGAAAATAATCTGCAATTCTTTGTGTCACTCGCGTCTCTTCCAGGGTGCCTGCTACCGCAAAGAGCATCATAAAAAATAGAAGCGTCCACCACTCCACATCTGACTCAATATAGTGCCGCGACCGCTCATGGCGCCAGAGCATCAAAAGGCCCGCAATTACCAGCGGCGCCACGATTAAAACCGTGTTCGGCGCCAACCCCAGCTTCGTTTCGAGATGGTGATGCAGGGCGATGAACAATATCATACCCACCAGAACCGCAAGCCCTCGCTTGTACGGGACCTGCACAAGAGGACCTAATCCAAGCCCTACTTTCCTGCGGGCCTCCAGACGCTGCGACAATAGAGCAATGTCACGCCTGAACCACCACATCAGTACTACCAGTGAAATCGATAGAGTCACCAGCATAATCGGAAATGACCAGTGCATGAAA
>Ga0315543_1005159_pt1 | contig 10371 bp, 6 predicted proteins | sample SalMarSW160210MG_2_FD_203098 | JGI IMG/M metagenome (GOLD analysis project Ga0315543, IMG submission 203098) | Salt marsh sediment microbial communities from the Plum Island Ecosystem LTER, Massachusetts, United States - Salt Marsh Sediment SW1601-210 ...
TAACTGTAGGCACATAGCCAACGACACCGAGTATCACGTCTGGGTTTCTTTCGATTATGACTTCTAGGGTAATTGGCTTGCTTCCTTCGAGGTCGGTAGCGATGTTGATGCCTCCTGCCTTTTGAATATAACTATTGGCAAGCGTTCTAGAGCCAGCTACCCATTCCGGCTCATAGAGATAAAGAACCTTTGGCTTTTCGGCTTCCGTCAAATTAGCTGTCTTAGCCACTATTGTTTCGATTGTGGCTTCTATACTTTGAACTAGAGAAGCAGTTTCCTCTTCCTGGCCAATTACCTTTCCTACTAAGGCTATATTACTTAATATCTGTTCAATATTCTTATGGTTTAAAACAATGACAGCTAAGCCGAGTTTTTCCAGCCTCTCCACAGCTAATTCTTGATAGGGGTCGGCAAAAAGCAGGTCTGGCTCCAAGGCAGTAATCTTTTCTACGTCAAGACTAGCATAACTGCCAATTTTGGTTATTTTTTGTGCCTCTTCAGGGTACTTTGTATATTCCGATACAGCAACGACCTTGCTCCCCGCCCCCACAGCAAACACTATCTCGGCACTAGAAGGAGTTAAACAAACTATCCTTTCTGGTCTATCTGGTATAGAAATAGTCCTTCCTAGCCCGTCTACGATTGTCATCGGATAAGCGTACTTTATTTCCTTAACACAACCGCTAAACACTAAAGTGGATACTAAGGTTAACACGCACAATACCAGTAAGGTGAATTTTTGTATTTTCATATCTTCGTCCTTTCCCAGATTTTCGCTATTTGAACTTTCCCTGCGGACTTGGTCAAAAAATCCTTACTACCTTGTGCTTTAACTCTTCATTACCGGTCAGGCAGGAGACCTGGGTTAAGTACCCTTTTGCCACCTCCACCGCTGCCTCCATTTCCTCAGTTGTTGGTCGTCGCCAAGGGCTGTCACCAATCGGAACATAGGCATCTATCCGGTAAGGTATAGCTGTGTTTACCCCGGCAATAAATCTGGCAATGTTTCCGATTTCTAAATGGTCGATATATTCGGGAATAAAGATACTCTCCGCCCTCAAACTTATGCCCGACTGATTGAGCCTGACAAAGTTGTTTATGGCTTCCTTATTGGATTTCCCGGTGTAATCACGGTGCAAACTATCGGTAACAGCCTTAATACTGAACACCACCTCATCTATGTGCTCCAGGTCGATGAGTCTGAAGCCATTGGTGAGGAGAGTATTATAGCTTTTGAATTCCCTATGAAGGGCCTCAGCTAATTGAGGCAATGTGGGGTCAATGGCAGGCTCAGCCCCCATGAGGATAACTGTCTTTACCTCCAGCCCCTTCAAAATTTCCATGACTTCTTCGAGACCCAAGAACCTCTCTGGCGTTTCAGCGATTTCCCTTTCTTTGCCGAAGATACGGTTCTTAGTCTCTTCCAAGTGGCAATCGTATATCTCTTTTAGAAGCAGGCAGGCTCGGCAGCTCAGGTTACAGCCCCAGAAGTGCAGGTGGGCAGTTTTAACCGTTGGCGCATAGGTTATATGGTAAATATTCATCTAGCTCCCCTTAAATAGTTCCGGATGTATGAATTCAGCGAACTTCTCCAGCGCGTCGGTTATCCTGGGTCCAGGGCGACCACACAGGTCAACATCTATGCTATACATCCTGTTGTTAATACGAGCGTCCACATTCCTCAATCTCGGTTCAGTCTTCACATACTCAAAAGGTAAGTCCTCGCCTGACCCCATGCCGATGCCAGCGATTATCACCTCAGGATTGGCTTCAATGATTGCCTCTAAAGTAATCGATGCGTAACCAGTGAGGTCTTGGGCAACGTTAGTTCCACCCGCCATTCGAATTAGCTCGTGATGGCGGGTTCCTGAACCGGGTGTCATTAAAGGGTCATGCCAGGTCAAATAAAATACCTTTGGTTTTTCAGTCTCCGGCAGATTTTCTGTCTTGTCAGTTACCGCCTTAATCCTGTTCTGCATTCCAGTTACTAACTGAGAGGCCGCCTCCTTTTTCCCTGTCACTTTTCCAATCAGGGTAATAGATTCCAACACCTCGTCAACGGTTTTTGGGTCCAAAGCAAAAAGAGTCAGCCCCCTTTCCTCAAGCGCTGGAATGATTCTCTCCTGGTGGAGCGAAGCCGCTAATACCAGGTCTGGAGAGAGGGCAACCACCTCCTCCATGTTCGGTGTGCTAAAGCCGCCTATCCTAGGCTTTGTTAGGGCTTCCGGCGGGTAATCGCAATAATCGGTGACCGCTACTACCCTGTCTCCTAAACCCAAAGCAAATAATATCTCGGTATTGCTTGGGGCAAGAGAAATGATTCTCTGTGGGATTCCGTCCAGACTAACGGCTCTACCCAATTGGTCTGTAACTTCAATCAGTGATGGTGCTGTCTGTTCCGCTGGTACAGTGCATGCCGCAAAAAGGCTTAATATTACGACTGAGACAAGGCAAAACACCAATATTCCGCATAGTTTACTTTTCATCCTTCACCCCAATTAGAAAGATTTTGCAAATAAAAAATCCCCTCCTACAGCCGAGGGGAAATAAAAACTTAACAAAAACTCCTACCTCTCCCCGCGAAGACCTGTAGGATAATTGGGGGGCTGGCGTTCTGGCTTTTGATGGTTTATCCATCAATCACAGCGGCGCGGCCGCGTCGGATTTTCACCGACTTGCTCTCCAGTTAGGCCCTCGCTTGCGCTTGGGCACCCCGGTTACCTATTCTTTTGATGGACTATACAATAATTTAGTGAAAAATGCAAGCGGTTGAGATTTAGAAGTAATACATAGTGGAGACAGTTTTTTTGAATGAACTGAGCCGAGGCTAAGAAGGCTCGTGTTAAAGTCCAGCTACCGCCAGGATATCTGGGACTACTTCCTCCCTGCCTATAGCCATAATATGAACCCCGTCACAAACGGCTTCTTTTTTCAGAGTGGCAATCATGCGACCAGCGATTTCTATACCTTTACTCAAGGCTTCGCCCTTAGGTGCACTCGCTAGTTCATCAATCAAGTATTGCGGGACAAAAATGCCAGGCACATTCTCGGTCATATATTTTGCCATCCTGGCTGAGGACAGCAGGACAATTCCGGCTAATATCTTAACCGGAAACTGACGGGCATATTGCATGAACTTGGCAAAGTTGTCCAGGTCGTAGATTGCCTGAGTCTGGAAGAATTCGGCTCCGGCCTTAACCTTCTTTTCAAACTTGATTAGCTGAGGCTCAATTGGTCTTGCTTCGGGAGTGACTATAGCCCCGGTACAAAACTCGACCGCCCCGTCAAGGTCATTTCCACCCAGGTCTTTGCCTGATTCCATTTGCCGAATTGTACTGAGCAGTTGCACCGAATCAAGGTCAAAGACACCTTTAGCTTCTTTATGGTCGCCAACCGGCACGGCATCGCCCGTCAGACAGAGGACATTGGTTATACCTCTGGTATATGCCAAGAGAAGCTCAGCTTGAAGGGCAAGCCGATTGCGGTCACGACAGGTCATCTGCAATATAGGTTCGCCACCTCTCTCTTGGATGGTCAGGCATCCGCCAATGGAAGGAAAACGCATCACCGAACTCTGGTGGTCGGTAACATTCAACGCATCCACCTTATCTTTGAGAAGGTCAACATGATGGAGCATACTCTCAATGTTTGTTCCTTTCGGCGGAGCGACCTCGCTGGTTACTACAAACTTGTCGGAGTCAAGCCCCTGCTTGAACTTTGACACCATGGCCCTTACTCCTTATCTATAACTAATTTAGTAATCTTTGGTCTAGGTGTTACCTGGTAATTCTTGGGGGGATGATACTTACGCATTAAATCAAGCCTGCCTTGTTCTTCCAACCGCTGATAGATGAGTGTCCAGGCGCAATCCTTTTCCTTGTCCACTTCACACTTGCCATTATCGGTGCCACCACAGGGACCGTTTAGCAAACCTTTGTGGCATGCGGTGAGGGGGCAAATGCCAGCTGTTTCCCCCAGGACACACTGACCACACTGGGCACAAACCTCGTGAAAATTACCCGGGCTCTCCTCTATGCCTATGAACAAGGTATCCAATGCTGGAATGACCGGCTTGCTGATATATAAGCTCACCCTATGCACTCCTAAAGCACACGCCATAACCAGGATGCAATTGGCGTTATGAATAGCTCCATCATTCTCACCAATAGCCACCTCGGTCATTTCATCACAAGCGGTAGGGATAACCGTCCAGCCAGTTATTAGCTTGCCTAGCTCTTGCAGATGCTCCTTCATATCCAGGACCTCTTCTCTTCCCCCCGTTCTAGTCATTGTGGCACAGGTGCCACAACCGACAATATATATCCGCTCAAGTTTGTCTAACTGCTGCTTTACTTCGTCAAAAGGTTTCTGTTTAGTAATGGATTTCATGCTCAACCTCCGCTCATCTTTCTAGGTCACACCTCAAGCATCGCTTGGCTTCTTGCCTGGCTTTCTCATCTGAGAACCCCAATTCTGTCTCCTTAAAACTGCGCTTTCTTTCCTCAGCAGGAAGGTAGGGTATTTCCGGCCTGAATTGGGGCTCCCAGGTCTCCTCTTCTCTACCTGTTACCTCCTCAATAACGGCGGGCTTCAGGTCATATATCTCAACTCGTGAGGTATCGCCCTTTAGGTATTTATCTATAGCTATAGCACTTCTTCTACCAGCAGCAATAGCCTCTATGACCATGCCCGGTCCGAAGACAAAGTCCCCTCCGGCAAAGACACCGGGAACACTGGTAGCTAACCTATTATCATCAACAGCCAGTCTCTCCCAACGGGTGCGTTCCAAGGCACTATCCGGTGGTAAAAATGATAGGTCTGGAGCCTGACCTACAGCAGCAATTACAGTATCTGCCTCAGCAAAGAACTCAGAGTCAGAGATAGGCACAGGGCGACGGCGTCCGCTAGCATCGGGCGCACCCAGCCTCATACGAATACATTGTAGACCCTCTACCTTCCAGTCGTTACTTACTATTCGGGTGGGGCTGACCAGAAAATTAATTTGGACGCCCTCGGCTAAGGTCTCTTTATATTCCACCTCGGTAACCGGCATCTCTTCCTGTGACCGCCGGTAGAAGATGCCAACCTCGTCAGCACCAAGCCGAAGAGCAGTGCGAGAGGCATCCAGAGCTACATTGCCACCTCCAATGACAGCTACGCGGCGTCCAATTCCAACCTGCTTACCAACCTTCACATCTCTTAGAAATCTCAAACCGTAATAGAAGCCTTCAAGGTCTTCCAATTCACCAGGTATACCTATGCGCTGGCTTCTTTGCGCCCCGGCAGCAATGAAGACAGCCTCAAAGCCACTTTTTTTAAGGTCTTCTATGGTAAAATTTACATTGATTGGTGTATTGTATTTTATCTCTACCCCACGCTTGGCAATATAGTCTATCTCCTCTTCAATGACCTCTCGTGGCAAGCGAAAGTCAGGTATGGCTACTGAAAGCATGCCCCCGCCTATAGGAAGGGCCTCGAATACCGTAACCGGATAGCCCATTTGGGCTAAAAAGTAGGCGCAAGACAGTCCGCAGGGTCCGGCTCCTACCACGGCCACCCTCTGGCTATGGGTTTGTGGGAAGGGCTCTGGCTCAGGCAACTCGCTAACATGGTCGAAATACCAGTCGGCAACGAAGCGCTTTAGTGACCTAATAGCTACTGGCTCATCAAGCTCCCCACGGCGACACCTGCCTTCGCAGGGATGATGACAGATGCGACCACAAATAGCAGGGAAAGGATTACGCTCCCTGATGGTCTCGACAGCCTCTAGATATTCACCTGCGGCGATGTGAGCTACATATTTGGGAATGTTAATCCCTACCGGGCAGGTATGCTGGCAAGGTGATATCATCAGAGCATCACAGACAGCTGCCGGGCATTTCTTTTCTTTTATGTGAGCTTCATATTCATGTCTAAAGTAATTTAGGGTAGTAAGCACCGGGTTGGGGCAGGTTTGCCCCAGACCACAGAGCGAGCATTCCTTCACTGTCTTGGCTATGGTGAGCAAGGTATCAATATCGCTCTCACGCCCTTTACCCTGAGTAATTCTGGTCAGGATTTCCAACATTTGCTTGGTGCCTAGACAGCAAGGAACACATTTACCACAGGACTCAGTCTGAGTGAAGCTCAGGAAATACCTGGCTATTTCTACCATGCAGGTAGTCTCATCCATTACCACCATGCCGCCAGAGCCCATAATCGAGCCTAGCTGGGCCAGGGTTTCATATTCCACTGGGGCATCAAGAAACTGGGCCGGGATGCAGCCGCCTGAAGGTCCGCCCGTTTGGACTGCCTTAAACCGCTTGTCACGGGGAATACCACCCCCGATATCAAAGATAATGGTGGATAGTGGAGTACCCATCGGCACCTCTACCAGGCCGCTGTTGGCAATCTTCCCGGTAAGGGCGAAGACAGCCGTACCCTTGCTCTTTTCAGTGCCGATACTGGCAAACCAATCAGCCCCCCGGTCAATGATAACAGGGACAGAAGCCAGGCTCTTTACGTTGTTGATAATGGTGGGCTTTCCATTTAGACCCGATTGGGCAGGGAAGGGGGGACGGGGACGAGGCATACCCCGTCGGCTCTCAATAGAAGCCATTAAAGCTGTTTCCTCACCACAAACAAAGGCTCCGGCACCTTCTCTAATATGGACTATAAAATCAAAGCCTGAGCCAAGAATATCCTTTCCCAAAAAGCCTCTTTCTTGGGCTTGCTCCAAGCCAAGGCGAACTCGCCTTACTGCCAGGGGATATTCGGCACGGACATAGATGTAGCCTTCATTGGCACCTATAGCATATCCAGCAATGGTCAGTCCTTCAATAACAGCATGCGGGTCAGCCTCCAGTATGGAGCGGTCCATAAAAGCACCGGGGTCCCCTTCATCCGCATTACAGATGATATACTTCTCCTCCCCACGTGCATTACGGCAGAATTCCCACTTACGGCTGGTAGGAAAGCCAGCGCCACCACGCCCGCGAAGACCAGACTGTTTAACCTCCTCAATAACCTGTTCAGGTTTCATCTCTAAAAGAGCCTTCTTGAGCGCCTGATAGCCTCCCTGAGCAACATAGTGCTCAATTTTCTCTGGATTGATATGCCCACAGTTACGCAGGATGACACGCTGCTGTTTCTGGTAAAAGTCTATCTCTGAGTAATATGGCATAGCTTTACCAGTTACCGGGTCACGGTAGAAAAGCCGCTCTACTGGCTTGCCATCCCGGAGGTGGGAGCTGACAATCTCCGGTGCATCCTCAACCTGGACATGGGTATAGAAAATACCCTCGGGCTCAACCACTACATTGGGGCCCTGCTCACAGAAACCGTGACAGCCAGTAAAATCTATCTCAACATCTTGTATCCCTAGCCCTGCTATCTCAGTCCTGAGTGCCTCATAGACAGCGCCAGACCCTGCAGAGAGACATCCCGTACCTTGACAGACAAAAATAGTGCGCTCGTTTTGCATACTACTCTCCACTCGTCTTAAACAATTGCTCTACCTTTTTGGGATTCATGTGACCATAGACCCGTTCGCCAACGACTATATTGGGCGCTAGAGCACAAACGCCGATGCAGGCAACTGTCTCCAGTGTATATTCCAAGTCAGGCGTAGTTTGACCTTCTTCTAGGCCCAGGTGCTGCTTCACCAATTTCAATACTGTCTTGGCACCGCGCACATGGCAGGCTGTTCCCCGACACACCCTGACCACTTTTTTACCCCGCGGCTCGGTATAGAGTTGCTCATAGAAAGAAATAACACCTTGCACCTGGCTGGGGAAAAGCCCCACTGCTTTGGCTATACTTGGTATAGACTGGGGAGGGATATAGCCAAACTCACTTTGAATTTTTTGCACCAGTGGAATTAGCGGCCACTTCTGCTGGCTATACTCAGCCACAATTTCATTTATCCGTGCCAGGCCAGCCTCTGTGGCTACCCTCGCTTTAGTCATGAGGTTCTACCCTTTCTATTCTTACATTACACGCTTTGAGTGAAGGCGATTTTACCTCTGGGTCTAAGGTAATGCCAAATAGCCCATTAACCGGAGCCTCTGGGAATGAAATTGGCACAAAGAGCGTTCCTTCAGGGAGGGTATCAGTAATCTTGACCATCGTGGTCACTTCACCTACAGGTGAGATAATCTTGACCCTCTCGCCATCGGTGAGGGCAAGCTTTTTGGCATCAGATTCGCCAATTTCCATAAAAGGCTGGGGGAAAAATCTCTTCAACCGCCAAGACCTTAAGCTCCTATTGCCAGTACCAAAGTGATACAGGATAGTCCCGGCGAGTAAAGTAAAAGGGTAACCCTCCTTTACCCCATCCGCCCGCGGGGTATACTCAACCGGGGAGAAACAGGCAAATCCCTTCAAAAATTGTCCCCCAAAGGTGCGCCTTGCTTCCCAGGTGTCCAGCTCATCCTGATATACTCTGTCTGAATCAGTATAGCCTTCGTATGAAGGAACTAATTCCTCAATCTCATCGATAACCTGCCGAAGGGAAGAGAATGGCAACGGATACCCCATCTTATCAGCTAGTTGCAGGGTTATTTCCCAGTCTGGCAAGCTTTCACCAATGGGCTCGATTGCTTTCTGCACCCTGTTTACCCTTCCCTCGAAATTAGTAAATGTCCCCTCCTTTTCGGCAAAGCTTGTCGCCGGCAGAACCACATCCGCTCTTTTGGCTGTTTCAGTAAGGAACATATCCTGCACCACAAGGAAATCAAGGGAAGACAAAGCTTCATCAACCAGAGTTGAATGCGGGAAGCTTAAAACGGGGTCCTCTCCTACAATATACAAGCCCTTGATTTTCCCCTTTTTCGCTTGCTCCATAATTTCCACAGCAGTTAGCCCGATGGTAGCTGGCAAGTCCACCTCCCAGCGTTCTTCGAAATTCCTCCTTGCTTGGGCATCTGCTACCCTCCGGTATCCAGGAAGGAAATTAGGCAATGCCCCCATATCGCAAGCACCCTGACCATTGTTCTCTCTTTGCAGGGCATAGATACCACCTTGCCTATGCCCAATGTTCCCGGTCAATATTGCTAGGTTTGCCAAGGCTTTTACGCTGTCTGTTCCGGCTGTCTGCTGAGTGATGCCAGTGCCATATATAATTGCCGCCCGGCTTGCCCTAGCGTATAGTCGAGCAGCAGCGTGAATTTCCTCACTTGGAACACCAGTGATTGCCTCGGCATATTCGGGAGAATACTTCTCTAATCGTTTGGTAAATTCCTCAAAATTGTCTGTTTTTCGAGTGACAAACTCCTCATCCAGTAAGCCTTCATCAATAATCACCTTTGCCAAGCTATTTAACAAAGCTACATCTGTACCAACCCTAGGGCGCACCCAGAGATGGGCGAATGAAGAAAGCTTTGTCTGCCGAGGGTCAATCAAGATTAACTCAGCCCCTTTATATTTAACGGCACGCTTTATGGTATAGCCAACAACAGGGGCTGACGAAGTGGGGTCAGCCCCAATAACTATTATCACCTCTGATTGCTCCAGAGCATCAAGGTAATTTGTAGTGCCAGGGAAGCCGATAGAGGAACCAAGACCCAGTCGAGTGGCAGAGTTATATAAACGACTGCCATTATCAATATTATTAGTGTTCAGCACACATCTGGCGAATCTCTGCAGGAGGTAGTTTTCTTCATTAGTGCACTTCGATGAGCCAAGAATAGCCAGGCTGTCGGGGCCATGCCCATCCTTTATTTGTTTGAATTCAGTGGCTACCTGCTCTAAGGCTTGCTCCAGTGATAACTCCTCAAAATCACCATTAACCTTGACTAATGGTTTGGTTAGTCTGTCTGGACTATGGATGAAATCACAGCCATAGTTTCCTCTCACACAAAGTGTGCCATGATTCACCCCACCTTCCTTGCCAGGTGTAACCCGTACTACTCGATTATCCTTGACTTCCAGGCAAATACTACAGCCACAGCCACAAAAGGGACAGGTTGTCTGAACAGCGGTTTTGGTTGTCCCTCTGTACGTCCTCTCCTTTTCCATTAGTGCGCCTGTAGGACACAATGCTACACAAGTTCCGCAGAAGGTACACTCAGAGTCCTCCAATGGCAAATCATCTAGCGTGGCTGCTTTGGCGATAAATCCTCGCTGAAAGTAGTCGATAGCTCCTTCAACGACTAGCTCCTGGCATGCCCGAATACACTTGGCACATAATATACATTTGCTTAAATCCCTTTCAATGAATGGATTAACTTCCTCGATAGCAGCCAAATGAGGAATCCTCTGGAACTCTACCAATCCAATGCCCATATCCGAAGCAATCTGGCGTAATTGGCAGCGGTTGCCCTTATCACATACCAAGCAGGAATCAGGATGACTGGCAAGCATTAGCTTAACTATGGTTTCGCGGTGTTCTAT
>Ga0315543_1005161_pt1 | contig 10366 bp, 10 predicted proteins | sample SalMarSW160210MG_2_FD_203098 | JGI IMG/M metagenome (GOLD analysis project Ga0315543, IMG submission 203098) | Salt marsh sediment microbial communities from the Plum Island Ecosystem LTER, Massachusetts, United States - Salt Marsh Sediment SW1601-210 ...
CCGAGGCCCAGATTTGAACTGGGGACACGCGGATTTTCAGTCCGCTGCTCTACCGACTGAGCTACCTCGGCACGAATTTCATTGTAGCTATTAGGCGTATTAGTGTCAAGCAACTTCACCCGATATGGTATACTGGTTAGCTATGAAGCGCAAAGTCTTTGGGCTTAACCCCAACGTCTTCTTCCTGGGTATGGTCAGCCTGCTGACCGATGTCTCCAGCGAGATGATTTTCACCCTCGTCCCTCTCTTTCTATTCAACGTGCTGAGTATAGGAACTCCCATAATAGGTCTCGTCGGCGGGCTTTCTGAGTCCGCCGACGCTATCTTCAGGATATTCAGCGGCTGGCTCAGCGACCGGATGGGAAAGCGCAAACCGCTGGCGGTACTGGGCTACAGTATTTCTACCGTGGCTAAGCCCTTTATGTACCTGGCATCAAGCTGGGGGGCGGTGCTGGCGGTAAGGTTTGGCGATAGGGTAGGGAAGGGCATCCGCACCTCCCCCCGCGATGCCCTGGTGGCTGATTCGGTTTCGGCCGGGGAGAGGGGCAGGGGCTTTGGCCTGCACCGGGCTATGGATACCTTTGGCGCCTTCCTCGGGTTAGCCATAGCCGCCGTAATTATCTATCAGGTTCAGGGTGGGGGGTTGGGGCTCAGCCTCAAGACCTACCAGTGGCTGGTAGTGGTGGGGGTGGTGCCTGCAGTGCTGGCGGTACTGGTGCTGCTATTCTTTGTCCGGGACAGGCGGTCTTCAGCAAGTAATACCAGCTCTCCGGTGGGGCTCAAGAGTGTAGGTGGCTTCGATACCCGTTTCAAGCTATTTCTGGCGGTTATGGCAGTGTTTACCCTGGGCAACTCCAGCGATTTCTTCGTCATTCTGCGGGCGCAGAACCTGGGCTCATCGGTTCTCTATGTGGTGTTGATGCTGGTGGTGTTTAATATCGCCTATGCGGTTACCGCTTTACCGGCGGGGATACTTTCCGACCGGCTGGGGAGAAGGCGGGTTATCACCCTGGGCTGGTTTATCTATGCCCTGGTCTACCTGGGGTTTGCCCTGGCATCAGAGTTATGGCAGGTCTGGCTGCTCTTTGCCAGCTACGGGGTCTACTATGGAGTGGTGGAGGGGGCGGCACGAGCCTTTGTCGCCGACTTAGTCCCTGCGGAGAAGAGGGGCACCGCCTACGGTTTGTATCATGGGGTGGTAGGGCTCACCCTTTTGCCGGCCAGCCTGATTGCCGGGTGGCTGTGGCAGGCTTACAGCCCCGCCGCTCCCTTCTACTTTGGCGCCGGTCTTGCCTTTCTGGCTATGCTGGGGATTATGGCCCTTATCCGGGAATAAGCTCCGGGGCGGGGTATTGACAAGCTCCTGGCTGGGGACTAGACTCAAATCTTAGCAGATAAAGAGGAGGCGAGCCATGTTTCACGGTGATATAAGCCCGGAGATTGCCCGTGGCCTGAAGGTCCTGCGGTAGCGCATCGAGGATGCTAAAATCGAACCTTCCAGGCTGGACAAGACGTTGAACATCGCCACCTGGAATATCCGCGAGTTCGGCAGAATGCGGCGGCGCAAGCGTCGCAGCGAGGCGGCTATCCATTATATCGCCGAAATCTTAAGCCAGTTCGACCTTATCGCCGTCGTCGAGGTGCGGGACGACCTGACCGACCTCGAGCGGGTGATGGAGATTCTGGGGCCCTACTGGCGGGCGGTCTTTTCCGACTTCAACGCCGACCGCGCCGGCAACCGGGAGCGCATCGCCTATCTTTACGATAAGCGGGTGGCTGTCTTTACCGGGCTTGCCGCCGAAGCAAACCCGCCGCTGAGGAGAAACCGGGTAACCAAGGAGTACGAACCGACCATCGTCTGGTGGCGCAGCCCGTTCATGGCCTCCTTCCGCGCCGGCAACTTCGACTTCATCATGCTCACCGTCCATATCCGCTGGGGTAAAAACGACGCTTCCCGTATCCCCCCGCTGGAAAAGCTGGCGGAATGGGTTGATAAGCGCCGCAAGGAGAAATACGTGGTGGACAAGGATTTCATCGTCATGGGGGATTTCAACATCCCCGAAATCGATGACGAGCTTTACCGTGCCATCACCAGCCGGGGGCTGGAAATCCCCGATGCCCTGCGGGGCACCGACCACGGCAGCAACCTCGCCCGCAACAAGCGCTATGACCAGATACTGCACTACCGCCGCCATACCACGACCTCGAAGGGGGCGGGCGGGGTGCTGGATTTCTACCGCAACGACTGGCGGGCGCTCTTCCCCGAGGGGGAATACCCGGATATGGACGATAAGGAGTTTACCTACCAGATGTCAGACCACATGCCCCTGTGGGTGCAGCTGGACACCTGGATTGAGGACGAGCAGCTGGACCAGATAATTAACCGGGGGTAAAGGGGGCTACCCCAACACCACGTTATCTATCAGCCGGGTCTTGCCGATTTTTACCGCTATGGAGACTAAAGCCGGGGGTTTTACCTCTTCAAGCTCTTCCAGGGTTTCGACGCTGGCGATGCTGATATAGTCAATAGCGGCTAAGGGCTCTTTCTGAATGAGGGCAGTCATCCGACGGCGGATAACCCCGGCGTCTTTCTCCCCCTCGCCATAAAGCCTCCGCGCCAGGGTCAGCGCCTGATAAAGAACTACCGCCTGCCTTCTTTCCTCGGGGTTAAGATAGGTGTTGCGGCTGCTCATAGCCAGCCCGTCGGGCTCGCGCACCGTGGGCACAGTAACCACCTCCAGGCTAATACCGAGGTCAGCCACCATCTTTTTGACAACCAGCAGCTGCTGGGCGTCCTTCTGCCCGAAGTAGGCCCTGTCCGGCTTAACCAGCTCGAAGAGCCGGGCAACCACGGTAGCCACCCCCCGAAAGTGGCCGGGGCGGGACGCCCCCTCCAGCCTGCGGCCGAGCCTGCCCACCTCCACCCACTTGTTGAAACCCGGAGGGTAAATCTCCTCCATCGGGGGCATAAAGACCAGGTCGGTTCCCTCCCCCTCTAAGAGAGCCAGGTCGCGCAGTGGGTCGCGGGGGTACTGCCTGAAATCCTCGCTGGGGCCGAACTGGGTGGGGTTAACGAAGATGCTGACCGCTACCGAGGCGTTTTCAGCCTTAGCCTGCCTGACCAGAGCCAGGTGGCCTTCGTGGAGGTAGCCCATGGTGGGGACAAAGCCGAGCGGGGCGGGCATTTTAGCCCTTAACTGGCTTAATTCGGCGGCGGTTTTAACGACTTTCATAATATTATCTGCCCCACCCCCACTTTTTAACAGTTGTTATTCTTCCCACCCTAACCCACCCTTAAGAGGCTCCGCCTCTACCACTCTCCATACCCCACCCACAAAGCGAGGGATGGGGGTGCCAACCCCTTTGGGCCGGTGAGAGAACCCCCCTGCTTTATTACCCTTAATGGGTGGGGGCATAACCCCTTCCCTATATGGCGGTGGGAGAGCCCCCCTCCCCCTCTCTGCACCCCCGAAGGGGGATACCTTAAAGGGCGGCGGGCGAAGCTCCTTTCCTCTCTTGACCCCCATAAAGGGGGACTACCTTATAAGGGCGGTGGGTGGGAAAAGATATAAAAATTTTGGGGGGGGCTTATTCGGCGGGGAAGCTGCCGGATTTGACCTCGTCGCGGTACTGGGTGACCGCTTTGGAAATAATATCGGTCAGCTTGACATACTGCTTGGCGTGCTTGGGGACAAAGTCGGCAAAGGAGCCGAGGATATCGTTGATAACCTGCACCTGCCCGTCGCACTCCAGGCCGGCGCCGATGCCGATGGTGGGGACAGATACCTTATCGGTAATGAGCCGGGCCAGATTGGCGGGGATGGTCTCCAGGACGATAGCAAATACCCCGGCCTGCTCCAGAGCCTTGGCGTCTTCCAGAAGATTGGCGGCTGCTTCCGGGGTCTTGCCCTGCATCTTGAAGCCGCCGAACTGGTGGATGGACTGGGGGGTAAGCCCGATGTGACCCATCACCGGTATGCCGCAGTCGACGATACGCTTGACCTTTTCCGCCACCGTCACCCCACCCTCGAGCTTGACCGCCTGGGCGCCTGCCTCCTGAATAAAGCGGGCGGCGTTGCGCAGGGCATCCTCAACGCTGACGTGGTAGGTCATGAAGGGCATATCGCCGATTACCATCGCCTGTTTGGTGCCCCTGACCACCGCTTTAGTGTGGTGGAGCATCTCGTCCATAGTCACCGGTATGGTCGATTCATAGCCAAGGACGACCATGCCCAGGCTATCGCCGACTAAGATTAGCGGTATTCCCGCCTCGTCAACGAGGCGGGCGGTGGAATAGTCGTAGGCGGTAAGCATGACGATTTTTTCGCCCCTGGGCTTCATCTCTTTTATCTGGTTTATGGTGGTGCGCATCTATTTCTCCCAGAGGGGTAGAGCCTCTGCCGATTTGACCTCGGTGATAACATTATTTTCGTCAACATAGACGCGGGTGGGGTGGTGCTCCTGGACTTCAGCTTCCTCAACATTACGGTAGGTGAGGATGATGACCTTGTCACCCGCCCCTGCCAGGCGGGCGGCAGCACCCTGGATGCCAATCTCACCGCTGCCGGCCTCAGCCTCAATGGCATAGGTCTCAAAGCGGGCGCCGTTGTCGATGTTCAGCACATGAACCTGCTCAAAGGGGAGGATGTCAGCCGCTTCCATCAGCTTCTTGTCAATGCTGATGCTGCCTTCGTACTCAATATTGGCGTGGGTGACGCGGGCCCGGTGGATTTTGCTCTTTAGCATTACTCTCATCACAACCTCCAATAATTTATTTCAATCGGCTGATTCCAGCACCGCCTGCAGCTCACGGGCCTGAAGTTCGTCTATTTTGCCCTTGGCTGCGGCGATGGGGATGGTCTGACGGCCAAGCTCGCGGTAGGTGGAGAGGAGGTGGGGGGCGGCAGCTTCCAGAGCGTCCAGGTGCTTGTTGATGGTGCCGATATCGCCGCGAGCGATTGGTCCGGTAAGGCACTGGGGAATGCCGATAGTCTCGATATTATGAAGCGTCCCGCGTAGCAGCGGGACGAGGGCTTTAGTGGCTTTTTCCTGGGGGACATCAAAGCTCTGCCAGAGGTCGGTGGCAAGCTTGACCAGGGTCACCATATAGTTGCAAGCCAGGACGGCGGCGGCATGGTAGAGAACCTTGTCTTTAGCTTTAAGCTCTACCCAGTTGCCGTCGAGGGCAGCCGCCATACCTTTAAGAGTATCCAGCAGCGGCTCTTCCGCCTCCAGGGCAAAGGTGGAACCGGGTATGTTCTCCATAGCCTGTTGAGGGCTGGCGAAGGTCTGCAGGGGGTGAAAGGCACCCACTTTAGCCCCGGCTTCTTTAGCCGACTGGAGGATATCGGTGGAGTCGGCGCCGCTGCAGTGGACAACACTCTGGCCAGGGTGCCAGCTAACCTGGAAGACTACGGAGGCGATGGCGTCATCGGGGGTGGTAATAAAGATAAGCTCGGCGTTATCAGCCACCGCCTGGCTGTTATCAAAGACACGGCAGCCGCTGACTGCCTGCGCCAGCCTTTGGGCTGAAGCCCAGCTGAGGCTGGATACAGCAACGATGGGATAGCCCCTGCCGGCCAGTCTTGCCGCCAGGGCAGTGCCCACCGTCCCCGCCCCGATAAAGCCTAGTTTTAACATTTTAAGCCAAACCGTACTAAAAAAGCCTTCTCCGACACAGCAAAGAAGGCATAAATATACAAAGCTAATTTCTGCCGTCTCAGTCGTATCCGATCCAAGCGACCCAGATTGTTAAAAGTCTTGACTTAAAGGGAGCTTACCGCCCTGATGGGTCGATAGCTCTAGCACTTAAAGTATAAAAGCTGATTATTTTTTTGTCAATGGCCTTAAAGTCATGGGAGTTTATGGGGCTTCGTGCACCTTAACGCTCAGTTATTTACTTACCAACCTACCCCCTATATTCACCCTAAAAAATCTCCGATTTTCCAGGGAACCCGCTTTCCCCCTCCCTTACCAGGGAGGGGGAAGGTTTTTTTAAAAGAGGGGCTTTACTCCCCAAAAAAACTTCGTTTTTCCGGGGGCCCCGTGTTCGCCCCCTCTTAAACACCCCGCTGGGTTAACAACTTTTTACAGGGGTAGGATAAAAAGGGCTTTAGCCCTTTTACATTAAGGGCGGTGGGCGGGAAAAGATATAAAACGGGGTGGGGGATTGTCCGATTTTTAACGTTGGTTATACTTCCCACCCACCCACCCTCAAGAGGCTGTACCTCTAAACTCTCCCCAAAAGTAGGGTGGGGGGAAGAGGAGGGGTTAATTTCTCTCCTATGGGGGTGAGGAAAGGAAGTTTAAGAGGGGCGAAGCCCATTTTGGGCGGGTGGGTATGGGAAGAAAAACATGCTTTATAAGGAGGGGTGGAGTAACGCTACAGAGACTACGAACCAGCCTATATTTCTAACCCCCACCAGGCTTGACCAGGGGGATTCTGGCGGCACACAGAGGGCAGTCCTCCGGCGAGTAGGCTACGGTCTCCACCCGCAGGCAGCTGAACAGGGGAAAACCGAAATCTATATTCTGCTCGGAGCGGTCAACCAGCACCCCGATACCGATGATTTTACCCTTTAGCTTTTCCACCGCCGCTATAACCTCGCGGATGGACTTGCCGGTGGTGAGGATATCATCCACGATAAGGACTTTTTCGCCGTGGTTGATGGTAAAGCCGCGCCGGAAAGCCCTTTCCTTTTCGCTTACTCTCTCGGCAAAGATACCCCTCACCCCCAGCTGCCTTGCCACCTCAAAGGCGAGGATAATGCCGCCGGTGGTAGGCGCCGCCACCACTTCGATTTCCTGCCGGCGGAAATAGCCGACAATCAAGCGACAGAGCTGCTGGGTGTAGCTGGGGTACTGCAAGACCCTGAACTTCTCCCAGTATACCGGGGAGTGCAGGCCGGAGGTGAGCAGGAAGTGCCCTTTCAGTATCGCCCCGGCTTTTTCAAAGATTTCTTCGGCTTTTTCCGTCAACCCAACCTACCCCCAAATATAAATTAGCTATTTTTCCTCTTCTTCCTCCGGGAAGTAATCGGGGACGACCTTCCACTGGTCCGGCGGCCAGATTATCAGCCATGCCTTGCCGATCATATCCTCCCGGGGCACCGTCCAGCCGGTATGGGAATCGTTGCTGTTATTGCGGTTATCACCCAGAACCCAGTACTCATTCTCGGGGATTACTTCCACGCTATAATTATAGTTGGGAGTCTGCTTGATATAGGGCTCGTCGAGGGGGAGGCCATCAATGTAGACCACCCCATCCCTCACCTGCACTACCTCGCCGGGCAGGGCGACGATGCGCTTAATCAGGTCGTCCTCCATGTTTCTGGGGGGGAGAAAGACGATTACATCGCCCCTTTCCGGTTCATGAAGCTTATAAGCCAGCTTGGTAGCTACCACCCGCTCCCCTTCATAAAAGCTGGGCTGCATGCTGGCGCCGATGACCACGAAATTCTGCACGGTGAATTGCAGGGCGAAAAAGATGACTACAGCCATTATCAATGTTATGACAATATCGCGGAAAAACGTTCGCATTTAGTGGCTATATCCTTTCAAGGTCACTACATTATACCCTATTCAGGGACATCCATCCAGAGGGGAAAAAGGGGCAGCACCAAGAGAGCGTTATCCCCACCATTCTAACCGTTGTTCTTCTACCCACCCTCCCACCTACTATTTTAATTTTATTTATTAAGGGAACCCTATCCCCTTTATCCCCTTCCCCTTCGCTAAGGGGAAGGGGAATATTATTTTAAAAGAGGGGCGTAGCCCCTCTTAGACACCCCTGAAAGCAGGAGTTTGGAAGCAAAGCCCTTGCGGGCGGGTTAGGGTGGGACGCAATACAACCGCTAAAAACGGGGCGGGGAAATAGAAGACTCAAGAGGTGAAACCTTTTTGGGCGGGTGGGTGGGACGCAAAACAAAACTTTAAAAAAGGGGGGAGAACATTAAATAATTATTGAATTTGCACTTTTTTTGTAGTAGATGCTAGAATGGCTATGCTATGAAAAATATGGGGCAGGCGCTTTCCCTGGCCCGACTAGCTCTGGGACAAGCCAGTCCCAACCCGGCCGTGGGGGCGGTGGTGATTAAGAAGGGAACGGTGGTGGGGCAGGGCTATACCCAGCCGCCGGGCTCACACCACGCCGAGGTGATTGCCCTCAAGCAGGCGGGGGAGGCGGCGCGGGGGGGCGTGATGTACGTCACCCTGGAGCCCTGCGCCCACTACGGGCGGACACCGCCCTGCACCGAAGCCATCATCTCCGCCGGTATCAGGGGCGTCCACATGGCCATGCTCGACCCCAACCCGGTTGTTTCGGGGCGGGGTAAAGACGAGCTGGAGCAAAATGGGATTAAAACCTACCTGGGTGAGGATGCCGAGGCAGCCAGAGAGATTAACGAGGCCTATATCAAGTTCATCACCACCGGCCTCCCCTTCGTCACCGCCAAGTTTGCCATAAGCCTGGATGGCAAGATTGCCACCAGAAAGGGCAACTCCCGCTGGATTAGCGGCCCCGAATCGAGGAAGTACGTTCACTGCCTGCGCCATACCAGCGATGCCATCATGGCCGGAGCCAATACCGTTATCGCCGATGACCCCCACCTCACCACCCGCTGCAGCGGGGGCAGGGGGGGCACCACTCACAAGCAGCCGCTGAGGGTGATTGTCGACGGCGAGGGACGCACCCCCTTAACCGCCCGCGTCTTTAGCGAGCCGGGGGAAACGCTGCTGGCGCTGGGACGGGTGGCAACACCAGAAAAGAGAGCGGCTTTTACCAGAGCCGGCGCCGAGATACTGGAGCTGCCCGCCGCCGAAGGCCATGTAGATTTGGACAAGTTACTGAAAGTGCTGGGCGAGCGGCAGATAACCAGTATTCTGGTGGAGGGGGGCGGTATTCTGCTCGGTTCCCTGTTTGACCAGGGGCTGGTGGACAAGGTCATCGCCTTTATCGCCCCGGTTATTATCGGCGGGGCGGAGGCCAAGACGGCGGTGGCGGGGAGAGGGGTGGACCAGGTGGCGGAATCTTTTAGATTAGAGGGGATGAGGGTGGAAAAGCTGGGCGACGACCTGATGGTCAGCGGCTACGTGGCCGCGAAAGGGGGACGGCGGTGTTTACCGGGATTATAGAGGAGACTGGCAAGGTTATTTCAGCCCGGCCGGGAAATCTGAGCGTTGCCGCCGGCAAAGTGCTGGAGGACATGGAAGAGGGAGCCAGCATAGCCGTTAACGGCGTATGCCTGACCGTGACCGGCTTTGATAATAAGTCGTTTGCCGTGGAGGTGATGGAGGAGACACTGAGCCGCACCAACCTGGGGCTCCTGAAAACCGGCGACGAAGTTAACCTGGAAAGACCCCTCACCCTGGGGGGGCGGCTGGGGGGGCACCTGGTGCAGGGGCACATCGATGATACAGGCCGGGTAATATCGGTGACGCCGCGGGGTGAGTCGATTATCGCCGGATTTGAAGCCCCGCCCCGACTGCTGGCCTACATCGTGGAGAAGGGCTTTATCGCCGTTGACGGCGTCAGCCTGACCGTCGTCTCCAGAAATAGCGGCTCGTTCCAGGTATCACTGGTTGACTACACCCGGCAGCACACCATACTGGGCAAGCTGAAAATAGGCAATACGGTCAATCTGGAGGCGGATATTATCGCCAAATATGTTGAGCAGCTCAGCCGGAACGGCGGTTCCGGAATAACTATTGATTTTTTGCAGGAGCACGGGTTTTTAGTCGGTTAATTCAGAAAGGTATTTATGAGGTTAATAAAGGGAGAACAGATATGGGTTTAGCCAAAATTACCGAAGCTATTGAGGATATAAAACAGGGGCGGTTCGTCATCATCGTTGACGACGAGGACCGGGAAAACGAGGGCGACCTGGCGCTGGCGGCGGAGAAGGTGAGCGCCCAGGCGATTAACTTCATGGCCAAGCACGGCCGGGGCTTAATCTGCGTGCCAGCCTCCGGGAAGCGGCTGGACGAGCTGCAGCTGCCGTTGATGGTCGACGAGAATACCTGCAAATTCGGCACCGCCTTTACCGTGTCGGTCGATGCCAAGCAGGGCACCACCACCGGCATCTCGGCGGCGGACCGGGCGCAGACCGTCAAAGCAGTGGTCGACCCGGCCACCAAGCCCGACGATTTAGTCCGCCCGGGGCATATCTTCCCGCTGCGGGCCAGAGAGGGCGGGGTGCTGGTGCGGGCGGGGCAGACCGAGGCCATAGTCGATTTAGCCAGGCTGGCCGGGCTCTATCCCTCCGGCGTTATCTGCGAGATTATGAACGAGGACGGCACCATGGCGCGGCTGCCCGAGCTTGAGGTAATCGCCGATAAGTTTGGCATCAAGATAATTTCGGTGGCCGAC
>Ga0315543_1005162_pt1 | contig 10365 bp, 8 predicted proteins | sample SalMarSW160210MG_2_FD_203098 | JGI IMG/M metagenome (GOLD analysis project Ga0315543, IMG submission 203098) | Salt marsh sediment microbial communities from the Plum Island Ecosystem LTER, Massachusetts, United States - Salt Marsh Sediment SW1601-210 ...
GATAATTTTAAGCAGCTCATTGAAGATATATGCAAGTTTGTGGAATTGAATCCGGTCCCCTGGACCGGGGTTGATCTTATCCGGGCTGATATTTTCACCGGTTCGAAAAAGAGATCTGTTTATGAAATCTTCAAGTTGATCTATGAAGCTTATGCCAAAAGTCAAAATGGATCGATATGGTGTTGCAAAAGTATGGTCAATATTAACTATGTGGATGAACTTGAAAAACGTAAGTTTGATCCATTTTATATCTATTTATTCCGTGACGGCAGAGATGTTGCATTATCATTTAAAAAGGCTATTGTTGGTGAAAAGCATATTTATCAATTGGCAAAGAAGTGGAAGAATGTCCAGGAAATCTCATTAAACTTTTTAAAACATATTGATGACTCAAGAAAATACATGCTTAGCTACGAAGAATTAATTAAATCTCCTGAAAAATACTTGAAACAGATTTGCAATAAGCTGAATATTAACTTTGACCATAAAATGTTAGTTTATTATGATTCTGATGAATCTAAAGTTACAGCTTCATCAGGTGAGATGTGGGTCAATGTGCAAAAGCCAATAATTAAGAGCAATACAAAAAAATATAGAAAAGGATTAAGTGTTGAAGAGGTTAAGCTTTTTGAATCTGTTGCAAATGATACCTTAAAAGTACTCGGGTATTTGCCCGATTATTATAAAAATGGTTATGACCATGAAATAAAACAAGAACAGATTGCATTGTATAGTGTGGAAAATGAACAACTTAAGATTGATGCAAGAAAAAGAGCTATGAGCACTGATCTGGAAAAACGAAAACCTCAGACAGCCTTATTAAACGAAATTATAAGCAGGTAATTATAAAATCAGTGCAATACATTTTATTATGAAAAAAATTATTCTGTTAATACTGGTTTTTATAGGTTTGGTATTTAATATAATATATGCACAGGCCCAGGAACCGGATAAAAAATTAACCGGAAAAGAGAAAAGAGAACTTAATAGGCAAAAAGCCCTTGAAGAAAAAAAGAATATCGTACAATTGCTTGAGTCTAATAAATGGATTATTGAGATAGAATTAGTTTTTGGCCAACAAGATCAAAACATGAAGCTGAATCCCTTGCATAACTTTATTGGTATCAATGGGGATTTGGGAATATTCAAAATTATTGAGCAAAACAGAAAAGTTATTGAAGGAGGGATAACTGATTTTGAGGTAATTGAAGGGAAGGAGAGAGCCCAGCCAATTGTAAAATACCATTTTCAGGGGCGTGATCATGGGAGTTCGTTGAAAGCTGATATTTTAATTACTGTAAATAATGAAAAAAGAGCGAATATAACTATGCGTTACGATTTGGGTGGTTCGATTTCATACCAGGGCAGGATTGTGCCCTGGTATCAAAGTAAAGTGTATAAAGAGAACTATTAATTTCTTTGACTTTCTACGCACTTATCTCTAAAAACAGTAAGAATGAATCTTAATTTTAAGTCCACTCCACAAAGTAATTTTCTCGCCACAAAGACTCAACGATGCAAAGAAATCCTAAGCTTAGGGTTTTGGATTTCTTTTCTTTGTGAATTTTGGTGGCATAATGGCTTGTGCTAAGGGTATTCCTATGGAATGATAAAATTTCTAGTTTAGTGTTTTTCAGAGGGGGCTCAATTTTTGGTGTTCACTGAATGATTGAACATGACTTTTTTACAATGTAATGAAGCAAGTGGCAAGAAATATAACATTATCTGAGAAGAGAATTGACAACAAAGAGGATAAAGCAGTTAGCTTAAAATACTTATTCTTTACCTTTTTAAAAATTGGCTCTATTTCATTTGGGGGGTTTATGGCACTTATATCAGTCATACAAAATCAGCTGGTGGAAAAAGACAAAATAATAGAAAACGAAACGGTTCTTGATGGAATTTCTCTGGCCAGTGTTTTACCTGGACCTGTGGCAGTAAATGTTGTAACGTTTATCGGGTATAACCTGAGAGGTTTCTTCGGAGCAATCATCAGTATGATTTCCATTGTTATTCCCTCATTTCTGTTGTTATGCATTTTGTCATATGCATATTTCCAATTTGGGAGCTTGCCAACTTTTGATAAGGTTTTTAATGGAATTATGCCTGCTGTATGTGCAATTATTGTTGCAGTCGCCATAAATATGAGCAGGAAAACCATAAAAGACTACAAACAAATCCTCATTTCTATAGCATCAGGGTTGGTTTTACTCCTTATTGGAGGATTCCTGTCTACTTTTATTATCATTTTCACAGGTGGACTGCTTGGTGTTCTTTTATATCATAAAAAGCATTATGAAGTTACAAGGCTTGTTGAAAACAGGAAGTACGTAAAATCCGCCAGAAATATCATGCCATATTTAATACCACTGTTAATATTAGTCGTATTAATTATTCTTATGCCAATTTATTTGCCTGAAAAAGGTTTTTCAACTCTAAAAGACTTTAGGAGTATCGCTCTAACATTCAGCGGTTTAAGTGTTACATTATTTGGTGGCGGTTATGTAATGATCCCCGCAATGCATGAAATAATCGTTGATAACCTGCAGTGGCTAACCGGCAAAGAATTTGCTGATGGCATTGCACTGGGGCAGGTTACACCAGGACCAATTTATATTAGCGCAGCATTCATTGGCTACAAGATACAGGGTTTTTTGGGAGCACTGATTGCAACAATTTCGGTCTTTTTACCTGCGGGATTGATTATGATAATAAGTTCAAAATTTTTAAACTTCTTTAAGAATTCAGCACTGGTAAAAGCTGTTTTTAAAGGCTTAAGGCCTGCAGTTATTGGTATGATATTTTCAGCTTCTGTAACAATAGGAAAAGGTCTTGAATTACAATGGCCCTCTTTTATGATTTTTTTATTAGTACTCCTTCTCTCTATAAAATTTAAGTTAAACCCTGTTTATTTAATCCCGATTTCCGGAGTTCTTGGAGTTTTATTTTTTTAATATGATATTTTATCCATTTCAAAAGAAGATAATAATATTAAGGATTTCTCTTTTATTTTTGAGTTTTGGTTTATGCTTATCAGGAGAAAGCCAGGAAGTTTTTAAAACCATCTCCTTTACAACCCGGGATGAAGCCGTCATATATGCTAATCTCTACTTACAAGGGAATGAAGCTGTTATACTGGCACATGGGGCAGTATTTAATAAGGAGAGCTGGGACCCCCTGGCCAAAAAACTTGCAGCTAAAAGCTATACTGTATTAGCAATTGATTTTCGAGGCTATGGATCTTCAACTTCCGGAAGCGGTAACAGTTACAGGTACCTGGATATTCTTGGTGCAATTGATTATTTTAAAGAACACCAATACGGCAAAATTAATTTAATAGGCGGAAGCATGGGGGCTTCAGCGTCTATTGAAGCCTCAATCCATTCTAATCCGGGTGATATAAACAGCTTAATCCTTCTGGCTCCTGGTAATGTAAATGCACCTCAGAGAATTAAGGCAAAAAAGGTACTTTATGTGGTGAGCAAAGGAGAATACCTGGTGAATACAGTAAAAGAGTTATACCGAAAAACACCGGGAGAGAAATCTCTGGAGATCATTAATGGGAACGCCCATGCCCAGCATATTTTTAAAACTCCCCAGGCAAATAAACTTACCAAAATCATTTTTGATTTCTTGAAATAAACCAGATTAAATAATTTACCATGAAGAAATTAATATTTTCGCTTTTTGTGTTGCTGGGATGCACACAATCAAATATCACCGATCCTTCAATAAATATCATCCCTAAACCACTTAAGATTAGTGAAAAAGAAGGCAATTTTATATTGAGTTCAAAAACCGGGATCATATCCACCTCCCAGACTTCAGGGGAGGCCGATTATCTGGCTGTAATTCTGGAAAATGCATTTGAAAAAGCACCTTCTATTAAATCCAATGGTAAAAAAGGGATCATTCTAAGGTTGAATCCTGAAATTAAGGATAAAACAGGGGAAGAAGGGTATGTTTTCACTTCAACCAAAAAAAGTATAATCATTGAAGGCGCCACAACAACCGGTGTTTTCTATGGTATTCAGACTTTGCGTCAGCTTTTACCCCCTGAATTTGAACAATCTCCGGATGAGAAAAAGTTAGTAGCAATAAATATTGTTGGAATAGTTGATAACCCACGTTTCCCATGGCGGGCTTTTATGTTAGATGAAGCCCGTTATTTCAAAGGCATAAAAGTGGTCAAGTCTCTTCTAGATCAAATGGCGCTTCATAAAATGAATGTCTTTCACTGGCACATGGTTGATGATCAGGGTTGGCGGATTGAGATTAAAAAATACCCAGAATTGACGGAAGTTGGTTCAAGACGTGCAAATAGTATGATAGGTGGATGGGGGAGTAACCGGTTTTCCGGTGAACCTCATGAAGGATTTTATACACAGGAAGAAATTAAGGAAATAATTCAATATGCAACGAAAAGACACATCACCATTGTTCCTGAAATAGAGATGCCCGGGCATTCAGCCTCTGCAATTGCCTCGTATCCCTGGCTTGGTAGCATAGGAAAGGAAATAAAAGTACCGGGTATTTTTGGTGGTAAGTACGATATATATAATGTTACTGATCCAAAAGTTGAACAATTTCTTAAAGATGTACTTACAGAAATCATGGATTTATTTCCTTCAGAAGTTATCCATATCGGGGGAGATGAGGTGGATTTCAATAAATGGAAAACATCTACAAAAGTTCTGGACTATATGAAAAGGGAAGGCTTAAACTCTCCCGCTGATCTACAAATTAGTTTTACAAATAAAATTTCGGCATTTATTGAATCCCATGATCGCCGTATGATGGGGTGGAATGAAATACTTGGAGGTGTCAGTCTTCATCAATATCATGATGCCGAGGATATGAAGACATCACAAGAACTAGCCCCAAAAAGTATTGTTCATTTTTGGAAGGGGGATTTAACATTGGCTGAAGATGCCGTAAAACGGGGATATGATATAGTCAATTCGCTGCATTCTATGACTTATCTGGATTATGATTATGAGACCATTACTCTGGAAAAAGCATACAGTTTCGATCCTGTTCCTGAAGGACTCGATTCAACTTATCATCACAAAGTTTTGGGTCTGGGTTGCCAGATGTGGGGCGAATGGATCCCAACAGTAGAACAAATGGAATACATGGTTTTTCCTCGTATGAGCGCTTATGCTGAAGTGGGTTGGACTGAAAAATCAGTAAAAGATTTTGAAGATTTTACCAGGCGATTGAGATCAATGAGAAAACGATGGGATATCCTCGGAATTAAATATGCCGACTTCTAGGATTTAATTGGATAATCAGAATGGTGATTTTTGATAAAATGAATCAAAAAATCCCACTTGAATTAACTTGTATTGTCAAATGTTATCTGATAACTCATAATAATAATACCATGCATCCTAAACTGATAATTTACAATTTTTATTTAGTTTCTATAGTATATATTTTGTATCTCTTGCTATTCACAAGTTGCAATGGCAAAGGGCAGCAACCTCAAAAATTTGAATCGCAAATTATAGTATTTGAGGAGTTTGATAAACCCGGGAAGCCGGAATCAAACGGAGACTTTACATGGCATTTTCTAAATGATATGTATCCAGCCCAACAAAAATGGGAGGATTTTGTGCCCGGGGATGGTTATGCCTATATTACAATTGATTCCAGGGTTGATAATGATACAGATGAGACATTTCCCTTTCAATATTTATCTATTGGAAATATTGGACCAGGCCATCGCCTGGAAATGTATGCAAAGGGTCTTGCCGTTTCAGGTGTGGGAGGATTTATATTCACGTATACGGAGGATAGCACCTTTGATGAAATTGATATCGAAATTGTGCCAGATGATGCAGCCACCTTACCTGATGGTCATCAAACCAACCCGCCAGATGGATGGACGGATGCACGTTTTAATTCATGGAGTAACTCCAGCCTGAATAATTATGAGCCTGCAGCCTCCTTTAAGAAACCGGTTGTTGATAGCAACGGAAGTAAAGTTTCACTGAATGACGATCAGTTTCATACTTATACCATTGATTGGCTGCATTTCCCGGGTGGGAATGGCAGGAATGGCAGAATTGATTTTTATATAGATGATGTACTTCAACAAACTATAACCTATCCGGTTCCTGATAGTCCATCAAATGTAATAATAGGCTTTCGGCAGATGAATTGGTGTGGACCATTGAACTGGCCAGGCACTCATACCATGCTTATCGATTGGTTTAAAATAGAGACTATTGATTAATATCCTTTGGAAAATTGACAACAAACCAAAATAAAAAAAAAGTTATGACCAGATTTATTTTATCAAGGAGGAAATTTGTTCAAAAAATGGCATTAGCTTCCCTTATGCTTTCTTCCTCATCAGTCTTTTCTTTTGCAAATGGGTCTTCCGTTCCAAAGAAAAAAGTAAAAGGTTTATTGCTGCACATGACTCATTATGATCCAAAGTGGGTAAAAAATAAGGAGTCTGAAAAGCTATTTTCTGTTTCAGCCGGAATTGAAATTCTGGAAAAAATGAAGGAATCAGGCTTCAACATGGTGATCCTGGATATTGAAGATGGTGTGATTTACAGTTCTCATCCGGAATTAACACGTCATTATAGTGTTCCCATGGATGATCTGAAACAATTCGCAGCTAAAGCACATGAATTGGGAATTGAATTTGTTCCAAAATTAAATTTCTCAAGAAGCGGTCGCAATCTTCATGATAAATGGTTATCGCCTCATTGGAGCCCGCTGAATTTTGTGTCGGTAAGAAAGGAATACCGCCAGACAGCCACGGATGTGATTGATGAAATTATTGAAGTTTGTAAGCCACAAAATTATTTTCATATCGGTATGGATGAGGATCATCATCGTTCAGTTTCTCAATACGTTGAGACAATTACCTTTTTTCACGATTACCTGCAGGAAAGGGGACTGAAAACAGTGGTATGGAACGATACTTCATATGAAAACCGCGATGTTATTGCACAGGTACATGCCGATAAAATGCGGGCTGCAGAATCTCAAATTCCCAAAGATATTGTTCATATTGTCTGGGATTACGATCTTGTTCATGAAGGACTTATTAAGCGTTTGTCCGACTATGCCTTTGACGTTTGGATTGCCCCCGGGGGAAACAAGGAACGTATTGAACAATGGAAGAAGGTGATGGAGGCAGAAGGCGGTGATGGTTTCCTGTTTACCAACTGGACTAAGTGTTCAGATGAGAACAAGGAAAGATTATTGAACCAGGTTGAACAGCTAAAACAGGTTTCATTTGAAAGCAAGTGAGAAACATTCAGATCCAGACAAGTTATAAGTTTATCTTCCTGTTGCTGCTCCCGTTGCTGCTCCTGTTATCGTGCAGGAAAGATCCCACGGTTGATCCACCAGACGGGTCAGGCAACAACGATACAATACAGGCATTGCACAGAGACTGGTACTTTTTGGATAAATCCGTTCGCCGGGGCATCTGGGTATGGGATTATCATGATGATGAGGTAATGTTTGACTTTTGCCAGAATAAGTCCATTAACGAGATTTACGTGTTCCTCTGAACCAGGATGATTCACATTGGGCCGAACAGGTTAATTGATAGGGATTATAATTAAAAATTTGAGTAAAATAAATAAATCCGAACAAGAATTTCCCCACAAACTTGAATCAATGAAGAAGTTATTAATCAGGATTATCGTACTTGTTATATTACCAGTAATGTTCTTTTCAAGGTGTAATAATAAAACATCCTCTGAAATGCTGTATCTCTGGACTGAAAACTGGCGAGTCGAAATTTTTAAAGATGCAAACAAACCGGCAGATGCGTCAAACAGTTTAGAACTTATCACTGCGAAGAACGACATTGAGCCGGCTCAGATTGTAATGCGAGCTAAATCAGATTTTATAATAAAAGGACTGGAATTTAGTGACCTTAGCTCAGGAAGAAATAAAATATCCAGCAACAATCTGGATTATTATTTCATAGGTTATCGCTATCTTGAAATTAATGCCCCTGGTTGTTTCGATTCAATCACAAACTATCAAAGAAAGGCACCTGACTATTTTCCTGAGCAGTTACTCGAAGACATTTCTATCTCTGTTTCGGCAGAAACAACACAGTCAATATGGGTTCGTGTGTATGTTCCTGAAACAACATTACCAGGGAATTACAGCGGAACAATAATTGTAAAAACCAGCTTGGGTAAGTACAGGACACCAATTAACGTAGAGGTTAATGATGCTACTATCCTGGAATCCCAGAATGGAAAGTTCAACTGGGAGTTCTGGCAATTTATGGTTGGCTCCGGGTCATCTGGAATGATTGAGCAAATTTTTGGGTACAAGTCTTACTCACCCGAATGGTGGAAGTTGCAGGAAAAAGCTGCCAAAATTTTAAAGGAGGGTAGAGTAAATGTGTTTTTGGTGAACTGGCTTGATCTGTTGATAGACGGTGGGACAACAATTGATGTAAATGGTAAGGTTACATTTAACTGGAACAAATTCGATGAATACATTCAGTTTTACATGGATAGAGAAGTAATAAAAACACTGGCAGGTTCACATCTTTGTGGGAAGAAGAAAGAAGAAACCTACGTATATAGTTTGATAAGAGATTCAACCGGTACAACCATCAAAGAAGCTGTCTTGTTTGAAGAGGGTGGTAAAGACTGGCTGGATCAATTTTTACCTGCACTGTACAATCACTTGCAACAGAAGGACTGGTTGAACAAATGGTATCAGCATATCATGGACGAACCCAAATCTCAGCAGATGCTGACCAGGTACCATCAGGTTAGTACGATGGTGTCAAAACACATGCCTGGCGTCATAAGGGGAGATGCATTGAACCGTACTCATTTGATAGGTTACGTGGATCGTTGGATTTCCGTAATAGATACCTACAACGATTCTTTTAAAGAGAGGCAAGCCCTGGGAGAAGAAGTATGGTTCTATACCTGCTGCTGGCCTGGAGGAAACTGGTTGAATCGGTTCATCGATCAGGAGTTATATCTGAGTGAATTATTAAGCTGGTTCGGCTACAAGAACGATCTGCCTGGTTTTCTTCATTGGGGAATGATGTGGTGGCACAGTTACCCTGACTGTAAATTCGGAGCCGGTGACTGTTGGTCAGTTTATCCTGACACCATTAATGGAAACATATTGAGTTCGGTTCGGATGGAAGCTATGCGGGAAGCAGCTGAAGATTTTGAACTATTCAAAATACTGGAAGTCACGAATGCCGAATATGCTATGAGCCTGGCTTCGAGTCTCGTTTCAACCGGTACTGAATATGTAACCAATATTGACACTATTATCGACAGGCGTAACCTATTGGTTAGGACAGCAGCAAATAGGTCGAACCACACCAGTGTCAACCAACATAGAAGTTTTGATAAATATTAAAATAAATGACCCTCATTAAACAAAATTCTCTAACGATTTGGCTAACCGGCTTGCCAGGATCAGGTAAAACCACTCTTGCCCTAGCTTTGGAAAAAGAAATATTTAAAAAGGGATACTTATCTGTCGTTCTTGATGGAGATAAGATCAGGTCAGGAATAAACAAAGATCTGGGTTTTACTCTGAATGACCGTCAGGAAAACATTAGAAGAGTAGCAGAAATAGCCCGGCTTTTCAATGAAAAAGGGTTCATTGTTATTTGTTCATTTATCACTCCGACTCAGAACCTGAGATCTCTTGCCAGAGAAATAATTGGAGAAAAGAATTTCGTTGAAGTTTTTATAGATGCATCCCTCAAAACATGTATAAAGCGGGATCCAAAAGGGCTTTACGCTAAAGCTCAATTAGGAAGATACAGGATTTTACAGGGATTCACTCTGCTTATGAAGAACCTATGACTCCGGATATCAGAATAAACACAAATGAAGATTCTGTTGAAGAATCAACTTCCTGCCTCATGAGGAAAATTACCCCAAAATTAATATTATCGTAACTTTATAATCAGAAAAGATAAATCAAAAAATGAAGCTCTATGTGAAAAATAGGGACAGCTTCCGATTTTCTGTATACGATGGATGTGGAACAAATTTGTAGAACAATTGTTTGACTTATAACGAAACGCTAGTGATTTAAATACCTATTTTAATAGGTATTTCTTCTATTATATATTTCTCTTTGCACCATATTTTTTTATTCAATACTATTAATATTTGTTTGAAATATATTAAATTGCCCAAGGTTCAACATTAATCCCATACTATTATGAACATTTCATATTCTGATCCTTTAATAAAAGGCTGGGCACGGATGAAAAAGATCCTTTTCAGCCCCTTTGACCTGAACAAATGGTTTATGATCGGCTTCACTGCTTTCCTGGCATGCCTGAGTGTTCAGATGAAAACAAACAAAGATTATTGAACTAGG
>Ga0315543_1005163_pt1 | contig 10364 bp, 9 predicted proteins | sample SalMarSW160210MG_2_FD_203098 | JGI IMG/M metagenome (GOLD analysis project Ga0315543, IMG submission 203098) | Salt marsh sediment microbial communities from the Plum Island Ecosystem LTER, Massachusetts, United States - Salt Marsh Sediment SW1601-210 ...
CAGTCCTTGACAACTCCTATCGCCAAGGCTACCATAACGCCGATGACTGGGTCTGTAGCTCAGCTGGTTAGAGCGCTCGCCTGATAAGCGGGAGGTCCCTGGTTCGAGTCCAGGCAGGCCCACCACGAAGGGAATCCCAGTTCCCTTGGATGATTGCGCATTCCAGTCATCTCGTCTACCTTGGCAAAGAGGCCTTCTTTGGTTGCGGCAGTTCGAGTCCCCTAGGCTCCAAACTGCCGTTCCACTCTTGCTCTCAACCGCAGGCCGCTTCGCCTAGGGGCTGAGGACTCTTCCCACAAAGAGAATGCTGCCTGTCGGGATGTCGCGGATGATAAAGATGAATGGACGGTCGATGGTGAGCGTGACGGGTGTACCCGGGTTCATTGTCGGGACGACCACCACGGCGGTGGCTGCAGCTGCCTCTGTTCCAGCTTCGTTCACCGCGACGAATGCCTTGTGCAGCACGTCACTGATGAACAGATTGCCACTTCCATCCATGCCTGCGAAATCAGCTGTGCCCGTCACGAATGCATCAGTCATCCCGAGATTCTTGAGGTGATTGGGAAGAGCCACGTCATACGAGAAACCGAACCTTGGCAAGCCAAGGTCCACCCTTTGTTCCTGCAGAGCCACCACGATCTCTTCGTAGCGATCGAAGTCTAGACCCGCCTCGAACATCTCAAACTGTCCCTCATCGGGGACAAGAAGCACCATGGCGATCTGCTCACCGTTGTATGCAAGCTCGACTGCCTGACCGACGTCGAAACGGACATAGGGAAACGTCTCAACCTGCCGCATCATTGGCACCGTCACAGACGATCCCGCAAGCGTAGTGAACGGTTCGTCACGGGTTTCACCCTCATCGAACGGCTTCAGCCACGGAGCCTTGAAGTAGATCGCATTCGTCAAGACCAAACGTGAATCAACGTCGATTGCACTCGGAGGAAGGAGATCTTCGACCTTGCCTTCCGTTTCGTCGCGGACCCAATCGTTGATCGTGATTCGGGAGCCTTCCGGATTGCCGACAAAGTCAATCAGCCGAAGCCCCGCACCGTAGTTCACAGCCAATGCATCTAGATAGCTTTGCAGGAACCCGTATCCCTCTTGTCCCCATACTGCATTCGCGATGCTCAGCGTGAACCCCTCGCCCTCGGATGGAGGGGATATCTGATCTCGTTCATTCAGCTGGAGGTCAAGCCAGTTGAAGATCGGGTGGATTCCCTGTCCAGTTGGGTTGAAGTGCAGAACATCGCCCATCTGCATCTCAGTGTTCCCTCTTGCGCCGGCGTACGTCATGGCCAGTGCCGACGAGATGCTGTACGGAGAGAAGAACAAGTTCTTAGCGTCTGCCGAGAGTTCCTCAAGGAGCTCAAACGCGAACTCCGAATTCCCCTTGATAAGGTCGGAAGCCTGTTGACCGGGCACCTGCGGATTCGTTTCCCGAGGCAGATCGGAAGCAACGAAGAGAGAACCCGCAGGACCTTCAATGTTTGGTAGCCACCACTGGCAGCTTGTGGCCGCCAGGAAGAGTACACACGACATCACACCAAAGACAACAGATCTGGTGTGGAATGCAGGTCTTGGCATGGCAACACCTCACTTTATATCACGTTTCGACCGGACGAAAGAGCCGTCCTGTCAGTCCTGGACAATTATACCGAGTGGAGTATCCTTCGACCAAAAGGCTAGGCCTGAGCTGCCAGAGCCATCGCACCGTTGGATGAGCAAGTGAGGAGATATCGTGCCGCGTTGCGTGAACAGGGTCATCCATCACCATGAGGCAGCCAACTGTGCGATTCTCACAGTCCCCCAGGCTCCAAACTACCAAGATACAGACAGAATGAAAGATCTGTTTGAAGCCAAATAGGCTCCAACCCAGTTCATATCTCGCTTTTGGGACGCTTGCTTGGCAGCTGGACCCCATCGCCATGAATTCGGATCAAGAGGATCCCGGCATCGCTCTCTGGGTCAATCTTGTGGAGGAGGCCAAGGACTGACCTCGCCTGGGACAGATTCCGCACACCAAACCTCAATCTGATAGACTCGTTCCGCTGGCGAACGAATCGCACAGTGTAGGTCCATGTGAGGGCACACGATAGATGATGCGGCCGCTTCCATCGACTTCGACATAGCGGATCGATGACTGCAATTACGCTTGGCCTGCACCCTGGAGGGAGATATCGAATGCATGAGGCGAGAAGGATTCTGGTAACGGGCGCCACAGGCAAGATCGGGCGGGCGCTCATACAGCGTGTGCTATCCGATCCAGCTCACGACTCGACAGAAGTACGCGCGCTGTGTCACCAGCGTGTCCTTGAACCACAAGAGCGGCTCGAGACCGTCCGCGGTTCGATCGCCGATCTCGCCACCATTCAGGCCAGCATGGAACACGTGACGCACGTCGTCCATCTTGCCACATGCAAAGAAACTCCTACCATGATCATGGACGTCGCTGTGAAGGGGCTCTTCTAGCTGCTCGAGACCTGCCAGTGCAGCCCAAGGTTCAAACAACTGATCTTGATTGGAGGGGATGCGGGGGTTGACCACTTCTACTACTCGCACCCTGTTCCGGTAACAGAACAGCAGAACCACACTGCCTATCCGGGTTGCTACGCACTCTCCAAAGTCCTGGAGGAAGTCATGCTGGAGCAGTACTACGTCCAGTACAACCTCAACGGCTGCTGCTTGCGTGCTCCTTGGATCATGGAGAAGGACGATCTTAGGTGCCATCTGTCGTTTGGCGAAGATGTTTTCGGTGGCCCTCGTTGGCGAGAACTGGTCGGGGAAACACAGGCGAACGAGTTCCTACGAACCCAGACAATTCCCATTCTGCTCGATCCCTCGGAACGCCCTGTGAAAAGGAACTTCGTTCACGTCGATGATTTGGTCAGCGCGATCCTCACCGCCCTGGATCATCCCAGTGCCCACCAGCAGACGTTCAATATTTGTATGGATGAGCCGTTGGATTACGGCGAATTGGGGCGGTACTTGACTAATAGTCGAGGAGTGCCCACCGTGGGAGTACGCTCGCCGTACTTCTCTACGTGGCTCGACAACTCGAAGGCCAAGTTCCTACTCAACTGGCGTCCCGTATACGACATGGCAAAGCTTGTCGACTCATCCTGGGAATACGAGCGCACTTCAGATGATCCACGCATCGTCTGGTACCCCGGCTAGACCTCAAGTCTGAAAGACCCTCAGCGGCATGCATCACAACTGACCCAGCCCCCTGAAATCGCTCCAAATTCTGAGCTGGCACCCACGCCGCCCATTGCAGCATACAGAAGTGGGCTATTCCCAGATCCCAATAGATGTTTTCCACATTCCTGACCACCAAATGAGGACACAGATCACCATGCAGCGACTATCGAACGCGTTCTACATTCAGTCACCCAGGCTCCAAATGATCTGTATGCTAACGCTATTTTCTTCTACGTTTTAGCCCAACTCTTGCAATAGACACGAGGTTCATGAATGGAGAACTGGATCGGCGATCTAAACGCGCGAGACAGCAGATGCTGCGAGTTCGGATACGCAGACTGGTCCTTGACAGCCTACGTTGCGAAGCTACTGGGTATTGGTACAAGTTTGTGAATCACAAGCGCCGGTTTCTCATCTTTCTAGTGGTACAGACTTGTAGGCACAGTCATGATCGTTTAGGCTGACTCTGGCAGTGGACCGGTCATGGGGGGACTGGTCATCAGCGACGTGCTCGGGGAGTACAATGACGTATGGATTGTCACCCGCGCTGCTTGTTGACCGGTGCGCGAGAGGAAGCTCGATCTATAGCGGACGCCGACACCAGCATAGCTGAGCGGGAAACGGGAGAGAAGCCTATGCTGGCCAAGCGTATTGAAGCGGTGGGCACCGAGCTGTTCTGGATGGCTGCATCCACCGAAGCCCCTAGCGAAAGGAGGATACGCATGACCGAACTGCGAAGCGAAGTATGGACTCGGTTGAGCGAGTTCGTGGAACAGGGATTGAAGACGACCTGTGTCCCCGGCGCCTCGGTAGGCGTCCTGTACGGCGATAAGATAAAGACGTCCGGATTCGGCGTCACCAACGTCAATCACCCGCTGCCGGTTACCGATGGTACGCTACATCAGATCGGCTCGATCACCAAGACGTTCACCGGGACGCTGGCCATGCGTCTTGCCGAACAAGGCGCGCTCGACCTCGATGCGACCGTCCGAACCTACCTCCCGGACTTCAGGGTCGCCGACGAGCAAGCGACTGCTCGGGTGACCGTCCGCCACCTGATGACCCACACCGCCGGGTGGGCCGGCGACCTCTTCGATGACACGGGAAGCAGCGATGAAGCACTGTCGAAATACGTCGAACACATGGCCAGCCTCGATCAGCTCGCACCGATCGGGACCGTTTGGTCGTACAACAACGCCGGCTTCGCCGTACTCGGGCGGATCATCGAAGTCATCACCGAGAAGCGCTACGTCGACGTTCTTCGCGAGATGCTCCTCGATCCACTCGGGCTGGAGGCGACGTACTTCGCGCCGGACCCAGTCATCACACAGCGGTTCGCTGTGGGACATCGGGTGACGCCGATCGGCGCCGAGGTGATCCCCTCATGGATACTGCCCGGCTACGCCTATCCGATGGGCGGAATCGTCTGCTCCGTCAAGGACCTGCTTCGCTACGCGCGGTTTCACCTCGGCGACGGGACGGCCGAGGGAGGAGAGCGGCTGCTGACAGAGGAGAACCTGGCGCAGATGCACGCGCCGCAAGCGAACGTCTGGGGGAAGGCACATTGGGGGCTTGCCTGGTCGGTCGACGAGACTGCGTCTGTCCGCCGGATCTCACACAGTGGCGGGACTGTCGGGCAGGTTTCGCTGCTCACACTGGTCCCAGAGCACAGATTCGCCGTTGCGGTGCTGTCCAACGCCGACCGCGGCTCAGTCCTGACCCGCGACGTGACCGAACGAGCGCTGGAGGAGTACCTCGGCATCGAGATCGAGCGGCCGGCGGAGGTCGAGTCAACACCGGACGAGTTCACCGCCTTCGTCGGGCGCTACGGCCGCCCGTTTGCAGACCTCGATCTTGGGATGCTCGGCAAACGGCTGATAGGACAGGTCACATTCAAGCAGTCGTTCCCGACGCCCGATTCGCCGCTTGCTCCGCCGACCTCTCCGTTCTCCGTCGGGCGGTGCGAGGAGGACCGCTTGCTCGTCCTCGACGGCTCGTACGCCGATACGACCGCCGATGTCATCAGAAACGACGACGGTTTAATCGGCTGGATTCGTATCATGGGGCGGATTCATGCGACACAGCGGTAAGGACACACCTTGCCTGGCGCAGTCGAGCACAGTGCGTACAATGCTTACCTTGCGCTGCCTCGAACATCCCTGGATGAGCCCCTGCGCTGCGGCAACTCAATCCGCCTCATAAAGGCTGCACCCCAGCGGCGATCTTCTGGGGTGCGCCCCGTGAGCAACGTCACAAAGAGGCCTGAAGGATCAACCCCTTTTTGGGACTGGACGGTCTAGGTGTCGGCGGGGACCGCTTCCACAGGTAGTTCCGGGTTCGCCGACCATTCAACCCAAGAACCATCGTACAGGGTTGCCTTCTCATGGCCCATCAGGTACAGGACGAGCAGATCGAACGCGCCGTAATACCCTCCTCCACAGTATGTGATCGCCAGTTGATCCGGTTTGAGATCGGCCGCAAGCCAGAGTTGAGTCAGGTCATCAAGGGGCAGTAGCGTCTGGGTGACCGGGTCGATGTTGCTCGGCGCTGGAAGGCTACGTGCCGATGGGATGTGCCCGGCCAGATAGGCCGGCTCAGGGAGTGCGCTTATGATCCGAACGTCCAGGTCTCCAATTGCCAATTTCACATCCTCGATGGTTGCCCGAAGCTCAGGCACAACGCAAGCTTTGAAGATGGTATGGGGTGGCGAAATCTCAGCCGTTTCCAGGGGGCGATCTTCCACAGTCCACTTAGCTAGACCACCGTTGAGGATCTTCACGGCTTCGTGGCCATAGTACCTCAAGGCCCACCACAGCCGAGCCGCCCACAGTCCTCCACCGTCGTCATACACCACGACCGTGGTGCCACTGTTGATACCGAGACTCCCCATTAGGTTCTCGAATCCATCAGGTGGGAGGATCATGGAAGGGACATCGCTCTGTGGGTCCGAGAGTTCAGTCCTTAGGTTCAGGTAGATCGCGCCTGGAATATGACCTGCCGTGTACGAATCCCTGTGCGTCGGCTGACGGATGTCCGCCGTCACGATGACGCGAACTGCTGGATCGTCAAGGTGAGCAGCCAGCCATTCCGTAGTAGCCAGTGCCTCTGGATGCACATAGGTGGTCGAAGTAGCCGGAACACAAGTGACCGTTATGGCAGCCAGCATAATCACAATCAGCGAAACCACTACTGTCTTTTTCATCGTTTACCTCCTTTTTTTGTTTCGAATGCGACGCTCTTAGCGCGCATCTTTGCTCTAATCAACAAAGAACTGGACAACATCACCTCCTTCCTCACATCAACAAGGTTTGCATCAGTATTGCATCACGCGCTTCCGTTTCGCTTCCAATTTGCTTCCACACTTCTACCGCACCATGTCACGCGCTATACTGGAACAGCGATTGCCAGGAACATGGGGTGCGCTATGGGCAACAAGTGCGATTGTTCTCTTCAGATACGGACTCTCGGCCGATTCGAGGTCTTTGTCGACGAAATTCCGATCCCCCAGGATCGGTGGCCCCGGCGCAGTGCCAAGACGGTCCTCAAGGTCCTTGTAACTGATCCGGGCCGACCGTTTACGTTCGATCAGCTCGTCGATGCGATGCACCCAGACGCGGACGTCGCGAAAGCAACTGCCAACATCCACGCACGAATAAGTGAGCTTCGGCGCGTCTTGGAGCCTGGGCTTTCCCGAGGTCAGGATTCGAGGTACATCATCACAGTTGGCGAGGGATACGCGTTCGCCCCAACCTGCGGGTGCTGGCTGGACACGCAGCGACTCGAGACTGGGATCATCGAATCCGAATGTCTGGCCGCAGAGGGACGCTGGGAGGAGGCAGCCCAGGGATTCGAGAAGGCGTTGCTCCTCTATTGTGGGGAATTCCTTGCAGAGGATCGCTACGCGGAGTGGGCGGATAGCACGCGCGCCCACCTCCGCGAGTGCTATCTCGAGGGGCTGACTCGCCTAGCATCGTGCTACGCTGAACTCGGGCGCTTCCGCCAGGCGATCACCTGCTGCCAGCGCGTTCTCAGTGTTGAACCGTATCGGGAGAGCGTCGTTCGGCGGCTGATGGAGTTCCAGTACAGGATCGGTCTGAGGGCGAAGGCGCTCGATACGTTCAACGAAGGTGTGCGAGCCCTTCGAGAGCATCTGAACGTAAGCCCATCACCAGAGACGTCTGCTCTACGTGAGCAAATCGTACGTAGCGAGACGTCTTCCGGGGGCGAGCTCGATCCACGGCGTATCGCCGTCCTGCCATTTGCCAACTTCAGCGCCGGCTCTGAAGATGAGTACCTCGCCGATGGTATGACCGAGGAGCTGATCGGTCACCTCTCGAGAATCAGAGACCTCCGGGTTCTGGCAAGAACCTCGGTGATGCGCTTCAAGAACACAACAGGGTCCATCGCCCCTATCGCGCGGGAGCTGCGCGCTGGCACACTGTTGGAAGGCAGCGTACGCAGAGCGGGCGAGAGCATCCGGATCAGCGCACAGTTGGTCGATGCCAGCACCGAGGAGCACCTTTGGGCCAATGAGTTCAGCGGGCCGACGGACGATTTACTCGCCTTTCAGCAAGACGTGGCTCGCAAGGTGGCCGAGTCGCTGAAGGTCGTGCTGTTCCGAGACGAAGCGCAGCCGTCTGCACGCCGGACTCGTGAGACCTCGGAGGCGTATACTCTCTACCTGCGTGGTCGATTTCTTCTTGCGAAGCTCACAGGCGATAGCAGTCTCAAAGCGCTGGCGTATTTCCACAAGGCCATCGGGCTCGACCCGCAGCTCGCCGTGGCGCACGTCGGAGCCGCGCGTTGCTACTCATACCTTGCAGGATGGGAGGTCGGCGAGAAAGAGGTCCCGCTGTCAAAGGGATACGAACAAGCCCGGCTTGCCTTACTGAGAGCGCTCGAAATCGACCCCGCCTTGGCGGATGCGCATGCCGCCCTGGGTCTGGTGCAGGCGATGTTCGAGCACAAGTTCAGTGATGCCGAGGCCAGCTACAAGCAAGCCATCCATCTCAATCCGAGCAGTTCCGAGGCTCATGTGTGGTACAGCATAGTACTGCTCTACATGAACCGGATCGACGAGGCGTTGGCTGAATCTCGGTGTGCGCTGGACCTTGATCCTGTCTCTGCGTGGTGCCATGTAAGAATGGCGTTCAATTACATCCAAGCCCGGCGCTTCGACGATGCGCGGAGCACCATCAACCGGGGAATCGAGTTGGATCCGTCCCATGTACAGTTGTACGACGATCAGGCGAGAATGCACTGGCTATTGTGGGAGTGGGAGGAGGCGAAGCTTGCGGTGGAGAGGTTTGTCAGTGCCGCTCCATATCCGTTGGACGAGCCGTGGTCCCGTGGACTTCACGCGCTCTACCTCGGGCGGATCTCGGATAGCCTTGCTGAGTTCAGGAGCAAAGCTGCGTCCCGCCTGGGAGACAGGCGGTTCAGGCTCGCGTTCGGACTCGCCCTGTATCACGCTCGCGAATACGAGAAGGTCGTCGCTCTCATGGAAGAGCTCATCGATGCGGATTCCTTCGGGATCCCCTTTGCCGGCAAGAGCTGGCTCCATCTTCTGCGGGCCCTTGCGCTTGAGAGGCTGGGCAACGACGAGGAAGCGACCTCGGCGCTCCAGGAAGCACGAATCGGCTTGCCGGAATGGCTGTGCTACACGTTCAGTCGAGGGCCGATCCTCGCAGACATCGCCGGAGCTCTGATCCAGATCCGGCGCGGTCAGGAAGAAGGATCGCTTCGGACGATCCAGAGATTCACGACTCGCTCGAAGGAAAACGAGGTTGCCTCAGCGTTAGCCATCCTGCACTTCCACTTGGGAAGGATCGACGAAGGCTTCGCCTGGTTGGAGACAGCACTCGAACACCACGATGAATTTCTGTTGACCATCAAGACCCACCCATGGTTCGACCCCGTGCGTGAGTACCCTCGGTTCTCATCCGTATTGAAGCACATGAATCTAGCTGGCTAGTCACTCAATCAAGTCATTTGTCACCATGAAACACCCAACGAATGAGTTCTACATACAGTCCCCCAGGCTTCAGACAAGGAGATTGGAACTGCCCCTCTGTAACAGGTTGCGTACGATCTACGCGTTCCACATAAGAGGGTTCCCAGTGATGCGAGAAGAGGAGTTCGAGCCTTCAGGCTCCACGGCTTGAAACTCAGCGGGGGAAGTTCGAAAGTAGTCCAACAAGGCCCACAGTTCTGACAGAGTAGGTTCCCTCCAGCGCTTGTCTTCTGCTCTTAGGTGACGGTATGCACTAGTCAACGGAGAGATCTTTGCTTTCTTGATCCTGAACGTATTGCAACAGAGCTTCTCGAATCAAGAAACTCACTGACCTTTTGCGCTTCTTGCCGATCTCACGTAACCGTTCCAGGACACGATTCTCGCTCATCTCTTGGTCAACTCGTAAGTAGAACCTTTCAGTGGACATGAAGCGATGGTATGGAGGACGAGAACTGCCATCAAGACGACTAAGGGGCACCTTATGTTGCTCCCTTTGACATCCCTATGGTGCTTGATGTACACCTCTTCATGAGGTGATACAGATGAAACGTGTAACGTTGTTCGGTTTGTTGGTCGTCTTGTTCGTAACGGTTGCCGTTGCGAGTGAACCGGTGAAGGTGTTTCCCGACTTGTGGAACCAGGACGCGGTGAAGTACGCACCCATCGGACCCGGCTACCCGGTGTTAGCAATTACCGAAGTGATCGACGGCGACACGTTCGAGGCACTGCTACACGTCGCCCCGCAATTGATCGCAGCGGTTGACGTTCGGGTTGCGTTCCCTGATGGCAGCTATGTTGACACGCCAGAGATGACCGGCGATTGCACGGATAAGGGCAAGGAAGCCAAGGCTGCCGTCATGCAACTCTTAGCCAGCGCTCACAGCATCCGGGTGATGTTTCGCAGTTGAGATAAGTACGGCGGTCGGTGGGATTGCTCGGTAACAATCGATGATGAGATTGACCTTGCAACGTGGATCAATGAGAACAAGCTCACAAAGGATGATCTCTGCCCGGATGAGTAAGTTTCAATCGAATGAGGGGGCCGCTATTGCCTTCCAGCGGTCCTCCCATGAGACCCCCCACAACCACGACAGCCAGCGCCGCGCCCGTGGGGGAGCCAACGGTGTCAGCTTATCCACACTCCTTCGCC